>Ga0123356_10006720_pt1 | contig 11588 bp, 11 predicted proteins | sample TergutEmb28metaG_2_FD_92546 | JGI IMG/M metagenome (GOLD analysis project Ga0123356, IMG submission 92546) | Embiratermes neotenicus P3 segment gut microbial communities from Petit-Saut dam, French Guiana - Emb289 P3 | ecosystem: Host-associated > Arthropoda: Insects > Digestive system > Gut ... | reverse complement strand
TTCTAATTTACGGCTGTGAAGGATGAGGTTGCATCCTTTCTTTGCCATAGCTCTTGCTACTTCTTTACCGACTCCGCGGCTCGCTCCTGTAATAAGCGCCCATTTATTTGTAATGTCAAGCATAGTTAGATACTCCTTAAAATCAAAAGGTAGAATATCTTAAAAATAATGTACGGGACGCAGTTAATCAATTGATTCCGGTTTAATATTAGCTAATGCCTCTATAAAAGTTTTTTGAGAATTTATATAAAAAAGTAACACTATTAATTGACTGAGGGATTTATTATTAAGAGAGTTTTGCGTCTGCTGCTGCGAAACAATTCTTAAATTATTACAGATAGGGGAGTAGCTATATGCTCAAATTCAAGGTATGTGCGTTTTATGCGCTGTTTGCGTTAGTTTTCACATCAGTTGTTTTTGCTGAGGATGCGGATACGGCTTATGTGCCGTTTATTGTAAATACAGCCGCTGTGGTTAAAGCAGAGCTTAAAGACGGCGCGAATGATGTTGTATTTGAATACGAAATTAGCGTAGAGGCGAATACTGAAAAGACATTGAAAATTCCCCTTGAAAAAGCCACAACAACCACAAGCGCAATGCACCGTCCGCAAAATGGATTAAACAACGCTCCTGTAATTGTAAGTAACCATCGCGGAAAGGTCTCGCTGAGTTTACCCGGCCAAATCTATAAAAATGCTGAAATTTCACTCTATTCTATAAACGGAAAGCGAATTTTGCGCACTAAGGCTGCAGCCTCAGAAACAGTGAAAAGCATATCGCGTCCCAATCTTGCGGCAGGCGTGTATGTGCTGTCCGTGAAATCGACAAGCGGCAACAACTTCTCAAACCGCTTAACACACCGCGGCGGGAGTCTTAATATCAATGCGGCGTTTAGCGGAAGCGAAAATCTCTTAACCGCCTCATATATGACAGACGTTTCTCCGGTGATAGAAGACTGGACGATAACAGTTTCTGCGGAAGGGTACTTCGATGCAGTATACCTGTTTAGTCCGATAAAAGATGAGAACCCTTTGCAAAATGTAATTTTGAGCGCCGACGGCGGTCAGTTTAATCCTAATATTACTTATGGTTCATTTATCGATACCCGCGGCGGTATAATTAGAAGTTACCGAACAGTTGAAATAGGCGGCCAGACATGGATGGCGGAGAATTTGAATTATGCGGGTGACGGCAGTAATGTAACAGGTATGTGTTATAGTAATAATCCTAATGTTTGCGCTAAGTACGGCCGTCTTTACAGCTGGAGTGAGGCTATGGGCATAGATTCAGAATATGATACCGATGTGTGGGGCGAAAATGATTTAAATCATCAGGGAGTTTGTCCTGCCGGCTGGCATATTCCCAGCGACGCCGAGTGGACGGCATTGATAGATTTTGCCGGCGGAGAGTCAACGGCGGGTACAAAGCTTAAATCCCAAAGCGGCTGGAGTAACATGAGCGGTTATATCCCCGGTACAAACGATTATGGTTTTTCAGTTTTACCCGGCGGAAGCTGCCAGTTCGGCAGTTGCCGTTATGACGGCGAGAGGGTCGCATTGTGGAGCGCCACGGAACACAATGATTACGACGCTGGGAACTTAGTCATGTCCAACAAAAACGCCAATGTATCCTTTGGCGAGGGTATAAAAATGTACCATGATTATGTGCGTTGTGTGAAGAACGACTACGATTGAGTTGATTTGTGGACGAGGCAATAATTTTTTCTTGTATCACACACCAATTAATGGTATATTTAAATATACCTTAAAATGGTATATCATCTCATCAAATGATGTAAAAGGTGCAGATATGATACCCAAAATGGAGCTGCTTACAGCGTTATACCGAAAGTGGATGCGTCTTGGTGTGGGCTTTTCCGGGACTGAGCCGTCTCTTGAAGAACCTAATCTTGAAGAACTAATCGCTGAGACTTCGCTTATTGGGCGTTATGATTTGCGTCTTATTGAGGGGATGGCCGGATGGATTCAGGAGCATGGGGATTTAATCAATATGTCTCTCATGCACAAAAATATAAAACTTGCGGACAGCGCGGTTATTGGTCTTGTGAGTGATTTAGTCGGCGGCGCTGTTTCGCAAAAATTTAAAAAAATCGTAAAATACTGTACTCCTAAAACTCAGCCGGAAATGCTTGTTTACGGAAGCGAAAAATCTGAAGAGACGCGAACCGAAGCTGTTAAAAACGAAACGGCGGTAAACCGCAGGTGGAATTTGTATTACATTGACTTAAGGATAAAAAGCGACGCCGTATTTCAGAGAAGTTTCATGCTTAAGCTAAATCACAACCTTGCGCGCCGGGCGCTCTTTGGAGCGGAAATGCGTACAGAAATATTAAATTATCTATTAGAAAAAGAGAGAAGTTTTCCGGCGGAGATTGCACGGAATCTCGGTTACAGGTATCACAGGGTAATGGAAGACGTTCACGGCCTTATAAAAGACGGGGCGCTCATACAGTACGAGAACGGAAGAAAAAAAGAGATTACGATAGCTCAGCCCTTTGCCGATTATCTCAGGCAGATTCCGTTTTGAATAAAAAGGTTCCCGCCTTTTTGTGTTTGTGGAATCTGGCATATAAAACCCGAATCTTAGAGCTGACTATTTTAATTAACTGTTGAAATAAATTAATTATACAACGGCTTAAATCATAAATAAGTTATAACTTGTTTTCGGTCAAAATAAAGTGTGGAAATACGACACCTCATACACACAGATTAAAATCTTTTGTTTTAACGCGTTGCCATAAGTATTTTTAAACACATGAAAAAGATAGATTCTCATCAGGAGCTTTATACCAAATTAGCCAAGGCCGGAGACCCGGCTGCGTTCTGCGCTCTTTTCCGAGACCAATTCAACTGTTTGTATGCAGGGATTCGAGAAGCGGGGGACGGGCATGACGAGGCGTGCGCCGTTGCGGTGAAAAAAATTTCTGCCGTATATGTAAAATTTATTGGGCGCAGTTTAATTAATCCAGGACGCTGGGTCGCATCCAAATGCGGTTTAAAAAATTTTAACGCAGATACCGACACAACCGCTTATGCCGGTAATTTGGGCGATTACGAGAAGCGTCTCAGCTCGGCGCTTCAAAGATGCTACAGCGAGCGGCTTAACGGCAGCGGTATTTCGAAAGGTAAAGTCAGAAACAGAAAGACTTCGCTTGCTTTTATAGCTGGTCTGCTTGCGGTAAAACTTATGTTTGTTTTTCTATTTTTTTCAGACGCAGTGCTTGCTGTTAATTTTGGCCGGTTTGAGCAGGAGTTTGAAATATCTTTCCCTGCGTTAAAAGAGGAACTTTGGAGAGGAAGCGGTCTTGTTCACTCTGTGATAGAGTTGAACGCAGAAGCATTGCAGCCGTCAAGCGACACTGAACCGGTAAGCAGTCATGAGTGAACCGATAATAATTTCTGTCGGGGGCGGTAAAGGGGGGGTTGGCAAGAGTACGGTCAGCACCAACCTCGGCGCTTCTTTGGTGAAGAGCGGGTTTTCGGTCGGATATATTGACGCCGACCTTGGCGGCGCAAATCTCCATACCTGTCTTGGAATGCGGCGGCCTCAGCGCACGCTCCAGCACTTTTTGACAGGTGAGTGTAAATCGCTTGCAGACGTTGTTGTGAAAACGCCTATCCCCAAAAGCTGGCTTATATCAGGAGCCGGAGATTTTCTCGAACTTGCTAATCCAAACTTTGGCCAGAAACAAAAGATACTGAATGCGGTAAAAGGTCTTGAGGCGGATTATATAATTGTAGACCTTGGAGCAGGCAGCAGTAATATTGTCAGCGATTTTTTCGCCGCCTTTCCAAACAGTATTACGGTAACCGACTCCCTTCCCACTTCTGTGGAGAACGCTTACGGATTTCTAAAAAGCGGGATTTACCGTGGTCTTATACGCCTTTTTCCAGGCCGCAATGATATTCAGAAAGTAATAAAGGATTTTACCGGAGATAAAGGCGGAAAGCAGGCTCCTACCGTTGACAGTATGCTTGATTTGGTTAAGGCAAGTTACCCTGACGAAGCGCGGCAGATGAGAGAGTGGCTTGACAACCGCAAATCGTTTCTTATTCTCAATATGGTAAGAGGGGCGGATGAGATAAGGGTAGGGGAGGGGTTTACGGCAATTGTGCAAAAGTACCTTTCCGTGCAGCTGCGCTATATCGGATATCTTATTTACACACCGGAAATACGGGAGTCGCTGCGTACTCTGGGGCCGGTGGTTCTTCAAAATAATCCTAAAGCTTCGGAGTGCTTTATGGCTATCGCTAAAAATCTCACGGCAGTTCTGCGCTGATTAACGGAGGAAAAATGAAACTGCTTGTGATAGGTTCAGGCGGGCAGCTTGGGTATGATTTTGTCAAAGAAGCAACGCTTAAAGGCCATTCGGTTTTTTCAATTGATTTTCCAGATATTGATATTGCGGATAAGGCGTCTGTTGAACGCTGTGTAAATGATGCAAAGCCTGATGTGATTGTAAACTGCGCCGCTTTTACTGCGGTTGACTTATGCGAACAGGAGCAGGAGAACGCGTTTAGAATTAACGCCGACGCATGCTTTAATTTGGCTTCATGCGCGCGTGACGCGGGTGCGCGGCTTGTACATTTCAGCACAGATTATGTTTTTGACGGGAGAGCGTCAGCCCCTTATATGGAGAAGGATGATACCAATCCGCAGACAGTTTACGGGAAGTCAAAGCTGCGAGGAGAAGAGCTTATTGCAAAAACTTGTCAGAAGCATTTAATTTTTAGAATAGCGTGGCTCTATGGAGTACACGGTAATAATTTTGTAAAGAGTATACGCCGTTTCGCGCAAGCAGCAGTCAACGGGAATAAACCGCTCAAAGTTGTAAATGACCAGTTTGGGACGCCTACATGGACAGTGAGCGTTTGCAGGCAGGCGCTTTCTGTTATTGACAAAAATGAGTACGGCGTTTTTCACTGTACAAGCGAAGGGCAGTGCAGCTGGTTTGATTTCGCTAAAGAGATTGTATCAGCCGTTGGTATAGATGTTGATGTAGTTCCCTGTACTACGGAAGAGTTTCCCCGTCCTGCGCCAAGACCTCATTTCAGTGTTCTTGAAAACGCGCGGCTTAAAGCGATGGGTGTAAATATTATGCCAAATTGGAAAGAAGCGTTCAGAGAGTTTCTATCAACAGAAAATCATAAGGAAAGCAGATAAGATGAAGAAAATTTTAGTTACAGGCGGCGCCGGGTTTATAGGTTCAAATTTCATCCTTCACATACTCAAAAACAGAAACGATTGTTCTGTTGTCAATTTTGACCTGCTAACTTATGCCGGGAATCTGGATAATCTCAATGAGATAAATAATGATTCCCGTTATAAATTTGTAAAAGGTGATATTTGTGATAATGCGGCAGTCAAAAAACTATTCGAGGAAGAAAATTTTGATTATGCAGTGCATTTTGCGGCAGAGAGCCATGTTGACAAAAGCATTACAGGGCCTGCGCAGTTCGTTATCACCAATGTACTCGGTACTCAGGTGCTTTTGCAGGCGGCAAGAGAGGCGTGGGGTGATGATTACGGCTCCAAGCGTTTTGTTCATGTGTCTACTGACGAGGTTTACGGAACATTAGGGAAAACAGGACTTTTCACAGAGACTACGCCGCTTGCTCCAAACAGTCCTTACTCTGCGTCCAAAGCTGGAAGCGATCTTTTAGTGCGCTCATACTTTGAAACTTTTGGCTTCCCTGCGCTCATTACCCGCTGTTCAAATAATTACGGCCCGTTTCAGTTTCCAGAAAAACTCATCCCTCTCATGATTACAAACGCGCTTGCCGGTAAACCGCTTCCTGTATACGGGGATGGAATGAACGTAAGAGACTGGCTTTACGTTTGTGACCATTGCAGTGCAATAGAAACGGTTCTTTTTAAGGGTGTTTTAGGCGAGGTTTACAATATCGGCGGAAATAATGAGAAATACAATATAGATATTGTAAAGATAATACTTGCGGAATTGGGTAAACCCGAAAGCCTCATTACTTACGTTAAAGACCGTTTAGGCCATGACCGCAGATACGCGATTGACTCTTCAAAAATTCAGCGCGAACTCGGCTGGTCGCCTTCTGTTGTGTTTGAAAATGGAATACGCGATACCATAAAATGGTATCTTCAAAATGAAAAATGGTGGACTAAAATTTTGTCACGTAAATAATGGTGTGACGGTGAAAAAATATTCAAAACGTCTTTTTTTACTATGTATAGTAACTCTGACCTGTCTGTTTGGCGGCTGTTCCAGCAGGGCGCTGAAACACGGCGAAAGCCCAACGCTTCTGCCGGACAAAAGAAGAATAGGCGCGGCGCTTAAGGACGCGGCTTTCGACCCGTATATTGGAGTCACAGCTGCCGGGCTTATCGCTGTGGCGGCGTCTGGAAAAGATAAGCAAATCTCCTCTTACGCAACAAAGCATACGCCAATTTACGGCTCAAATGAAAATGCAAGAAAAGCAACCGATATAATCCTTGTTTCATCAAAAGGAATAGCCCTGCTCGCTTATACCGTAAAGTATTTCCCTTTACAGGAACTGATTCATCATGGAGATTGCCCGATTCAGCTTAAATTTGAGATGTCGCCTGCGCTTTACGCCCCAACCGTTGCCGCAGGAGCGGCATTTGTTTCGTGGGGATTGACAATGGGGACAACAGGGCTTCTAAAGAGCGCTGCCAAAAGAGAGAGGCCGGATTTATCTGATACATATTCTTTCCCTTCAATGCACACATCTTCTACTGCGGTAGCTAATGCTTATTCCGCAAGAACAATAAGCAGTATGTCTCTTTCGCCCTTATACAGTTACCCTGCTTACGCCGCTCTTACGACACTCACCTTAGCTGTTGCGTGGGGACGCATTGAGGGTGAAAAACACTATCCTACAGACGTACTGGCAGGCGCTCTCATAGGGACTTTTTTTGCAAATGCCGCGTACAAAGCGTTTCTTGGCCCGTATCAATATGTTGAAAATTTTAATGTGCAAATAGCTCCTCAGGGTGCGGCAATGACGGCGTCAATAATATTTTAGTGAGCGGGAAGTAAACGAGCCCTTACATTATTGTATATTTGAATACGGTAAGAAAATGGAGAGATAAAAAAGATGGCTATTCAGATTATAATTGCGGTATTTATGATTGTAGTGCTTTTTATACTTTTTCTTGTAGTAAGCCACACTACTTCAAATATTGATAATGTGCTTTATAAGTTGGAGTATTTGCTTAAGAAAGAGTATGATATAAAGCTTGAGGCAATAAGGCTCAAATATAAACTTGACCTCAGCAGTTCGCAGCATGACGAGTACTATGAAGAAAAGCGGAAAAAAGAGGAAGAACAAAAAAAATTAGCGGAAGAAAATGATGATGGACTCCCCAGCGCGCCAAAAAAACCGGGTGGGTAAGATATTGGTTTTCTCCGCCGCTTCAGGAGCGGGAAAAACTACTTTACTCACTTACCTTATAGAGACCATACCTGGTCTTGTGTATTCGATTTCCGCCACGACCCGTAAACCGCGTTCGGGTGAAATCAATGGGAAACACTATTTTTTCCTCAGTAAAGAGGAGTTCGAATCAAAAATAGCAAATAACGAGTTTGCTGAATGGGAACAGGTTCATGGGAATTACTATGGAACGCCACGTTCGTTTATAGAGTCTGTAGTGTCAAGCGGTAATAATATCGTTATGGATATAGATGTTTTTGGCAAAAAGAAATTTGATACGGTGTTTCCTGAAGCTGTCGGCATACTTATAACACTCCCTTCAATGGAAGAGCTTGAGAAGCGTTTGCGGGCAAGAAATACAGATGATGAAGCGACTATTTTACTGCGGCTTCAAAACGCAAAAACCGAAATTGAGTTCGCGCTCTCTGAAGGGAAGTATGAACACGTAATAGTCAATGATAATCTGGAAGACGCAAAAATAAAAATTTCGGAATTAATAAGGACGATTATTGACGGATGATATCCGCAGCTCCTGTAGACAACGCGGTGCAAACCGGGTTCCGTTTCCCTCTTGACGGACAAAAATTAAGCATTGGCCGCGATGCTTCATGTGATATATGCCTTGGCGGCGTTGGAGTATCCCGGCTGCACGCAGAGATACACTGCGACAGCGTATCCCCTGTTATTACCGATTCGGAAAGCACTTTTGGAATACGTATCGACGGCGCTCCTGTAAAAAAAGGGGCGCTTCTCAATGGGTCTGTCTTAACTATAGGTATTCAGGTCTTACGGGTTGATATTAACGATGGCTTTATCAGTCTCACTCTTCCTGACTTAGAAAATAGTGTTTCTAATCAGCAGGATGAAAACAAAAAAGCTTTGAAAATCGGGCGGGATACCGCAAATGATATCTACCTGCCTCACCCGCTTGTTTCCCGCTTTCACGCAGTTGTGAAAAGTGTTCACGGCGGACTTGTAATTGCCGATGAGGGCAGCTCCAACTCCACCTATGTAAATGGCCGCGCAATCAGAACCGCGCCTCTTGGCGAAGGGGATGTTGTGCATATCGGCCCGTTCAGGTTTTACGTATCCGGCGGTAAATTCCTGAGAGCGGATGATCTTAACAAGATAAAAATAGAGGGTCTCGCTTTAGGTCTGCGCATTAAAGGGAAAAAACTTCTTGACGATGTAAGCATTACAATTGAACCGGGCGCGTTCGTAGCGCTTCTTGGAGCAAGCGGCGCAGGCAAGTCAACGCTTTCGCGTGTTCTTTGCGGGTCTGTTGCTCCTACATCCGGCCGGCTTTTCATGAACGGATTTCCGGCTTCAAAATTCGGAGCCGCTTTTGCCCGCGGTATTGGTTATGTCTCTCAGCAGGTTCTCTTGCGTTCGGAGTTAACGGTTTGGGAAACGTTGACAGACCAAAGCCTGATGAGGCTCCCCGGAGACAGCACCGCAAACGAACGGCTGATGCGCGCGGAAGAGGTGCTTGAGCTTATGGAGCTTAAGCGGATAAGAAATCACCGCGTCGCAAATCTTAGCGGCGGAGAGGCAAGACGGCTTCATGTAGGGGTAGAACTTCTCGCTTCTCCTTCGGTGCTTATTCTTGACGAACCTCTGGCTGGTCTTGACCCCGGGCTTATAGGCAAATTCATGCAGCTTTTCCGCCGCATTTGCGACAAAGGGCACACCCTTATTCTTGTAACCCATACTCTTGAACAATTAGAGCTTTGCGACCGGGTAGTATTTATGCAAAGAGGAAGGGTGCTGTTTTGCGGCCCCCCGCAAAATCTTTGCTCTCATTTTGAAGCGCCCGCTCTCTCTCAGGTTTACGACCAGGCCGCAAATTGTGAACCGAATCAACAAACCCGTCAGATGCAAACAGAGCAGATAAGTTCTAATCACTCAAACCATAATCTTTCGCACGGAGAGTGGGCTTCAAAATTAAGACATCCGTTGCGGAGCATTTCATTTTTTATACGTCAAGCGGCAGCGTTAACTTCCCGGTATACAAAAGTTTACACAAGAGACCATAAAAATATTGCGCTTCTGCTCATCCAAACGCCGCTTATAACGCTTCTGCTTGGATTAGTGTATGAAAAAGCGTCAATCGCGCTGTTTGAAACGGGGCTTTATTTCTGTTTGACAGTTACCGGTATTTGGGTTGGCGGGCTTGACGCTGTGCGGGAAGTTGCAAGAGAGCGGCAGCTTATAGACCGGGAGAGTAAATGCGGTCTTAATCAATTTTCCTATATTATTGCAAGAATTGTGACGGCCGGCGCCTTGAGCGCAGTTCAGGCTCTTTTGTTTGCGGTATTTGTGGTGATTATGTTCGGCCATATAACATTTACAATGGAACTTTTGCTGCTGCTTTTTACCGCAATATTTTGCGGCAATTTGCTTGGACTTGCGGTCAGCGCGTGCAGCGGCGGCGTTGGGCGCGCCATAAGCACGCTTCCGATAATTCTTATTCCGCAAATTTTCTTTTCAGGAATACTTGTGCCCTTTGAACACATGGCCAAATGGGGAGAAAAGCTCTCTCATTTGACTATTTCGCGGCCAATATTCGGGAGAATGAAAAGTGTGTTTTTGCGTGAAGAGTCTCTCTCCTGGCATCAGGAGTGGACAGAATTGTTCTTACTTTGCTGCGGATTAATTATTTTATTTGGGATTGCGCTCAGAAAGCGCGGTTCGGGACGTCACGGAGCGGCTGCTTAAGCCTGGGAGCTATACGGATGCAAAAAAACAAATTTGTAGATTTGGAACCATCCTATATCGGCAAGTACAGAATTGTCGGTAAATTGGGTAAGGGCGGTATGGGCGATATTTACAAAGCGGTGCAGGAGCCGCTTAACCGTATTGTAGCTCTAAAAGTGCTGCCGCCTCAGCTCTCAAGAGATGAAGAGTTCGCTAAAAGGTTTGAGGTCGAGGCTAAAGCTATCTCTCTCATGGAACATCAGAATATTGTAAGCATATATGAATACGGTGAAGAGGATGGATACCGTTTTATAGCAATGCAGTTTGTTGACGGGATGGATCTTGGAGCCTACATTAATGAAACCCGCGTTATCACAGTTCCCGAAATAATAGATTTCGCAAAACAAATCTGCCGTGGACTGCGGTATGCGCACAGCCGTAATATCATCCATAGAGATATAAAACCGCAAAACGTGCTTCTTGACAAAAACAAGAACATACACATAAGTGATTTTGGAATAGCGAAGATGTGCTCAATTTCAAATATCACTATGACAGGTTCCGCTGTAGGCACGCCCGAATACATGTCTCCCGAGCAGGCGCAGGGCAAAAAGCTTGACGCTCAAACAGATATTTATTCTCTCGGTATTTTAATGTACGAGATGCTGACCCGTAAACCACCCTTTACAGCTAACAACTCAATGGCAGTAGCCTATAAACAGGTGCATGAACAGCCTCTGCCGCCTTCTGTAAAGCGCAAAGACACCCCTAAGCGTTTAGAACTCATTATCTTAAAAGCTCTGAAAAAAGAGAAGCACGACCGCTATGAATCTGTAGAAGAGCTTCTTGAACACCTTGACTCTGTAAATCCGGCGGAACTTGTCGAACGCGACACCGTCCGCTTTCGCGCTTCCACTGCAAGCGTTTCAGGTAAAACGACAAAACAAACCGACGCAAGCGACCGCCGGATAACAGACCGCCGCAGCAGGTTTCCATCTTCCGAAGCTCCATTTTTCAGTCTGGAATACTGGCACTGCATGGTAAGAACACAGTGGCTCTCATGGCTTGCGGTTGCGGCTTTGGCCGGAGCGTTTTTGGTGCATGTGAAAAATTCCGGGTGAAATCCGCCAGGCGGTTTGGTGTTTCTTTTGCAAGATTCGTTTATCTCGAAACGCTGATTTTCTAATGTCTGTTTGTCTGTACTTACGCGGATGTATCCGTAAATCATGATTGTTGTAACTCTACCTTTCCCGTTATAGTTAAACTGTTTGAGGATAGGTATTAAATAATTTAACGAAAAAGGGGTGGGTATGCGTAATTTTTAATCATGTTGGTTTTGGGATGACTTCTTGACTTTAGCCCCAAAATTGCTTATATTACTAATAATGACAGGGGCGGTTTCCTGCGTTTCGGACGTGTAGCCGGGGAAAACATCGGTTTGCG
>Ga0123356_10006719_pt1 | contig 11588 bp, 10 predicted proteins | sample TergutEmb28metaG_2_FD_92546 | JGI IMG/M metagenome (GOLD analysis project Ga0123356, IMG submission 92546) | Embiratermes neotenicus P3 segment gut microbial communities from Petit-Saut dam, French Guiana - Emb289 P3 | ecosystem: Host-associated > Arthropoda: Insects > Digestive system > Gut ... | reverse complement strand
TCGACATCCGCACGATCGTCGAGTGCTCGCCACAGTTGGGGCATACGGACTGGAGCTCGTAGCGGCTCATGCAGTACAGGCAGCGGTAGCGCCCAGGCGACGCGCTCGGCCGCAACCAGGGTTCATGACAGTTGGGGCACTCGGGCCCAAGGATTGCCTGCACCTCATCCACATTGTCAACTGTACGGGGTCGGCCCAACAGAGCCGGTGCGGGGTCGGCCCACCGGCGCCCCGCCAGAGCTCTACCGCCGCCGCAGGAGCGCGATGAAGAACCCGTCGGTGCGCTCGCGCGAGGGCAGCAGCTGCCAGTGGCGCTCGCAGCTGAAGCCGGGGTGCTCGGCGACGAACGCGGCGACCAGATCCTCGCCCTCCGCGCGCGTGATCGTGCAGACCGAATAGACCAGCGATCCGCCGGCCCTCAGCTGCGCGGCCCCGGCGCGGAGCAGCTGCGCCTGCCGGTCCGCGAACGCCGCAATCTCGCCACGCCCCGGCTGCCAGCGCAGGTCCGGGCGGGCCTGCAGGGTGCCGAGCCCGCTGCACGGGGCATCGACGAGCACGCGATCGAACGGCCGCGGGTCGCTGAACTCGCGCGCGTCCGCCTGCACGACCCTGGCGTTGGCGGCCCCCATCTGCTCGCAGGTCTGCGCCAGCCTGCGAGCGCGCCCCGGGTTGACCTCGATCGCGACCAGCTCTCCGTCGCCGCCCATCAGCGCCGCCAGGTGCGTCGTCTTACCACCCGGGGCGGCGCACAGATCGAGCACCCGCTCCCCGCGCCGGGGCGCCAGCACCCGCGAGACCACCGCCGAGGAGCGTGCCTGCGGCATCAGCGCCCCCTGCCTGAACAGCTCCGAGCCGAACGCGTCGAACGCGCCGTCCAGCACGAGCATCTCCGGCAGTTCCGGCAGGCCTGGCTGGTCGACCCATTCCGGCGCGCAGCGTGCCGCGCTGCTTGCTTGCAGCGCGGCTTTCACCTGCTCGGGCGTGGATCGCAGCATGTTCGCCCGGATCGCGGTCTCGGCCGGCTCGTTGACGCTCGCGAGCAGTTTGCGAGCCTGCTCCGGCCCGAGCTCGCGCCACCACAGTTCGGCCAGCCAGTCGGGCACCGAGTACAGGACCGCGGCCCGCCGCGCGGTGCTGCCGTCGAGCTTGGCGAGGCGGGCCGGCGCCTCACGGCCGGCGCGGCGCAGCACGGCGTTGACCAGCTGCGCGCCGCCGCGGCTCTCCTGTTTCGCCAGCTCGACGCTCTCGTTGACGGCCGCGTAATCGGTCACGCCGCCCAGGAACAGGATCTGGAACATCCCCAGCCGCAGCGCCGCGAGCACCGCCGGATCGAGCTTGCCGAGCGGGCGTGAGACGAAGTCCTCGAGCAGGTGGTCGAGCGTGCGTTTGCGCTGCACGGTGCCATACGCGATCTGGGTTGCCAGCGCGCGGTCACGCTGGCTGAGCCCGTCCGCGGCGGAGTGCAGCGCCCGGTCGGCGTACGCGCCCTGCTCGAACACGCGCCGCACCACCGTGTAGGCGGCGCGGCGCGCGGGCGCCACGCTCACCGCGCGCACCTCACCGCTTCAGCCCGCGCTGATAGTCGGCCCACGCCATCCGGCGTTTACCCGGCGGCTGCACGGTCAGCAGCTCGAGTTTGTCGTCCCGGACCCGAGCCTCCCACACGCCCAGTCTGCTCCCGTCCGGCTGCTCGAGGTAGGCGCCGATGTGTGGGCTGAGCGCGCGCACGCGCAGCGCCCGTGCCGCCGCCGGCTCGGCGGGATCGAGGCGGCGATCCTCGGCCGTGAGCTTCTCGGCATAGGTGACGCCCCGCTCCGGCTGCTCGGCGCACGGCGGCTGTTCGTCGAGCGCCCTGACGAGCAGTTCGCCTCCAAGTCGCTCGAGCTTGGCCGCGAGCGAGCCATAGTCGTCGTCGGCCGCGATCGCAGCACGCTCCTGCAGGCAGACCGGACCGCTGTCGAGCCCGGCGGTGAGGCGCATGATCGAGACGCCGGTCTCGGCGTCGCCGGCGAGGATCGCCCGTTCGATCGGCGCGGCGCCGCGCCACCGCGGCAGCAGCGACGGGTGCACGTTGAGGATCGGGTACTGCGAGAGCAGCGGCTCCTTGATCAGCGCGCCGTAGGCACAGACGATCAGCGCCTGCGGCTGCACCGCCGCGACCCCTGCGATCGCCTCCTCCGAGTTGAGCCTTCCGGGCTGGTACACGTCGAGCCCGAGTTCACGCGCGACGACGACCGCCGGCGGCGGCGTCAGCTTGCGTCCCCGCCCCTGCGGACTGTCCGGGCGGCTGACGACGAGCGCCGGCCGGTGCGGCGAGTCATGCAGGCGGCGCAGCACCGCGCCGGCGAACGCGCTGGTGCCGAGATAGACGGTTCTCACCGGGACCGCTGCTGCTCCTGCCAGTCGCGCAGGGTCCGCATCGCCACCTTGCGCTGGTCGCGCGGGGTCCGGTCGAGGATCAGGATGCCGTCGAGGTGGTCCATCTCGTGCTGGATCACGCGGGCCTCGAGTCCCGACGCCTCGATCACGATCGGCTCCCCGTACTCGTCCTGCGCGCGCACGCGGACGTGCACGGGACGCTCCACCTCGGTGTGCACGAGCGGCAGGCTGAGGCAGCCCTCCTCGGCGATCTCCTCATCCCGCGAGCTCCACTCGATCATCGGGTTGGCGAGCGCCGCCAGCGGCGCCCCCGATTGGACGCGGTACACGAGCAGCCTGTGCAGGACGCCGACCTGCGTCGCCGCAAGGCCGATGCCCAGCGCATCGTCCATCAGCATCCCCATGTGCCGGGCCTCGTCGCGCAGCGCCTCATCGAAGCGCTCGACCCGGCGAGCCTTCGTCTTCAGGACCGGGTCGCCGAACTTGCGGATCTGTGCCAGAGCGGCATCGCGCCGCGCTGCGACCTCCGGCTCGAGCTCGTGCTCAGGCTCGTGCCCGGCATCGGGCTCGACCTCGGCGCGCGGCTCGACCTCGGACTCATCGCCGCCAGGCTGCGGCCCTTCCTGCTGAGTTTGATCGAGCGCCTCGGCCATGGAGCTGAGTCTATTCGCGGGCGGTGCCACCGGGGAGCGCAGCCGGGCCACGACCAGCGTGTCAAGCCTCTGCTGGTGCACCGACCTTCCAAACGTGATTTTGGTGCGGTATCGTCCACGATATCGCCGAGATATCGCCTGAAAATCGCGAAAAAGAGGAGTCCGTACTGCTCCTGCTCAAGGCGCTCCAAACGCTCCCCGAGCCGGAGCGAGAGCGTGTGCTGGCCCTGCTCCTGGGCGGGCTGGCGGGGCCGAACGCAAGCCTCGCCGCGGCGCCGATGTGGCAGCTGAAGGTCGAACAGCATCGCGATGCGCCGCGCGCAGTCGTCGCCCTCGGCGGACTCGCGCCGCCGGAGTCCGAGGCCAAGGTCGTGCCGATCCGGTTCCCGAAGGAGCGCTACGACGAGCTCAAGGCCTGGTGTGAGCAGCACAACTTTCCGATGGCGGCGGTCGTACGCGGCCTGGTGGAGCGCTTCCTCGAATCGCAGTAGCGCGGATCTCGGGCGCGCTGGACCGGTCTACTGCGGGTCGACGTCGACGCTGAACGCGACGTCGCGGTGGGCGCGGTCGGTGCTTGCGGCGTCGACCGCCGCGCCGACGGCGGTGATCGCCGCTGCGCGATCGGCGGCCTTCACGACCAGCTGCGAGCGGGCCCGGCGGCGCAGCATGAACAGCGGCGCCGGGCCGAGCACCGTCAGCCCGGCGCTTAGCTCGCCGCTGCTCAGCTCAGCGCCGCTGATGCGCTCGCGCAGATCCGCCACGGCGGCGTGGGCCGCGGCGGCCTCCTCAGCCGAGCAGACGACGCGGATCAGGGTCGTGAACGGCGGGTAGGCGAGCGCCTTGCGGCGCCGCAGCTCCCCCCGCAGGAACGTCTCAGAGTCGTGCTCGGCGGCCAGCACGATCGGGCGAGCCCCCGGCTCCATCGTCTGCACGAGCACCCGTCCGGCACCGCCCCGGCCGGTGCGGCCGGCAAGCTGCGTGACGAGCGCGAAGGTGCGCTCCTCGGCGCGGAAGTCCGGGAAGCGCAGGGTCTGGTCGGCGTCGACGACGACGCCGAGCCCGACGTCGGCAAAGTCGTGGCCCTTGGCGACCATCTGCGTGCCGACGAGCACGCCGCCGGCAGCCGCGTGGAAGCGCTCGAGGATCCGCGCGCGGGCCTCGATCCCGGCGGCGTCGGCGTCCAGCCGCATCACCGGGAAGCGGGGGCCTGCAAGCGCCGAGACCAGCTCGTACTCGAGCCGCTCGGTGCCGGACCCGTGACGGGCGACCGAGACCGAACCGCACTCGGGACAGATCGTGGGGATCGGCTCGCGGTGGCCGCAGTGGTGGCAGGCGATCACTCCGTCGGTGCGGTGCAGGACCAACGCGACCTCGCAGTTGGGGCACATCCAGACGTGCCCGCACGACCCGCAGGAGAGAAAGTTCGACCAGCCACGGCGGTTGAGCAGCACGATCGCCTTGCCCCCTTCCCGCCGGCAATCGGCCAGCGCCAGGCGCGTGTCCGGGTGCAGGGGGTTGTGCAGCCCCCGCATGTCAAGGATCTCGACGCTCGGCAGCGGGCGTCCGTCAACCCGGCGGCGCAGCCGCAGGCGGTTGGCTCCAAGCACGCTCTCCGGTCGCGGGGTCGCGCTGCCCTCAAGCAGCACGGCGCCATGGTCGCCCGCCCGCCGGCGCGCGACCGTCCGGGCGTCGTAGCGAGGGTCGCTCTCCTGCTTGTACGAGCTCTCGTGCTCCTCGTCGACCACGATCAGGCCGATGTCGGCCAGCGGCGCGAAGATCGCCGAGCGCGGCCCGACGCACACCATCGCCTCGCCCCGGGCCATGCGCAGCCACTCGTCGTTGCGCTTGCCGCCGCTCATCCCGGAGTGCATGACCGCGACGACGTCACCGAAGCGGGCGCCGAAGCGAGAGAGCGCCTGCGGAGTCAGCGCGATCTCGGGGACGAGGATGATCACGTCACGCCCCGCCTCCAGCGTTGCCTGGGCGGCCTGGAGGTAAACCTCCGTCTTGCCCGAGCCGGTGACCCCGTGCAGGAGGAGCCCGTCACTGCTGCCGCTCCGGGCGGCACGAGCGAGTGCCTTCCGGATCGGCACCAGCGCGGACTCCTGTTCCGCCGTGAGTGGTGGAGCTGAAGCGAGGCTGGACGAGACCGTGTGGGTTGCTGGGCGGCGGGGTTGGACCTCCAGATCCAACGTGACGAGACCGCGTGACTCCAGGCGGCGGAGGAGCTGAGTGCCGATCTCTGAAGCTGGAGCGGGATGGTCCGCGAGAGCTTCCAGGGCTTCTCGCTGGCCCGCCGTGAGGCGCGTGCCGTCGCCCAGCGCTTCGAGGCCGCGGTCGGTGACGTGCGCGATGAGGACCTGCTTTTCGCGCAGGCCTCTGGTGGCGCCCGCCGGAAGCACCACCTCGAGCGCGCGGGCCGGCGTCGAGCAGTACTCGTGTGCCATCCAGACCGCAAGCTGGACGAGGTCGGGCGGGAGCGCGGCCGGCAGCAACGCCTCGGCGGTCGCCAGCTTCTCGGGAGGGACCTCGGAGGTGTCCGCCATCTCCGCCACCACGGCGAGGATCGTCCTGCCGGCGAATGGCACCCTCAGCAGCGAGCCAACTCCGGCAGCTTCGAGCGCGGACGTGAGGCTGTAGTCGAACAGCCCCCTGATCGCCCGCGTCTGCGTCAGCGGGATGACGCGTGCGATCAACGGCTCGTGCCGTGAGTCATGGCACTAGGCGCCGACGGTGGCACCGAGTCCGGCCGACTCGCGCAGCGCCTGCGCCCTGTCGGTCGCTTCCCAGGTGAAGTCGGGATGGTCGCGGCCGAAGTGACCGTAGGCGGCGGTCTGCTGGTAGATCGGCCGGTGCAGGCGCAGGTACTCGCGGAAGGCCGCCGGGCGCAGGTCGAAGTGCTCCCGGATCAGGTCGAGGATGCGGCCACGCCCAATCTTCTCGGTGCCGAAGGTCTCGACCATGACCGAGACCGGATGCGCGACACCGATCGCGTACGCAACCTGGACCTCGGCGCGGTCGGCGAGTCCGGCCGCCACCACGTTCTTGGCGACGTAACGGGCCGCGTAGGCGGCCGAGCGGTCGACCTTCGATGGGTCCTTGCCGGAGAAGGCGCCGCCGCCGTGCCGCGCGAAGCCGCCATAGGTGTCGACGATGATCTTGCGGCCGGTGAGGCCGCAGTCGCCCATCGGGCCGCCGATCACGAAGCGGCCCGTCGGGTTCACCAGGAAGTTTTCGCTCAGCTTCGCCGGGTCGTACAGATCCCGGGGCAGCACCGGCTCGACGACGTGGCGCCACAGGTCCCCGCGGATCAGCGTCTCCGACCCCTCCGCGTGCTGGCTCGAGATCAGGACCTTCTCGACCTCGATCGGCTTGCCGTCGACGTACCTAACGGTCACCTGGGTCTTGCCGTCCGGTCGCAGGTACGGCACCTGACCGCCCTTGCGCACCTCGGCGAGCCGCCTGCTGAGCCTGTGCGCGAGTGAGATCGGCAACGGCATCAGCTCGGGGGTCTCGTTCGACGCGTAGCCGAACATCATCCCCTGGTCGCCGGCGCCGGCCACGTCGAGCGCGTCGGCCGACTGGCCGCGCACCTCGTAGGCGCGGTCCACGCCCTGGGCGATGTCAGGCGACTGCCTGTCGATCGCGTTGATGACCGCGCAGGTCTTGTAGTCAAAGCCGAAGTCCGCGTCTGTGTAGCCGATCCTGCGGACCGTCTCGCGCGCGATCCCCGGGATGTCCACATAGGTGCTGGTCGTGATCTCGCCCGAGACGACGATCAGGCCGGTGTTGACGAGCGTCTCGCAGGCGACGCGACCGCCCGGGTCATCGCGCAGCACGGCGTCGAGCACGCCGTCGGAGATCTGGTCGGCGATCTTGTCGGGATGGCCCTCGGTGACCGACTCCGAGGTGAACAGGAACTCGTTGTCAAGCATCGCGCGAAGCGTAACGGCCGCGTCGCTCGTTGCGTTCGACGAAGTCGATCATCAGCGGGATCCCCTCCATGCGGTAGCGCTCACGCATGCGGTTCTCGAGGAAATAGGCGTAGTCCCGGGTGACCAGCGCGTGCGAGTTGACTTGAATCGAGAAGCGCGGGGGGCGCTCGCCGGTCTGAGTCATGTAGAGCAGCTTCAGCCGCTGGTTGCCGTGCCGCCGGTTGTTGCTGGACGGCGGCTGGCGCTGGGCGACGACATCGGAGATGAAGCGGTTGAGCTGCGAGGTGGGGATGCGCCCGCGGCTGCGGTCGGCGAGGCCGACGGCCTCGACGAGGATCCGCTCGACGTGGCGCCCGGTCTTGGCGCTAGCGGTCAGCACGCGCGGGCGCAGGCGCAGCTTGCGGTTGACGCGGATGCGCTCGTGATCGAGCTCGTCGGGACCGACCGCCCCACCCTCCTCTGCCTGGAGGTCCCACTTGTTCAACACGATCGCCGTGGCGCAGCCGGACTTCATCGCCAGCTCGGCGATGCGGAAGTCCTGCGAGGTGACGCCATCGGTGGCGTCGCAGATCACCAGTGCGACGTCCGCGCGCTCAGCGGCGCGCTGGGAACGCAGCGCCGTGTAGTACTCGAGCGACTCGCCGACCTTCGCCTGGCGGCGCATGCCGGCGGTGTCGACCAGCACGATCGCGCGGTCCTCGAAGGTCATCGGCAGATCGATCGCGTCACGGGTCGTTCCCGCCAGGTCGGAGACGATCACACGGTCCGAGCCGAGGAAGCGGTTGACCATCGATGACTTGCCGACGTTCGGGCGGCCGATCACCGCCAGGCGGATCGGATCGTCGGGTGACGGCTCGGGATCGTGCTCGGGCCCGACCGCGACCACGCGGTCCAGCAGGTCGCCGGTCCCGAGCCCCTGCGCGGCGGAGACGGCGATCGGATCGCCGAGGCCAAGCTGATGGAACTCGTAGGCCAGCGACAGATCCTTGACGGAGTCGACCTTGTTGGCGGCGACGATCACCGGGATCGTGACCTTGCGCAGCAGGTCGGCCATGTCCAGGTCGCCGGGGCGGACGCCGGCCTTGGCGTCGACCACCAGCACCGCCACGTCGGCCTCGCCGAGCGCCTCCTGCGACTGCTGCTGGATCTGGCGGGCGAGGTCATCGCGCTCGTCGAGGTCGACGCCGCCGGTGTCGATCAGCGTCAGCGCGCGCCCGTTCCACTCCGTGGTGACCTCCTTGCGATCGCGGGTCACGCCCGACTGCTCGTGCACGACGGCCTCCCGCGACTCGCTGAGGCGGTTGACCAGCGACGACTTGCCGACGTTCGGGTAACCGACGATTGCGACCTTCATGTGTTCCGAGGCTAGTTGGTGCTAAACCCCCATGTCGGGGGTGTAGGTGTGTGACGACTCTGTCACGCCGTGTGGCGACTCTGTGTCAGCGCCACGATCCGCTCGACCACCTGCTCGAGCGTCAGGCCGGTCGAGTCGAGCCGAGTCGCGCCCTCGGCCGGCCGCAGCGGCGACTCGGCGCGGTTGCGGTCGCGTTCGTCACGGACCGCCTGCTCGGCCAGCACCGTCTCAAAGTCGGCGCCGGTCTGGGCGGCGCGACGCCGGGCGCGCTCAGCCGGGTCGGCGGTCAGGAAGATCTTGAGCTCCGCGTGCGGGGCGACAACGGTGCCGATGTCGCGGCCCTCGGCGACCCAGTCGCCGCTCGCGAGCAGACGGCGCTGCTCGGTCACCATCGCACGCCGCACCGCCGGGTCGGCGGCCACCTGCGAGGCGCGCTCGGAGATCTCCGGATCGCGGATCGCCTCTGTCACGTCCACGCCGTCGAGCAGCACCGACTCGCCCAACTGCACCCGCACGCGCTCCGCAACCGCGGCCACCGGCTCATCGCCGCCGCGCTGCGCCGCGAGCGCCACGCAGCGGTACATCGCGCCGCTGTCCAGATAGGTGAAGCCGAGCGCGTCGGCGACGGCCCGCGCCACCGTCGACTTGCCCGAACCCGCGGGCCCGTCGATCGCGATCACCATGAGTGATCTCCGTAGGAGGCCACTAGGCCGCCACCTCGTCGAGCAGGTCGACGCGCGCGCCCGTGAGCGGCCAGACCGCGAAGAACTCCGGGAAGGTCTTGCCGACCACAGTCGGCTCCTCCAGCACGACCGGCATGCGCGCGCCGATCAGCGAGAACGCCATCGCGACCCGGTGATCGTCGTAGGTCGGCAGCCGCACGTCAGCGCGCGGGGTGCCCGGATGCACGCGCAGGAAGTCCGGCCCCTCGTCCACCGAGATCCCCAGTCGCCGCAGGTTCGACGCGCACGCATCGATGCGGTCGGACTCCTTCACGCGGGCGTGCCCGATCCCCTCGATCATCGTCGGACCCTCGGCGAAGACCGCGACGCAGGCGAGCGTCATGAACACATCGGAACTGTTGCCCATGTTCACCGTCACGCCGCGCATCCGCTCCGGGCCGGTGAGCTCGAGCCCGTCCGCCCCGTCACGCACGGCGCAACCCATCTGCTCGAGGAAGCCGGCGAGCTCGATGTCACCCTGCGCGGTGACGCGGCGATCGAGGCCGGGCAGGCGCACGGTGGTGCCGGTGAGCGCCGCGCTCCCCAGGAAGTAGGACGCCGACGATGCGTCGGGCTCCACCTCAAAGCGGGCGGGGCGGTACTGCTGTGGCTGCACCGTCAGGCTGCCGGCGCGCGACGACACTTCAACTCCGAACGCCCTGATCGCATCGAGGGTCAGGTCGAGATAGGGGGCTGATGCGAGGGCGTCGAAGTTGAGTGTCGTCGCGCGCCTTGCCAGGGGCGCCGCGATCAGCAGACCAGAGAGGAATTGGCTCGATACTGAGGCGTCGACCGGGACCTCTCCCCCTTCGAGGCCAGTTGCTCGGATGGTCAGCGGGAACGAGTCACCCTCGATCTTCGCGCCCTGGGCGCGCAGCGCGTCGAGCACGGGGCCGAGCGGGCGGCGGCGCAGCTGCTCGTGCGCGTCCACGCGGAAGCTGCCGTGGCCGGCCGCGAGCATGGGAACGAGGAAGCGGCCGGCGGTGCCGGCCATCCCGCAGTAGACCTCGGTCACGGCGCCGGAGTCGGCGTCGCCGCGTGGGCCACCGCCGATGCCCTGCACGGTCCAGATCTCGGCACCGTCGGCCTCGCGCGTCTCGGTGACGGTTGCGCCCAGCGTCCGCAGCGCCTCGGCCATCACCTCGGTGTCGTCGGAGCGCAGCGGCCGCACGAGCTCGGACTCGCCCGCGGCCACTCCCGCCAGCAGCAGCGCGCGGTTGGTGATGCTCTTCGAGCCTGGAACCCGGACGTCCCAGACGGCGCCGGCGCTCCCGGGAGCAACGCGCGCAAGCTGCGTCATCGCCCGATCCTGTCGCGCTGTTCGGAAACCTGCTCGCACCAGTGGACGACCGCATCCAGGTCGGCACGGTCGAGCTTGTCGCGCACGTCACTGAGGCGGGCGACGGCATCGTCGATTGCCCTGACCAGCTCGTCGCGGTTGTCCATGTAGATCGCGCTCCAGACTGCCGGATTCGAGCCTGCCACGCGTGTGGCGTCACGGAAGCTCGGCCCGAGCGCCACGCGAGCGTCGACCGCCGCGAGATGCGAGACAAGGACGTTGGCGAAGATGTGCGGCAGGTGCGAGACCGCCGCCATCAGCCGGTCGTGCACTGCCGCATCGACCACCGACACCTCGGCACCGAAGCCGGCGAGCAGCTCGCCGACCCGGGTGGTGGTTGCTGGAGCGGTCATCGGACCGGGTGTCAGGTACCACGTGCTCGCGTCGAACAGATCGCCGCGGGCCTGATCGATGCCGCTGGTCTCCGCTCCGGCCAGTGGATGCCCGCCGACGAAGCGCGGATCGGAGACCGCCTCGACAACCGAGCGCTTGGTCGACCCGGCGTCGCTGACGACGCCGCCGCTCGGGGCCGCGGCGAGCACGGCGGCCACAAGATCCGGCAGGGCGTCGACTGGTGCGGCCACAAACACGGCGTCCGCGTCGCCGACCGCGTCGCCGATCGACCGCGCACCGTCATCGATGGCACCGCGCGCGCGGGCCTGCGTCAGTGCCGACGGATCGAGGTCCCAGCCGCTCACATGCGCGCCGAGGCGTTCCCGCGCGGCCATCCCGAGCGAGCCGCCGATCAGCCCGACGCCGATGACCGCGACGCGCATGTGGCTCGTTCAGGCGAGCGCCGACCGGCGCGTCCGCGCGTCGGCGGCAAGCCCGTCGAGGACCTCGACCGTCGTGTCCCAGCCGATGCAGCCGTCGGTGATCGACTGCCCGTAGGTGAGCGTCTCGAGCGGGCCGGGCGCCTGGTTGCCATCGACGAGGAACGATTCGATCATCACGCCCTTGATCGAGCTGTCGCCGCAGGCCACCTGATCGCCCACCTCACGTGCGATCTCGGGCTGACGCTCCGGCCGCTTGCCGCTGTTGTCGTGTGAGACGTCGATCACGATGCGCTCCGGCAGATTCGCGGCTCGCAGCAACGCTTCGGAGGCGGCGACCGATTGGCTGTCGAAGTTTGTGCCGGACTTGCCGCCGCGCAGGATGATGTGGCAGTCGGGGTTGCCGCGCGTGTGCAGGATCGCGGAGCGGCCG
>Ga0123356_10006718_pt1 | contig 11589 bp, 6 predicted proteins | sample TergutEmb28metaG_2_FD_92546 | JGI IMG/M metagenome (GOLD analysis project Ga0123356, IMG submission 92546) | Embiratermes neotenicus P3 segment gut microbial communities from Petit-Saut dam, French Guiana - Emb289 P3 | ecosystem: Host-associated > Arthropoda: Insects > Digestive system > Gut ... | reverse complement strand
TTAGGGGATCCGAAGGAGACGCATTCGACGGTGTTGGGGGCGTTCTTGATTCACACGAAGCATGTTTCCGTGACCATGCGTGGGAATGAGCCTGGGGACACATACGACTTGCAGGATGTTCCGTATGCGCAGTTCTTCCACGAGGGTTATGCGTTGCATGGGGCGTATTGGCACGACGGTTTTGGCACACCGCGATCCCATGGATGCATCAATCTGTCGCCTCAGGATGCGGCTTGGCTCTTTGCGTGGACGGATCCCGAGGTGCCAAAAGGGTGGCATGGGAAGCTTCAATTGCGCGGAGGGACGCTGGTTTACACGCATCCGTGATCGCTGGCAGCCAAACCTTGGCGGGCTATGCCAGAATGGTGTTGACCACAATCGGTCCCTTGGACACGCGCTCCCACGAGAACCGCGCAATCAGGTCCTGGGGAGCAAGCATGTCCTCGCCGGATTCGGCCAAACCCAGCGCTTGCGCCAGGCGCGCAATCAATCGTTTTGGGTCCACTCCCGCCTCGCGATGATCCCGCACAGGGACTCTCCGATCTCGCTTGGCAAGTTTTTCGAAACGCGGTCCGACGATCACAGGAGCATGGCAATAGGTTGGTGCTTGTCCTCCCAGACACTCGATGAGAAACAACTGGCGGGCTGTCGACGAAAGCAAGTCGGCTCCTCGCACGATTTCTGTGATGTCTTGGGCAAGATCGTCGACCACCACTGCAAGCTGGTAGGAGAAGATGCCATCACCGCGCTGCAGGACGAAATCACCGGTCTGGTCCGCAAGGTTCACCTGCTGCTCGCCGAACACGGCATCGTGAAAAACGATGTGGGTGTTGTGGGGGACGCGAATCCGCGTGGCGGGGGGACGTCGAAACTTGCGCAGCTGGGGGGCACTTCGGCAGATTCCAGGGTAGATGGGCCCGTCGTCACCAGGCGTGGGTGCACTTGCTAGCGCGGCTAGTTCTTTGCGGGAGCAATCGCAGGGGTACGTGAGACCACGGCTTTCTAAGGTCGCGATGGCTCTTTCGTAGAATGAGGTTCGTTCGCTCTGTCGATAGGGGCCAAAGGCGTTTTGGTTCGTGTGCGCGGAGGGACCTTCATCCCAGTCCAGTCCCAGCCACTTTAGATCCTCAAGGATTCGTTGTTCGCTGCCTGGGACGATGCGGGGGGTGTCGATGTCTTCGATTCTCATGACCAGCGTTCCGCCGGCGGCGCGTGCGGCGAGCCATGCGCAGAGGGCAGTCGAAGCGCCTCCGATGTGAAGGTCGCCGGTGGGTGATGGTGCGAACCGACCGCGGTAGGGGCGTTTCACGGCTGGGGGTCTGTTCGTTTCCATACGGTCCATCGGGATCCGTGGTAGATTTGATCGTACTGACCTGGGATCGGTGAGAATCCTTTTCCGCGCACTAGAACATAGTCGTAGTATGGATAGATCTCCCTCATTCCCACACGTTCTGGTGTCCACTCCCATCTTCTGCGAGCTGGTCCCCCTGGGGGTGGGTACTTGTCGGGTTGGAAGTCGAAGGGCCAGTGTGGATACCCTGCAAAGGTGAACATGACAACGCCGCCCTTCTCGGCCTGGACCCACGATCCGAAGTGAAGGAATGCTTGATGGTGGGTTACATTGGATCCTTTGTCGAAGATCAGGGTGCAAACCTTGCTGCCGCGCTCAATGACAGCCTTGGCGTCGTCGAAGTCTCCTACTTCCTCCAGTTGAAATTTTACGAAGTGTCTTGACGTGTTGTAGGTCACGCCTGCAGCGACAACGAGAGCACCTAGTGTTGCGAAGTGGCCTTTCCAGCCTCGTGGGTACGGAAGGAGCGGAAGCATCGTCATCAAAGCGAGGATGGCAAAGCGTTGCGACAGTGGCCAGATGAAGTCATGGCCGACGGGTGTGGTGAAGTATGCGGCCACGCAGACCAGTGGAATGATGGCGTAGCGTTTGGCTCGTGGGTGTAGGTTTTCTTTCTCGCCCAGTCCGGCTGCTGCACAGACCACAACGAGCAGGATCCAGGCGATGAACCATTTTTCGTCAGAGTTGTCGCGGAAAATGTTCACGAGCCAGTTGGGAATGTCGGCGATGGCGGCTTCAGGATTGCGTGCCCCGCCTTCGGTGGTCAGCAACCCGCGTGTTGTCTGTCCAGCGGAGGTGGTGGTTGTCCACCAAGTGCACAAGCCAAGTGCAGGGACGAGAGGGACAGCAAAGGGGGCCCATCGGGAAGGCCGGAACCACGGAAACAGCGCGAGACATCCGATTCCGAACAGGCCAAACGGGATGATATGCGTGTAGAAGCAAGCCACAGACACGACGAGCAGCGTTATGCCATGCGTCCAGGTCGGCTTGTGCGCGTGGCGAATGGCTACCGACAGTCCCCAAAACATCAACGGTAATCCGAGAAGGAAAGGCAGCAGCCCGTAGATCATCAGCACATTGGATAGCAGGGGAATGACGAGCAAACTTGCGCGTGGATCCCGCCCCATCGAGTGCAACAGGGAGCGAAGGGCAAGCACCATGCCGGTGAAGCATGCCGAGAGCAGCACGACGTTTGCGGCGGTAATTCCAAGCACATACGCGAGGGCACTTCCGACGACGTAGTAGAGCAGGTAGTGGGTGTTGCCGAGCTGCAGTTGGAAGTGTTGGTCGAATCCGAACGACGGATCGGAGAAGCTTCGGAGAACTCGGATGGCCGCCACGTGGTACGGCAGATCCTGAATGGGCGGGTACTTGACGATCCATGCGGGCACCGACGCGAGAATCGCCGCAACCAGGCACAGCAGACCGGATCCGGACGTCCGTAGCTTCGGTGTGAACAGCATCGCGGGCACCGATACACCTACCAAGGGTTGCAAGCTACCGAAATCACGTCACAGCGAAGGCAGATGCCGCTCCATCGCCCGAGACCGTGGTTTCTAAGGCTTCTCGCGCGATTTGGTTCGATCGTCGTTGACACCGACACACCGAGGGCTGGTTGTGGTACGAGCGGGGTGTGAACGAGGAATCGAGCCGATCGAAACCCCAAGGGAGCCTCAGGGCGTTTGCCAGCAGGTACTGGGGCGTGTGGTGGTTGCTGCCCGTGGCTGTCGCGCTGATCGAACTGGGGCTGCACTTCTGGCAAACCCGGACGGTGGTTGGGCCCGAGGATTGGCATGGTGTCCGTGAGGCGCTTGAATCTGAGGTTGGGGCCGACGACCTTGTTGTCATTGCGCCATCCTGGTTGGATCCGGTGGGACGCATGCAGCTCGGGGATGCTTTGATGACGGAACAGCGCGTGGCGCGGGCCGATGAATCACGGTTCCCGGTGGCTCACGAAGTTGCGTTGGGTACGGATCGTTCCTCGGCCCTTCTGGCGTGGACGGTGGAGCGGGAGAAACGCTTTGGGGCTCTGCGTGTGCGCGTGTTGCGCAATCCGAACCATCGCCCAGTTATCGACGACCTTGTGGGTCACGTGGATGGTTCGAGGATGGGCGTTGCTATCATCCGGAACGACGAGCGACCGTGTTTGTGGAAGGATGGCAGGCCGGTGAGTGGGAACCTAGGGTACGGTCCCACCGTGCCAGGGGGTCGGTACCAGTGTTCTCCCCATTTGTGGGTCGGTGCCACGATCAACGCGGATCTTACGTATGCGCCGCGAAGGTGTATCCATGCTCCGCCGCCAGGGCGTGGAGGTGTCTTGCGCCTGCGGTTTCGAGATGTGCGGTTCGGGGACCGGTTGGAAGGGCATCATGCCCTCTATGTGGAAGCGGAGCGAGACAGGAGGGGAGCGTCCATACGCATGAAGTTTTCGTCGGATGGGGTTGCGCTTGGCGAGGCGGTTCACGAGGATGGGGAGGGGTGGGCTTCGTTTGGTTGGGACACACCTGGTCTTCGGGGTGTTACGGCGGAGCTTTTGGTGGAGATTTCTTCCGATCGCGGTGACCGTAGGGTGTATTGCTTCGAGGCAACGACGCGGTGAACAGATTCTTTCGACTTCCTCAAGCGGTAGGATGGCGCGATCATGTCGTGGGTGTCCTGCTGGCGGTCGGCCTGACGGTGTGGCTGCTGTTGACAGCGGACGCGATAGGGTTTCCGCGCGATGAGGGGTTCTACTTTCGTGCTGGGATTCGGTACGGAGAGTGGTTCAGGCTTTTGTTCGAAGCCCCGGCGGAAGCTCTTGAGCGCGCGGTGATTGACAAGTACTGGTCCTACAACCACGAGCACCCGTCGCTGATCAAGAGTCTGTTCGCGCTGTCATGGTTGGGGCTTCACCAGAAGTGGAAGGTGTTTGCTGACGCGAGCTACGCATTTCGCCTGCCAGGGATGATCCTGTCTGGTGTGGCGGTGTGGGTGACGTATCTCTTTGGTGCGCGTGTGGTTGGGAGGCGAGCTGGATTGGTGGCGGCGATTCTGCTGGTGCTGATGCCGCGTGTGTTCTTCCATGCCCATCTCGCCTGCTTCGACATTCCTGTGGTGGCGATGTGGACGTTGTGCATTTATGTCTACCATCGGTCCTTGGAGCGAGGTGGGGTTGGATGGGCGCTTGCTGCTGGGGTTGTGTTCGGGTTGACGCTCGAAACCAAGCACAACGCATGGATTTTGCCGGCCGTGTTTTTGTCCCACGCGGTGTTTGTGGTGGTGAGCCATGGGCGCAAGCGTTGGAAGACGCCGCTCCTTCGTGTTCTCCTGAGTTTGGGTGTGATGGCGGTCGTGGGACCTTTGGTGTTCTGGGTTCTGTGGCCGTGGATGTGGCACGACACGCCGGCGCGTCTTCAGGAGTACCTGAACTTCCACTTCAATCATGTCTACTACAACATGGAGTTCTTGGGAAAGAACTACTTCGAAGCACCCTCCCCGCGAGGCTACATGCCTCTCATGCTCGTGGGCACGGTGCCGACCATCACGTTGCTTTTGTTCGGAATTGGTGCGGGCGAAAGGGGTAGGCGGGCGATCGGATGGTGCAAGGAATGGTTGGCCAAAGCACCGGAGCAATCCGCGCCGTTGGAGACTTATCCGTACTTGCTTTGGGTGCTGGCGTTGGGTGCTGCAATTTCGCCGTGGTTCTTGACGAAGACGCCCATCTTTGGTGGGACCAAGCATTGGATGACCGCGTATCCCTTCTTGACGTTGTTCGCAGCCTACGGACTGGAGCGGGTGCTGGCTGCGGTGGGCGGATCGATGGAGCGCTTTCCGAAGTGGACAAGCGGGATGGCGAGGGCATTGGTGGTCGCTGTTGTTCTGGTTGGTCCCTTGGTGATCACGCTGCACGCGCATCCCTTTGGGCTCACTTCGTATGTTCCGCTTGTTGGTGGGACGAGGGGTGGTGCGAGTCTTGGTTTGAACCGGCAGTTCTGGGGATACACGACGCAGAACGCCAGCGAGGAGTTTCTCGCGAAACACGCGCCACGGACTTCCTCCATCTTCATCCATGACACAGCGTGGGACTCCTGGGCACGCTTGGTGGACGAGAAGCGGGTGCGACCCGACTTCCGCGGGGTGGGTGCACCGCATGAGAGTCACTTCGCGATCGTTCAGCACGAGTTGCACATGAACGAAGTCGAGTTTCAGATGTGGGTCGCGTTCCAAACGCGCGCACCGATCCATGTTGTAACGCACGATGGTGTGCCGGTGGTGAGCATTTACTGCCCGCGCAAGGAACCACTTGGAGCTTGCGTTCTGGCGCAGCCGTGAGTAGCGCAGAGAGCATGGTTGACATCGACGCGATCGTGTTGGCGGCTGGTCATGGCAAGCGCATGAAGAGTTCTCTGCCCAAGGTGATGCACGCTGTGGCAGGAAGACCGCTTGTGTACTATCCGATCTCAGCTGCACTTGCTGCGGGTGCAAGGCGTGCGGTCGTCGTGGTGGGACATGAGCGAGAGCAGGTTACCCCGTTCTTGGATCGTACCTTTGGTGATTGCGTGTGCCACGTGATTCAACACGAGCAGAACGGAACAGGCCACGCCGCAGCACAAGCCTTGCCCGTCGTGCCTGATAGCGTCGAACGCGTTCTCATCCTCTGTGGTGATACGCCGCTGCTGTGTGCGGAGGACCTTCGAGCGATTGTTCGTGCATTGGACCAGCACCCAGAAGCTCCGCTTGCCATGCTGACGTGTATCGTCGATGACCCAACGGGGTATGGTCGTATCGTTCGGGATGAATGTGGACGCATACGAGAAATCCGAGAGCATCGGGACTTGGAGAACGATGCCCAACGTGCGATCTGCGAAGTCAACCCAGGCGTGTATTGCGCGCGCACCGGCTTTCTGCGTGATGCTCTCACCAAGCTCGACGCCAACAATGCCCAGGGTGAAATCTACTTGACAGACATCGTGTCGCTTGCAGCAACGCGTGGTGGAACCGTCGACGTCAACGCCAACGCTGCTTCCCTTGTCGGTGTGAATGACCGTGTCCAACTCGCGGCAGCAGAGACGGTGATGCAAGGGCGCATCATCGAAAGAGTACGTCGGGCGGGCGTGACGGTGTGTGATGGTGTGGTGCTTCACGACACGGTGGATGTATCTGTGGATGCAGTGATCGAGAACGGAGCCACGCTGAGAGGGTCGACGACGGTTGCATCTGGTGCGGTGGTTGGGGTGGGGTGTGTGTTGGACAATGCGAATGTTGGTGAAAACGCGCGCCTGCTGCCGTACACGGTGGTCACGGACGCAACGATCGCAGACGGTGTCACTGTTGGACCCTTTGCTTGGGTTCGCAGCTAGCGATTGCCTCTTCGACTCGGCAAGGATTGGCGGGGTTCGGCGGCGTTCCATGGTCGCGCGCCCTGTGCAGAAGCTAGCAAGACAAGACAATGCGGCCGCATCGTCGATTGCCCTTGACGCCGAGCCAACCACACGTCAACGTAAACCGCTCTTGCTGTATTCGAAGGAACAGACGAACGCGTCGGCAACCAGCCACTCGTGGCAATCGATGCCTCGGGTGGGAAAGGAGAGAGAGGATGTACGAACCAACACAGGCGATGAGAAAAAGGAGACGTCGGGCCAAGGAGTTCGGGGTGTTCCTGGCGACCATTCTGGCGATCGTGCTGCTCACCCCGGCGACGGCTTGGGCGCAGGAGCAGAGTCTCAACACGCAGTGGATTGCGGGCAACGGTCAGCCCGGCATCATGTTCGACATCGTTGCGAAGACGCCCATTCGACTCTCGCGTGTCACGCAGAACATCGAGACAGGGTTTTCTGGAAGTGTCGAGATCTACTGGAGGCCAGGGTCGTTCGAGACCCACGAAAACTCCAGCATCGGTTGGACCAAGCTGAACACGGTCCCGGTCACATCGGTTGGCACGAACCAACCCACGCCCATTGGGATTGATCTGTCGTCGATCGTGATGGCACCCAACGACAGGGTGGCGCTGTACATCACGCTGACGGTGTCTGGCACGGGTGGGGGGCCGATCCTCTACACCAACGGGACTGGGGTAGGCACGCTTCGGCACCAGAACGCGGACGTCCAGATCTTCGAAGGGACGGGGAAAAACTACCCGTTTTCGAACAATTATGAGCACCGCATCTGGAACGGCACGCTGTACTACTACGCTGCGGGCTGCGTTATCAACGGTGTGCCATATGCGAACGGTGCGCCAGACCCAGGGAACCCATGCCGGTACTGCAACTCCTCGACGCCTGGTGCTTGGAGCAACCGTGCTTCGGGCTACAATTGCAAGAGTGACGGTCTGAGCTGCACGAATCAAGTTTGCAACGGATCGGGTGTCTGCAACCAGACGGTTACGACAGGCTGCCTCATTGGCGGCGCATGCGTTGCAGAAAACATTGTTGACCCTGGCAATAGCTGCAAGGTTTGCCTCCCGGGTTCCTCCATCTCGGTGTATTCGAATCTGCCTGTCAACACCGCGTGTGCGACTGATGGCCACGGTTGTACGGCCAACCTCTGCAATGGGACGGGCAACTGTATGCATCCTGTTGTGACGGGCTGCTTCATCGATGAGGCATGTGTTCCAAAAGGCACATGGGATCCGTCGGACAGCTGCAAGGCATGCATTGGTGAGGATTCGCGAACGTCGTACTCGGTCAAACCAGTTGGAAGCGAATGCGCAGATGATGGCAACTTGTGGACGGACAACGTCTGCGACCAATCGCATACATGCACCCATCCACCGAATGGCCAGTGCGAGATTGGTGGGGAGTTGTTGGCGAATCTAACGCCCAACGATGGCAACGAATGCGAGTGGTGCAATGCCCACGTGAATCCCACGGGGTGGACGCCCAAGCCTGCGGGCGAGAGTTGCACGGACGAAGGACTCCCTTGCACGGTGGATGCGTGTGATGGTTCGGGAGCGTGTGGCCACCTGTTGGATTCTGGATGGTGTGTGATTGGCAATGCGTGTGTTGCGGAAGAGACACCCGAGTCTGGGGACAGCTGCAGGGTGTGCTTGTCTGGCGTATCCACGACTGGCTACACGAATCGACTGTATGGAACTGCCTGTGCAACGGATAACCGTGAATGCACCAACGACATCTGCAACGGCAATGGAAATTGCACCCATCCCATCGTGGCGGGTTGTCTCATCGACGACGTGTGTATGGAGGATGGAGCCTGGGATCCGTTGAACAGTTGCATGGAATGCAACCCCGCCTTGTCACGGACCGAGTATTCTCAGCGAGAGACCGGAAGTGAGTGTGAGGACGACGGGGTGCTTTGGACACTCAACGAGTGCAACAACGCGGGTGTGTGCACGCATGAGCCGTCGGGGAAGTGTGCGATTGATGGCGCATTGGTGGATAACGGCGCCTTCAATGGCGTCAATGCGTGTGAGATTTGTGATTCGTCGGTGAGTCCGACAGAATGGACCGCGCAACCGTCGGGGACCCCGTGTCCGAACGACGGTCCGGGTTGGACCGTGGCATCGTGCGATGGCGACGGAACGTGCATCAACGAACCCACTGGACTGTGTGAGATTGACGGAGCGCTGTACTACAGTGGGACCACCAATCCAGAAAACTTCTGTGAATGGTGCAATCCTTCCGCCACCGCAAGCAGTTGGAGCCCAAAGAACAAGGGAACGGCATGTTTTGACGATGGTCTCACCTGCACCGTCGATATTTGCGATGGCGTGGGGCAATGCGAGCACGTGGTGGCCGAGGGCTGCTTGATTGAGGGGGTGTGTTTCGCTGACCGAGAAGCCGATTCGACCAATGACTGCATCGAATGCAACACTCGGTACCGAACGGACGGGTTTTCGCCCAAGGCGGACGGTGAGAGTTGTGACGATGGTGGTGCGAGCGGAGTGGCTGGCGGTGCGTGTGATGGATCCGGTCAGTGTTGGGCCAGACCTGCTGGGACCTGCACCGTGGACGGTGTTGCGTACGCGAACGGAGACATCAACCCGCACAATGATTGTCAGCGTTGTGATTCGACGGTTGATCCGGATGGTTGGGTGAGTCGGGCCAAGGGCGCGGCTTGTGCGGATGATGGGTTCACATGCACCAACAATGCATGCGACGGTGCTGGGACATGCAGTACCAAGGTTGTGTTTGGCTGCCTGGTTGACGAACGCTGTGTGATTGAAGGGGCGAGGGATTCGGAAAACGCCTGTATGGAGTGCAATCCGGCGATTTCGACCACCAGTTATGCTTCCAGTCCGAAGGGGACAGTGTGCGACGACGACGAGGAGCCAGGAACGCAAGACATGTGTGATGGCATGGGCACATGCACGCATGAACTCAAGACCCACTGCGTGATTGGCGGCAAGATGATTGACGCGGGAAGCGTGAACCCCGATGACGAGTGTCGGTGGTGTGATCCCAAGGCGGCGTCGACGGCATGGACGGACCGACCCAACGGGAGTTTGTGCACAAGTGACCTGCTGACGTGTACCGTCGATGTGTGTTTCGCTGGGGTCTGCGGGCACAATCTGGTGGAAGGGTGTTTGATCGAGGGGCGTTGTGTAGGAACGGGTGGTGTGCCGCTGGGTGTGGACTGCATGGAATGCAACCCAGAGTATCCCGGCGACTACTCCCCGAAGAAGCCAGGGGAAGTGTGCAGCAGTTTGGATGGCAACCCCTCGACACTCAATATTTGCGATGACGAGGGAATCTGCACGCGTCAGGAGAAGGGGACCTGCATCATTGCTGGGAAGAATTGGCCCGAAGGTGCGAGCAACCCTGCCAATGAGTGCGAGTGGTGTTCGCCCAAGGCGAGCTCGAACAGCTGGTCACCCAAGGCGGAAGGCTTCCATTGCGCGACCGATCATCTGCCGTGCACTGTGGACGCCTGTGATATGGATGGCGTGTGTGGGCACAGTTTGATGGCTGGAAACTGCGTCATTGGTGAAGAGTGCATGGGCAAGGGAGCGCAGAATCCCACCGAACCGTGTTGGGTGTGTGAGCCTGAGGAAAGCACCACAGAGTACATCTGGTCGGACATCCTGGAATGCAACCCGTGCAAATCCAACGCCGACTGCAAACCCGGCGAGACATGCGAGGCCGGTGAATGTGTGGTCATTCCGCCGCCAGAATGCTCCACCAGCAACCCCTGCCCAGCGGGCAAAAAGTGCGAAGATGGGGTGTGTGTCGAAATCCCAACCCCGCTTGGATGTGTTGTCGATGAGGAATGCCTCATGGGCGAGAAGTGCGAGAATGGGAAATGCGTCCTCAAGCCGATATCCACAGGGTGTTTGGAGGACGACGACTGTCCAATCGGTGAGCGCTGTGAGAACGGGGAATGCAAACAACCCACCCCCGCATCGTGCCAGACCGACGACGAATGCCTCCCGGGACAGATGTGCGAAAACGGACAATGCAAGGGAATTCCCCCAGAGCCCACGCGGTGCTCGAAGGACGATCAGTGCAACGGGGGAGTCTGTGTCGACGGCAAATGCCAGGAAGCTGGTCTCGAAGGAGGAGGCTGCGACTGTGGCGTGGTAGGTTCGGGAGCGGGCTCGTCTGCGGGCGGCGCTTCTGCAGCACTTCTTGCCATGCTAGGACTGATGACCGGCTGGGCGCGAAGGCGTCGAGCTTCCTAGATCCCGTTCGTTTCGAATCCCACCAAGAATACTTCCGTTTCCTTGCCACACAAGAGTTGGTGAGCTGACCGCAATGCTCGTCAGTGTGGCATTCCGTGGTCTTGTGGGTGCCGCGTCGCAGGTTGCCCGCCTGCTTCGGGATCGGACTACGGGTGTGCTCCCGCTTCAGCCTGCTCCATTTCGTTCAATTCTTGCAGATTCGATCGCGGACGAGGATCGGTAGGATCCAGGGAAATCGCATGTTCGAAGGCTTCCCGTGCCTCCTTTCGCTTGCCCATTCGCGCCAATCCCGAACCTAGATTGATCCACGCACTTCCCAGCCCAGGGTCAAGCTCTATGGCCTTGCGAAACTGCTCAACAGCCCGAGCATCGTCGCCAAGCCGCTGCAATCCATAGCCATAGTTCGATCGGAAGGTCGCGCGATTGGGAACCAGCTCCACCGCCCGACGAAGGTGCCAGACCCCTCGCTGTGTGTCGTTGATTGTTAAGTACGCTGTTCCAAGATCCGAGTGAATCCGCGCGTCTTCGGGAGCAAGGACCACCGCTTTCTCCAACACGCGAATCGCTTCGGATGAAAGACCCTGCAAGAGCAACGCTGTTGCCAAGTTTGTCTGTCGTGACA
>Ga0123356_10006717_pt1 | contig 11589 bp, 14 predicted proteins | sample TergutEmb28metaG_2_FD_92546 | JGI IMG/M metagenome (GOLD analysis project Ga0123356, IMG submission 92546) | Embiratermes neotenicus P3 segment gut microbial communities from Petit-Saut dam, French Guiana - Emb289 P3 | ecosystem: Host-associated > Arthropoda: Insects > Digestive system > Gut ... | reverse complement strand
GCTTTTTGAACATCGCTTATTACATCAATGGATTGGTATGTAGAGAAAACTACGATATTACCGCCATCTGTTTTTTGCGCTAAACGTGCCGCTTCTATTTGTCTTTTTATGTTTTTATCATATGTAGATGCCGGAAGAGCAAGATCAACCACACTTGCGGATAATACATCTTCTGTTTTAGATACTGCAGAATCAGAGCAAATACAAATAGCGTGTATTGGTTTTTTACATTGATTTTTCCATTCCCGCAAGGTTTGCCCCAATAGAGCGATTGAAGGTACAAGGAAAAGCACTAAGCCGTTTGCGTCTGCTTCGCAGCCGACATCGGTTTCTTTTTCGGCAATGCGTAAACTGGTAAATGTTTTTCCGGTTCCGCAAGCCATGATGAGTTTTCCTCTATCATTTACTTTGAGGTAATTGTGAACATCATCTATGGCAGTCTGCTGGTGCGATTTGGGGTCGTATTTTAAAACGGTAGTTTTTTTGCCTTCATCAAGTTTAATCCAGTCTACTGTTGAATTAAGAAGATGATGAAAACCTAATCGCCCTAGTTCTGGAGTGAGGTTACGTATAGTTGCTTCTGCGGCTGAATTAAAACCTTTTTTTGTAGTGTCAATCCATAATCGGAATGAGAAGGTGACTTTCCTGCCTGCCTCATTTACATCATAAAATGACTTGGCTGATGTCGCAATAAATGTGTCTACTTTGGGTTTATCAATTACGGCATCTTCTTGATAACACTTGCATTGGACAGCCCAATATTCGCCGTCTTTAGTTCGGGCAACTATGTCTATGCCTAAGTCTTTATCGCCAGAACCAAAATCCGCTCTTGAGGGGAATTCGTTCCAGAGCCAGACATTAGAGAATTTACCTTCATAAAGGGGGTAAACTTTGAGAAATGACTGCATGAGTTTCTCGAAGCGGTAACCCTTATCACGCTCGGAAAATGAGGTTTCACGGTATTTTTGTAAGACTTGCTCGAAAGTAGTCATTATTTCCATTTTAGCAAAGTAATAGGCGTGGGTATAGCTACGATATATGTTATATGAAGTGTTTAAATTATACCAAGTACTGTCATCTTTTGAGTATATCAGAAACGGTTAATATGGTATAACCTTGTTCTTTATAAAGCGCGAATTGTTCGGTAAGAAGCGGAGCTAAATCCGGCGACCATGTGTGACCTATAAAAATTGCGCTGCCGTTTCTTTGCGCTCTTGTAAGTCCGTTTGAAATATATCGAAGCATAGCTTCTTTATTTTGTTCGTTGTCAATAAAAATATTTCTTTCCGCGATTTTAATTCCTACTTGCCTAGCGACAACAGGTGCCGCGGAATCCGCTGTAGTTCTTGAATCCAGAAAATAAATTCCATTATCTTTACAAAATTCCAATATGATCCGCATAACATCGCTGTCCATAGTAACTTTAGATCCTTGATGATTATTCATTCCAACAACAGGACCAATTTCGGCAATGTTACGTCTTAATATCGATCTTATTTCTTCCGCGCTCATACCTGTATATATCGCGCCCGGTCCCGGATCCTGCGCGCCGATCGCTTCCATAGGCTGATGCAAAATAACTTCCTTGCCCGCCGCTCTTATTCGCTTGGCGGCTTCCGCTGAATATGGCAAACCCGGTAAAACCGCGATTGTTAAAGGTCCCGGAATATTTAAAAACGGTTCAAGTTCCCTAAGATTGTTTCCCGCGTCATCAATAACAAAAACCAAATAACCCTTATGTTCAACAGGTATTTGCGCGATTGTATTGGAAGTTGTAGTTGTATTGGTCGCGGTATTTGTACCAACAGTTGTACTTACAGTTGGCGTAGTTTTTGTATCTGGTTCTATATCAGGTTCAACAGTTGTATTGTTTATTATTTCATCTTCAAAAATAATATCCTGTATATCATCAATTTTATTATTAAATCCTGAATGAATCATAATTATCGCGAGTGAAATACCCGCGGATAAAGCGACGAGTATTCCAACCAGTAAAAACGCTCTTATCGCGTCAGAAAAACTCGCTTTTTTTCGTTTTTGGGATGATTTTGACGCAACTTTCTTTTTTTTGACTGTTTTATTCATGTTTATACTGTATATTATCGGCATAATCATCATTTAGTGAGGTATATATGAGATTGCTTGTAACTATTCAAAAGGTAAAAGGCATAAGCTCCATACCGGATTCGGATTTTCTTGAGCTTGCTCATGTTATGGGTTGGCAATGCGTAATAAAAAAAGGCGAGTTCAAGGAAGGTGATTTGGGTGTTTACTACGAAGTAGACAGTTTCCTGCCTATAGACGAACGTTATGAATTTTTGCGCGCGTCATCTTACCGGGACAATGTCGACAATGGCGAAGGATTTCGCATACGTTCGATGAAAATGCGAGGGCAGCTTTCCCAGGGGCTTTTATTGCCGCTGGAAAAGTTTCCCGAACTTAAAGATTGTAACGAAGGTACTGATGTTACAGAAAAACTTAATGTAAAAAAATGGTACATTCCTGAAACCGCCAACGCCGGCGGCACGATTATCGGAGAACGTCCGCATGGTATACCGGCTTCCGACGAAATACGAATACAGTCCGCGCTGGAATTACTCGAACAATTAAAAGGAAAGCCGTATTATATCACTACAAAAATGGATGGCACATCCGGGATTGTTTATTACATTGATGGTAAGATCGGCTGCTGTAGCAGAAACAAAGAAATAAAAGACGAAGAGGACGCTCTTTATTGGCTGCCTGTTTACAAGTACGGCTTAAAAGAAAAATTCGCGAAACTTGGCAGGAATCTTGTTATAACAGGGGAAATAATAGGTCCCGGTATACAAAAAAATAAACTGCGCCTAGCTGAAATCGAATGGAATGTCTTTGATGTAAAAGACGCGCAATCAAACCGTTACCTGCCTTACGATGAAGCGATCGCGGTATGCGCGCAGCTTGGGTTAAAAACCGTTCCTTTGGAAGAGCGCGGAGATAATTTTGATTATTCGCTGGAAATACTTTTGGAAAAGGCAAAAGGTAAATACCCAAGCGGTCTAGATAAAGAAGGCATCGTTGTGCGCGATGTTAATTCTCCAAAAGCTGTGTCGTTTAAGGTTTTGAATAACGACTTTTTGCTTAAAGAAAAGGATTAAAGTTCCAATATAATACAAACCGCGTTTGCGAATTTTACAATAAGGTTTTATAATTATTACTTATTGGGGGTAATTATGCCGATTTTTGTAAAAATTATATATGGAACCAGTAAAGATAACGCGTCAGCCGGAAAACTCAAACGCTGGAAAGACCATTTTGGAATAATGGGACCAAAGTGTTCAGAAGCCGCCTGTTCGGAATCTGAAAATCTTTTTGGCTCTCCTGTTGAAGTATTAGATGGACGTAACAAGGGAAAAAAATATATTGTTCCGTTATGCAACCCTCTTTTTAAACAACACGGAGAACAATTTCATATCAAAGATACTATTAAATGTATGCCTTTGGAAGATTTGTAGAAACAAAAAAAGTGACAGGCACCGTTTATGCCCGAAAAGACTTGTTTAATAAAACTTTGTGTCCTTTGTGTCTTGGCGTGAAAATTTTCCCTATATCTTTTCTATTAAGTTACGCTTTAATTTTCAGGTAGGCTTCTTTCGCGGCGTCCTGCTCGGCGCTTTTTTTGTTGCGTCCTTTTCCGGCGCCATAAACAGTCTGCCCTATTCGCACTTCCATCCAGAAGGTGCGGTCGTGTTCGGGACCTGTTTTTTTTACCATTATGTATTCGGGATAACACTTGAATTGCTGCTGGCAGAATTCCTGTAATATCGATTTATAATCGTTATGAAAATTTTCGCCCGTTACTTTTTTAATTTGCGGCTGAATGCAGCGGCTTACAAAATCAAAAGTGTTTTTATAACCGTTGTCTATATATAAAGCGCCGATAACCGCTTCCATCGCGTCTGCAAGAATTGTTTTTTTTGTTCTGCCGCCGGACATCTCTTCGCCTTTGCCAAGAAGCAGCATTTGATCAATTTTTAGACCAAGCGCGATTTCGGATAAAATTTCTTCAGAAACAACTACGGCTTTAATTTTGGCAAGCTCGCCTTCGCTTTTTTCTTTAAATGATTGATACAGTAAAGTGGCGCAGACAGCGCCAAGTATAGAGTCGCCCAGGAATTCAAGGCGTTCATTGTTGGCTTTAACGCCGGTTTCGTTGGATACAGAGCGGTGCGTAAATGAAAGATTTAAAAGAGAAATGTCTTTAAATTTAAAACCGGCGGCTTTTTGAAAAACCGCCAGCTTGTTTTTTCTTTCTAAACTGAGGATGTTATTACTTTTGCTGGGATTTAATAAATTCGTACGCGTCCTTTACAGTTTCAAATTCATTGGCTTTTTCGTCAGGAATATTAATACCCATTTCATCTTCGATAGCGTAAACCAATTCATAAGTATCAAGACTATCCGCGCCTAAATCCTGCCGGAATGACGCTTCCATTGTGATCTTGCCTTCATCAACTTCAAGTTTTTCAGCGATGAGCTTTTTCATTTTTTCAAACAATTCGTCCATTTCTTTCCCCTTATTTAAACTTTGTAATTCGGTTCCTAAACTTTGATAACCCCGATGGAATTACCTTAAGGTTTAGGGCACTATTACCTGCTTTCCCCTGTAATAACCGCATTTGGGGCAAACCCGGTGCAAAAGAACCTTGTTGCCGCATGTATTGCAATCTATCATTGTGGGCGCGGTAAGTTTCATGTTAATGGACTGCCGACGGCTCGTCCTGGCTTTTGACGTTTTACCTCTGGGTACTGCCATAATCTAACCTCTTTAACCTAATGTGATACTAACAAAACCTGTCTTAATTGTCAAGACACTTTTTTAACTTTTGTCAATTTGCCCATCACCTGATTTTTCAAAAAAATAAAATAAGAAAAAACAAGTCAAGAGCTGATTGAATTGTACTTATTTTTTAAAGCTTTTGCAACTAGTTCGGGAACCATTCCATGTAAATTACCGTCAAAAGAAGCTAATTCTTTAATCGCCGATGATCGAATTACAAAATATTCAGGGTCTGTAGTCATAAAAATTGTTTCAATATCAGGATCAAGGGTCCTATTCATCACGGAAAGTTCAAATTCATAAGAGAAATCTTCAAGACCCCGTACCCCTCTTAAGAGTAATTTAATATCGTTCCTTTTTAGATAATCAACTATCAGGCAATCACAAACGGCGACAGATACATTTTTACAATCTTTAACAAGCTCGCGTATCATTTCTACCCTTTCTTCCGCGTTAAAAAGATACTTTTTCTGCCTGTTTTCGGCTACAACTACAACAAGTTCCCCAAAAATGGAAGCGGCTCTTTGAATTATATTAATATGCCCTGAAGTTGGAGGGTCAAATGAACCCGGAAAAGCGGCTTTCAACATATAATCAACCAGTTATTTTTCATATTTAACAATACAATCTGTATTAAATGCGGTCAACCTAAATTTCCCGTAAAAGTTGACAAATTCAATAAAATGGTATACATTAATCATATGAAAAGGATTTTTTTAAGCTTATCAATTATGATGGCGTTAATTATGCTCTCTTGCGGCTCTTCTCCTGAAAAAACTGAAAATTCACCGCCAAATACATCAACTTCAAACGAAAGACCCGCGAACCAGGTAAGCGCTTTTGATCCAAGAACAATCAGTCAGGCTCAATATGATTCAACAAGAATCGAAGTACAGCTATTTATAGAAAATCTTAATCAAATTATCAGAAACAGGAACTTCCAGGCATGGAGAGCTTGTTTATCCCGTGATTATTTTGATGAAATTTCATCCGCCGAAAATCTTAGGCAGATATCCGAACAGCCCGCGATGAGAACCAGAAATATCGTATTAAGAAACGCGGAAGATTATTTTATTCATGTTGTTGTTCCTTCAAGAGCAAACAGCAGGGTTGATGATATAGAATTTATCACTGTAAACAGAGTTAACGCGTTTACAATAAGCATTAATTCAAGAGGCGAAGAACAGAGGCTGCGATTATACGCGCTGGAAAAAATCGGTAATAACTGGACAATAATTAATTAATTTTTAAGGAGAGATTTACTATGTTTTCATTAAAACGTTTTTCTATTTTATTTTTAATGGCGCTAATATTGGTATCTACAGCTGTTACGCAAAGCCGGGATATGACTATTGAAGAATCTTATTTGCAAGAATCAATGGAGCTTATGATTATTCGCGAAACCGCGAGATCAACAACAAGAGAACAAAAATTAATCGCTATTGAATTTATGAGTGAAGCAATCGGACGCGGAAGCACCAACGATGAAATCCGCCAAACATTGGATTTTCTTTCCAGAGAAGGAAGAAGATCTGTCGCGAGAGAAAATAACCGTGTTGTAAATAATTTCCCCGACATCAGACGGCAGTCTGCAAGACTTTTAGGACAGATGGGTACGGAAGAAGCAAGATTATCTCTTATAGAAGTTTTACAATATGAAAATGAACCAATGGTTCTTCAAGAAGCGATTAAGGCTCTTGGTGATATTGGAATGAACGATAATAACGAAACAGTAATTCACATTGCCTGGGTTATGAATCGTTTCTCTAATTTAAATCCGGATAACCTGATGGCTCTTGCTACTATCGACGCTTTCGAAAAAATTGCCAGAAGAAGCAACGGTTTAAATTCACCTGAAGCGGTCAGATGTCTTGTAATGATTTCTGAAGGACAATATATAACACCTGTCAGAGATAGAGCAAGGCAATTATTGGCTGAATTACGCACTTTCGGTATGTAATTTATTTTTACAAATGATCGTCACAAACGTTCTATTAGCCTTTAGGCGAAAGAAAGTTTTTGCTCTTGTTGGAGAAAGCGGTACAGGTAAAAGTTTTCACGCTAAGTTCGTAGCTCAAAGATACAGAATTGAACTCATTATAGATGACGGTTTATTAATAAGAGATAACCGCATCCTTGCGGGTCATTCAGCGAAAAAGGAAAACAGTTTTTTGGCGGCGGTTAAAGTCGCCTTGTTTGATGAAAAATCCCACAGAGACGATGTCGCGCGCAGATTGCAAAATGAAAAGTTCTAGCGCATTTTGCTTTTGGGAACTTCGGAAAAAATGGTTTTTAAAATTGCCGCGCGTTTGCAGCTTCCGCCGCCGGCAAAAATAGTAAAAATCGAAGATATCGCTTCTCAGGAAGAAATTGACAAAGCAATCCGCACAAGACGTATCGAAGGAAAACATGTAATTCCCGTACCTTCTTTGGAAGTAAAAAGAAGTTATCCGAATATTTTCTTTGACGCGATCAGAATATTAAAACGGCGAAAAATTTCCAGTACTCAAAGCGAACATGACAAAGTGCCTGCCGGTATAGGACTAGTTCCTGTTTTGCATGAAAAATCTCTTGTTAGACCTGTATATTCAAAACATGGTAGAGTTATAATTTCGGAAATAGCTTTAATACATTTAGTAACCCACTGTGTTGATGAATACAATAAAGAAATTAAAATAAAGAAATTACATGTTAAAAACGCGGAAATGGGATATCGTCTTATTATTACAATCGATGTCCCTTACGGTATTCAACTTGGCGGTATGCACGAAATGCAGCAATATATTATAGACACAATTGAACGTTACACAGGAATATTAATCGAAGAAGTAAATATTATTATCGATAAAGTATCGGAATAATTTTTACTGTTCATTTTTGGTTTCTGATTTTTTCCTGTTTTTGCGCCTTCTTTTTTTAGCGGCAGACGAACTGCCATCAGTATTATCAAAAACAGGTTTTGGGTAAGCTCTTTTTACAGTTATACCTTTTAATGTTAAAAACTTTTTTACCGCGTATTGCATTTCAAAACGCGGCGGATTCATTGGCAGAACAAAATCACGCGCTGTTTTGCAAATTTCTTTAAAGTTGTCGATTGATCCCGGCTTCCACTCGGCGGTGTCTTCCAGATAATCACGGAAAAGCGAACCTAAAACAAGACCTCGTTTATTTTCCTTTGTTTTTAAATCAGTCATAGTTTGCAAATAACGTTTTCTAAAATCCGGTTTTTTTCGCATTAAAAGAGCGGCTTGCGGCTGAAGGTAATAATAAAGTCCCATCTTGTCAAGAAAATCTACGATTACATCGGCGTTTTCTGAATTGATAATTTTTAAAATTTCTTCTGTAAGGCGCGACGGCGAAATTGATTGAAGTAAATTGGATTGCGCGGATATCTTCATCTTAAGATTGAGAGGCAAAGAAAAACCTGTCGCGGCGGCGTACTTGGCGGCTCTAATCATCCTGACAGGATCGTCAGTAAAAATTTCTGAAAGAGTTATAATTGGTTTAACAAGTTTCTTTTTAATATCATTCATGCCGCCGACATAGTCAACAACAATTTGCTGCTGCGGATCATAAAAAAGAGCGTTTAATGTAAAATCGCGTCGTAGTACATCTTCTTCTATTGTGCCAAATGTATTGCTTGTATGTCCGTCTTTTAAAGAACGAAAAGTAGAAACTTCAAATATCCTCTGGCCAAAATAAACATGAACAAGACGGAAACGCCGACCAATTATTCTTGAATTACGAAATATTTTTTTTATACGCGTTGGGCTTGCGGCGCTTACAATATCAAAATCTTTTGGCTTTTTTCCCAGAATTAAATCCCGTACAGCGCCGCCTACAATGTATGAATCAAACCCCGCGCTCTTTAATTTCCTGATAATATTTACAGCTTCGCTGTCTACATCGTTAAAGTTTATTCCGTGTTCATCCGGAGTGTATATAATTGCTTTTTTTTTCAGTTTACCGTTAGGTCCTGCGGAATATCTATATCTCATTCACAACGTTTGTTAATCCATGAAAGAAGGTTTTCGATAACTTCTTCACGATTGGTTTCATTTAATGTTTCGTGCCTGGCGCCAGGATATAACACAAACTCACAATCGTTTATGCCCAAATCTCGGTATATGTTTACCAAAGCGGTCGGACTTTTTCCCATATCACCTACAGGATCGGCGCTGCCGCAAAAAACATATACAGGCGACGCTTTATTTATTCTCGCTGTCGCGTCTGGGAGGTGAATATTATACAGTAACTTTGCCAAGTCCCTGTAAAACCCTGTAGAACATAAAAAACCGCAAAGAGGATCCGCGAGATAATCATCAACTTCCGCTTCATCGCGGCATAGCCAGTCAAACGCTGTGCGGTTTGGTTTAAAAGGTTTATTATAAGGTCCGTCCGCCATAGCTTTGGCGAAACGCGAACCATTACGCTGTCCGCGAAGAACCGCGAACAATGTCATAAAAGGAACCCCTATTTTTACCATAAAATCGCCGGGTCCCTTTGTTCCCGATAAAATAAATCCACTTATTTTTAAACTGTCAGGAGAAGAGCCGTATCCCGCGTCTAAAGAAGGTTTAGAATACTCCATATAGTTTTGAAGTATAAAAGAACCCCATGAATGACCTAATAGAAAAAACGGAATACTGGGTCTATTTTTACGGATTTCTATATTAATTTTATGGATATCGGCGGTAACATTTGTAAAACCATTACCATCCGAACAATGTCCTAAAAGCCCTCCCCTATCGGGTTTGTTTATTTTCAGGTTCGCGGTTTTGCCGTGGCCGCGCTGATCGGCTGCCCAAACTTCAATTCCCGCGTTAGTAAGTTTTTCCGCGAGTCGTTTGTAACGGAACGCGTGTTCCGCCATTCCATGTATTATGTGCAATACCGCTTTTGGCTGTTCTATATGCTCAGCAGACCATCGATACAGAAAAAGTTTAGTCCCATCGTGGCTTTCAAAAAACGTTTCAGTCTGAACCATGAGTTATTGTATCTATTATATGTTATTATTTCAACGGTCAAATACAAAGAATTAATACATATTCTTTTGGTGCTTTTGTATCAATTCAAGCTTAAGATTACGCAGTTTTTCGGTAATCGAAACCTTGTATATATGCGGGTTTAAAAGTCTTTTATAGGTGGAATCAAAATTATCCAGGTCTTTTTCGGCAAAAGATTTTACATCATTTAAAGAAGGAAGAACCCCTGTAAGTTTACCGTTTTCCATTCGTTTTTTTAAAAGCGGTTGTATGTCATTTTCGATTGTGTGAATAAAATGACGGTAATCTGCCGAAGGATGCCAAAAGTTATAACGCTGCCCCTTCTTTAATAAATCCTCGTTTTCATTATTATCGATACTTAGTATATCAGCGACCGCGCCGCCATTTTTATCCTTGATTCTCCAAACTTGTTTAACACCCGGATTTGTTGTTTTTCCCGGATTATCAGAAAATTTCATTACAGGATTAATACCGTTTTTTCCATATATAGCGGATAATTTATAAACACCGGTAAAAGCCGATTCATAACCGCCTGTTACAAGTTTTGTACCTACACCCCAACTGTTTACAGGCGCTCCTTCTTTTACGAGTGTTTCGATTATGTTTTCGTCAAGATCATTTGATACTGTAATAAAAGCGTTTTTAAATCCGGCTTCATCAAGCAGGCGGCGAACTTCTGTTGAAAGATACTGTATGTCGCCTGAATCGAGGCGCACGCCAAAATTTTTTCCCTGTTCGATTAATTTCCTGCCAACTTTAATAGCGTTTTGTATACCGCTTTTTAAAGTGTCGTAAGTATCGATTAAAAAAATTGATTTATCTGGATAAAGATCGGCGTAAACATTAAACGCTTCTTCTTCGCTGTCAAACGACATTATCCATGAATGCGCCATTGTTCCCAATACAGGAATTCCAAAAACAGCGCCTGCCAATGTATTACTTGTACCTGAAGAACCGCCGATGTAAGCGGCGCGGGACGCCGATATCGCTCCGTTTTGCCCCTGCGCGCGCCTAAGACCAAACTCCATTAACATTCCTTTTTTGGAGGCAAGCCAGACGCGGCATGTTTTAGTCGCGATCAATGTTTGAAAATTAATTATATTTAAAAGCAATCCTTCGATTATTTGACATTCAAGAAGATTACCTTCGACTCTAATAACAGGTTCCTGGGGAAAAATTACGGTTCCCTCGTCCATTGACCAAAGTGTACCATTAAAACTAAATGTTTTAAGAAAATCCAAAAAACCGGCATCAAACATATTTAAACTTTTTAAATATGTTATATCTTCATCAGAAAAAGAAAAACTAGTAATTTTTTCCAGAAGAGTTCCAAGCCCCGCGAAAATCGAATAACCGCCGCCAAACGGTTGATGGCGGAAAAACATTTCGAACACAGCGCGTTCGTTTCTGTTATTTTTCCAATAACCCTGCGCCATTGTCAGAGAATAAAAATCTGTAAATAACGCGCTATTTTCCATTAATAATATCAAGTATTTCTTGGGAAGTGTGGAATTTTATCCCTTCGGCTTTCATTGTTTCTATCGCTTTTTCGACGGAGCCTTCGGGGTTATTTACTCCGCGGATAGCGTCGCTTACAACAATTGTATTAAAACCCAATCTCCTGGAATCCATGGCACTGTATAACACACAATAATCTGTAGCGAGCCCGCCAATTATTACAGTTTCTATATTGGTCTGTTTTATACAACCTTCCAAACCTGTCGCTGTAGAAGAATCATTTTCAAAAAAAGCCGAATAGGAATC
>Ga0123356_10006716_pt1 | contig 11589 bp, 11 predicted proteins | sample TergutEmb28metaG_2_FD_92546 | JGI IMG/M metagenome (GOLD analysis project Ga0123356, IMG submission 92546) | Embiratermes neotenicus P3 segment gut microbial communities from Petit-Saut dam, French Guiana - Emb289 P3 | ecosystem: Host-associated > Arthropoda: Insects > Digestive system > Gut ... | reverse complement strand
TCGGGTCGCGCGTCGATCGCGCGCGCGTGTACGAGATCGTCCTGCAGGAAGGACGGCCCGCCGACGTCCTAGCCTACGTCGATGGCGCGTTGCTTGCTGATCTGTGGGACGACCTGGTGCTCCCGCGGGCCGTCAGGTCAGCCTGGGATCCGGTAGTACGGGCCGTTGCCAAGGCGGCGTCGTAATGGCGGAGGGTGCGCCGGGCCGCCATCCGGGTGCTGAAGGCAATCCGGACCTGACCGCATTCCAGATGGAGGTCGCAAGGCTGTTCTTCACGCTGCCGGCCAGCGAGGGGTTCCTTCTGGCCGGGGGAGCGGCGTTGCTTGCACAGCACCTCACGACACGGCCGACCGAGGACCTCGACTTCTTCACAGCCCCCGACCGCGGTCACGTGCCCGCGGCGCGCGACGCATTGGAGGCGGCGACCCGAGAGCACGGCTGGCGCAGCGAGCGGATTCACGACAGCGATACGTTCTGCCGGCTTGTGATTGAGGGTGGTACCGAGAGCGTGCTCGTCGATCTCGCGGTGAACGCGCCGCCTGACTTCCCAGCATCTGAGACCGACGCCGGGCCCACACTTGCCCCCGAGGAACTTGCCGGGCACAAGCTCCTCGCCCTGTTCGATAGGGCGGCGGCACGGGACTTTGCCGACGTCTACGTGCTTGCTCGCCGCTTCGGCAAGGACGTGCTGCTCGCGCGCGCTGCGCAGGTCGACGCTGGCTTGGATACCAAAGTGCTCGCCGACATGCTCGGCACCCTCGACCGGTTCACCGACGACGAGATTCCGTTGCCCGATCGCCCGCTTGTGGCTGAGTTGCGTGCCTTCTACGCGAGTTGGCGATCAGAGTTGAACGCGTAAGCCGACCCTGGACCTGGAAGACGGCTCGTCGCCCGCCTCGGCTTCCTCGACCGGCCAAGTTCATGCCGCTGACCGCCACTGCGCGTAACTCGCCGGTCGCCACATCGGCGATTGGCGGGGCGCTCCGCCGGATCTAGCGTAGAGCGCATGACTGCGCTAACCGACGATGCCGGGACCCTGAAGTTCGTGCACACCTATGGCGCCGGGCTGCACTCCGGCGACGCTAACCCGGACGTCCACGACCCGCGCTGGCAGCAGCGTCAGGTGCACGACTTCGTGGACTTCGCGGTGGTCGCGGAGGAACTGGGCTTCGACGGGATCACCGTCACCGAACACCACGCTCCGCTGATGGTCTGCCCGTCCCCGCACTTGCTGCTGGCTGCCGCCGCGACCAAGACGAGCCGGATCCGGCTCGGCACCGCCGTCACGGTGCTGCCGCACTATCCTCCGATCCGCGTCGCGGAGGAGGCCGGGATGCTCGACCTGCTCAGCGACGGCCGCTTCGAGCTCGGCCTCGGCCGGGGCGTCCCGCGCGAAGCGCAGTTCGCGGCGGGCCGGAACCTCAGCGACGATGACCTGCGGCAGGCCTGGCTTGAGGGCGTCGAGGTGGTGCGGCGAGCGCTCACCGAGCGGGACTTCACCTTCGACGGCGGCTTCTTCCCGGTGGAACGGCCCACCACGATCGCCACCCGCCCGCTGCAGGACCCGCTTCCGGTGTGGCTGGGCGGGTCAAGCAAGGAGACGATGCGACTGGCCGCCGCGAACGGCTGGAACATCTTGCGCAACTTCGGCAGCAACGCCGAGCACCGGGACGCGCTCGAGGACTACATCAAGGTCGCCGCCGAGCACGGTTATGTCCGCACCGGCGCCAACATGATGCTGGAGCGCTTCGTCGCCATCGGCGAGACCGAAGAGGCGGCGGACCGCAACCTGGACAGGCTGATCGGGTCGTTCGGACTGTTCCTCTCGCTGTACGTGGCGGGCGGCCAGCGGCCCGTCCCGGCGACCGATGCGGAGTTCCACGCCGACCCGCACGCGGCACGCGCGAACCGGCCGGCCATCGCCGTCTCCGGCACCCCCGACCAGATCATCGCCGCCCTTCAGCAGGCCATCGACGAGACCGGCGCGCGCCGGCTGCTCGTCGAGACCTTCTCCCGGGACGAGGCGCGACTGTTCGCCCGCGAGGTGATGCCGGTGCTCAAAGAGCGGAACCTACTGAACGAACCGTGACTTCGCCTCACGGCCCCGCTCCTCGCTCAGGGAGGCAAGCAGATGACCGACCCAGCAGGCGAGATATACGAGGCACCGCAGACGATCATGCGGATGCTGGCGGTGAGCCAGTCGCTGCTCTACACCCTGACCTTCAGGCGTCCGCGAGCAGGGCGCGGACCCGGGCCCGGGCGGGCTCCCGGTCGTAGCTGCTCACCTGTGCGCCGGCCATCCGCACCGGGTCGCCGAAGAAGAAGTACTCATACAGGGCCTCGCGTCCGGCGAAGCCGGAGACGGCCGCATCCATCGCCAGCTTGAACAGCCGGGCGCGTTGCTCGGCGCTGGCGGTCGCGGCCTGCAGGTAGGTGTCGAGATCGGCACGGCCGTCGCTGCGGGCTAGAGCGAAATCGGCCTCGCCGGGCAGCGCCATGAGACCGGAAGCGGAGAACTTGCGGATGATCTCCGGCAATCGCTGGCTTACCTTCCGCGGGTACCAGTTGCGGGCCGCGTTGAGCGTGTCCCACTTTGGCAGGAACACCCCGTCCTCGCTCAGGGCGCCGTCGGCTTCGGCGGCGCGCAGCAGCGCCTTCTCGATCTCGACGTAGCTGATCAGCTCCGCGAGGTCCTCACTTATGTGCTGGAACTGCGCGATGCCGATCGCGTCGGCGATCTCACTGGCAAGGCCCAGGTAGAACTCGGTCTTGGCGAGGGTGCGGCTGACCACCTGGTGGGTCATGAGGGCGGTCGCGCCGGTCTCGGTGTACCAGGCGTTGCAGAGTTCGGGGCTGCCGAGCATGAAGACGCGATCATGCGGGACGAGCACATCGTCAAACACCACCACCGCGTCCATCTCCTCGAAACGAGATGCCAGCGGCTCGTCGAAGGCGCTGCCGCCGTTGTACAGCGGGGCACGGCAGTAGTACCGCAGGCCGGGGGTGTCGTTCGGGATGGCGAACGCGAAGGAGTAGGGGGCGTCCTCGGTCGTTCCCCGCAGCACGGTTGACGGGAAGACCAGCAGTTCATCGGCTATCGGGCCAAGGGTGGCGAGCAGCCGCGCGCCGCGGATGACCACGCCGTCGCTCCGCTCTTCGACGATGTGGGCGGTGAGCCGCCCGCCTGCCTGCTGGCTGGCGGTGACGGAGCGGTTGACCTGCGGCGGCACGAGCGTGTGCGTCGCGAGCAGGTCGTTCTCGCGGGCGAATTCGTAGTAGCCGCGGATCCGCTGGCCATAGACCGGGTCAGCCTTCCCGAAGAATGTGGCGGCGGACGCGAGCGCGGTGAGGGCGGAGTTCATGTAGTCGCCGCTGCGGCCGAGGAAACCGTGCGAGTACCCGGTCCAGGCGGAGAAGGCCTTGCGGCGGCTGACCAGGTCAGCCTCGGTCCGCGGGATCAGGAACGACGCGTTGACCTGGTCGCCGGTGCTGGGGGAGCGGTAGGTGAGGTCTCCCTGATGCACCGGGTCGTGCTGCATGTCGAACAGGCGGGCAAAGGTGCGCGCGTTGTCGCGGAACACGGGATGGCCGGCGACGCCTGAGGTGACCTTCTCGCCGTTGATGTAGATCTCTGGCGTCATGGCGTTGAGCTTGTCCAGGTACTGCTTGCCGGTGCGGATTCCCATGCGGTGAACTCCTGAGGCTTGCGGGATGGGCGTTAGAGCAGGGCCTCGTGGCCCGGGATGCTCGACGGCAGCTATGACGCCTATGAGCAGTTCTATAATCGAACTGCATACTCTAATATCGAATTGAACCTGACGATAACCAAGGGATTGAGTCGATGCAAGAGCGTGCAGAAGGGAAACGGCAGGCCGCAGGTGGCGGTGCGGTTCCCGCGGCCGGGCCATCCCAGACCCTGTCACGCGGGCTGAGCGCGCTGGAGATCATCGCGGAGGCGGACCAGCCCATTCCGATGGCCGAGCTTGCCACCCGTCTGGGCCTGCACCGCTCCATCACCTACCGGATCGTGCGCACGCTGCAGGAGCACCGGCTGGTGGTGCGCACGGCAGCGGGCGGGCTGGTGCCGGGCACCCGGCTAGCCTCGCTGGCCCGAACGGTGGCTCGCGACCTGCAGTCCGCCGCGCTACCCGAGCTGACCGCCGTGGCAAACGAGCTCGGTATGACAGCGTTCGTCGCCGTCCTGGACGCTGATCAGGTCGTCGCGCTGGTCAGCGTAGAGCCCAGGCATGCTGTCGCCCCGGTCGCACAGCGGCCGGGGACCCGCCACCCGCTGTATCGCGGTGCCCCGGGCAGGGCGATACAGGCGGCCCTCACCCCGCAGGAGCGGGCCGACCTCGGCGATGAGCGGCTCTGCGACGAGGGTTTCTTCCGCAGCTTCCCCGGCTACGCAACGAGCCACGATGAGGTGATCACGGGGATGTCGTCGGTCGCCGTGCCGTTGCGATTCCCCGAGCAGCCCGCCGCCGCGATCGCGGTGGTCTACGTCGACCGGGGCACGGACGCCGCGGCCGTGGGGGAGCGGCTCCGCCGGGCGGCCGCAGCCGTAATCCGGGAACTCGGCCACTAGGGCCCGGCACAGTCGGCCGGGCGGCGCGGGGAGATCATGGCACGGGTACTCCGGTCATGTTCTCGCGCTGGTGGCGCTGTGGACATGGCTGAGCTGGCTGATGGCGGCGCGTATCGGGTCCGGGCCGGCTGGCAGGAGCGGCAGCCGTACCGCCGCGCTGGGGATCTTCCCCTGGGCGTGCAGCGCGCCCTTGATGACGGCCGGGTTGGGCTCGGCGAACAGTGCAGCCGAAAGCGGGGCGAGCCGGTGCCCGAGTTCGCGGGCCTGCCCGGTCCGCCCAGAGTGCCAGGCGTCGATCAGGTCGGCGTACGAGCCGGTGCACAAGTGGGCGGAGGCGAGAATGCCGCCTGCTGCGCCGAGCGCCAGGAGCGGGGATACGAACAAGTCGTCGCCGGCCAGCACCGCGAAATCGTCAGGCCGGCTGGCCATCAGCATGATGCTGTCCTGGTCGATCGCGCCCACGGCGTGCTTGACTCCGATGATCCCCGGCACGCTCGCCAGCCGGAGCAACGTCTGGACGCCGAGAACCCTGCCAGTCCGGTAGGGGACGTTGTAGACGATCAGCGGGACGGGGCTGTGGGCGGCGAGCCGGGTGAAGTGGGCGACAACCCCTTCTTCTGATGGCCGGGTGTAGTACGGCACCACGGTCAGAGCGGCTGAGACGTCCCGCCAGGCCGCCAGGTCCTGGAGGGCCTGGGCCGTGCTGGCCGTGTCATTCGAACCCGCCCCGGCGATGAGGGCGACGCCGCGATCACGGCAGACCCGCGCGCAGATGTCGAGGACGGCATGTCGTTCCGATGGCGTGAGTGTGGCAGGCTCCCCGGTGGTTCCGAGGGCTACGAGCCCGGCCGCGCCGGAATCGATGATCGCGTAAGCCACCTTCTCAAGCGCGTCGGGCGCGAGATCACCGTCATCGGTGAATGGCGTGATCAGCGGCACGTAGAGGCCGCGCAGCGAGGGTTCCATGGATCGAGCCTGCCTCGGCACCCTTGTGCAGTTCCAGTTCAGGTTTCTTCACTGACGTTTAAGATTGGCTAATGATGGATGTGCGCAGGCTCCGCCTGCTGCTCGAACTGACCCGGCGGGGAACCATCACCGCGGTCGCCGACGCCCTGACCTACACACCTTCGGCCGTTTCGCAGCAGCTCGCCGCGCTTGAGCGGGAGGCAGGGGTGCCGCTGCTTGAGCGCACGGGGCGGCGGGTGACCCTCACTCCGGCCGGCGCCGTCCTAGCCCGGTACGCGGAATCCGTCTTCGCGGTACTCGAGGAGGCGTCGGCCGCGCTTGCCGCTACCCGCGACAGCCTGACCGGACCGCTGCGCATCGGGGCGTTCCCGACCGCGGTGCGGACCATCCTGCCTCCCGCCCTGGTCGCCCTTGGCCGGGACCACCCGGCCCTCGAGCTCATGGTCACCGAACTCGACGCGGTCGCCGTCCCCGATGCCCTGCGCAGCGGAGCGCTTGACGTGGCCCTGACCTTCGCTTACGACTACGTGCCGGCCGAGCCAGACCCCGCCATGGACACCGAACCGCTGTTGGAGGAGACCGTATACCTGGCCACCTCGGATCCCGTATGCGCCAGCATCGCGGACTGCAGCGATGCCACCTGGATCGCGGGCAGCCCGGACACCCTGTGCCACACGCTGGTGCTCCGCGCCTGCCAAGCGCACGGCTTCACGCCGCGCATCCGCCACTACGCGGACGACTTCACGACCGTCCTGGCCCTCGTTGCGGCAGGTCAGGGCGTCTCTCTCATTCCGCAGCTCGGCGTCACCGATGCTCCGGCAGCGGTGAGCCTCGCACCTCTGAGGTCCCGTCGGCACACGCGCATCGCCTACCGGAACGGAAACCGTCACCACCCCGTCGTCTCCGCATTCGCCGAAGCAACCCGTCAGTCCGCGGCCGCTTTCAGCGGATGACGCACTTGTAAACTGGACTTTCCCTATCGGAGTACTTGACAATTATACGGGTCGCCGCTGAGACTTTCTTTCATGTCGATGACCAAACCGAACACGGTCCCCCTCGCACGCCCCGAGCTCACCCCCGACGGAAATGGCGTCTCCGCCTGTGCTGATGTCCTCGTGATCGGCGGCGGCCCCGCCGGCTGCTGGGCGGCGATCACCGCCGCCGAGAACGGCGCCTCGGTGGTCCTGGTCGACAAGGGTTACTGCGGCACGTCCGGCGCCACCGCCTCGGCGGGAACCGGAGTCTGGTACGTCGAACCGGATGCTGACGAGCGTGAGAAGGCGATCCAGAGCCGTGAGGCGATGGGCGGCTGGCTGGTCGACCGCCGCTGGATGCACCGCGTGCTGGACAAGACCTATGAGCAGATGAACCGGCTGGCGGAGTGGGGCTACCCGTTCCCGGTGGGCCAGGACGGCAAGCAGGTCCGCCGCGGCGTCCAGGGCCCGGAGTACATGCGCCGGATGCGCAAGCAGGTGGCACGTTCCCGGGTCCGGATCCTGGACCAGTCACCGGCCCTGGAACTGCTACGCAACTCCGATGGCGAGGTCGTCGGAGCACGCGGCGTCCGCCGTCAACTGGGAGATGCCTGGACCGTGCACTCGGGCGCGGTGGTGGTCGCCACCGGCGGCTGCGCGTTCCTGTCCGGCGGACTCGGGTGCGACGTGCTGACGGGCGACGGCGCGCTGATGGCGGCCGAGGCCGGCGCGGAGTTCTCCGGCATGGAGTTCTCTAACTCCTACGCGATCTCGCCGACCTTCAGCACGGTCACCAAGACCGCCTTCTACCGGTTCGCGACCTTCTACACCGACGAGGGTCTGCTGGAGGGAGCGGGCGCGCAGCGCGGCCGTTCGGTGATCGCCAAGGCGCTGCTGCGCGGGCCGGTATACGCCCAGCTCGACCAGGCGCCCCCGCACATCGAGCGGAACCTGCGCGACGCGCAGCCGAACTTCTTCCTCCCGTTCGACCGCGAGGGGATCAACCCGTTCACTCAGCGCTTCCCGGTGACGCTGCGGCTGGAGGGCACGGTGCGCGGCACCGGCGGCCTGCGGCTGACCGACAGCGAGTGCGCCACCACCGTCCCGGGCCTGTACGCGGCGGGCGACGCGGCGACGCGCGAACTGATCTGCGGCGGCTTCACCGGCGGTGGCAGCCACAACGCTGCCTGGGCGCTGTCGTCCGGGACCTGGGCCGGTGAAGGTGCCGCTGCCTACGCCACCGCCAAGCGCGGTATCGCCAACCACGGGACCGCCGGGAGCGGGACGGCCGAGCCGGGCGAGGGCGTCGGCGTGGCCGGGCTGAACCCGACCTCGCGGGTGGACAAGGAACTGACCGCCGAACTGGTCACCAAGCTGGTCCAGGACGAGGTCCACCCCTACGACAAGAACTACTTCCGCACCGCGGCATCGCTTGACGCGTCGCTGGCCAACCTGGATGACCTCTGGACCCGTGTCGAGGCAGGCCTGCGCGGCGGCGACGGCTACCCGCCTCGGGGCGAGAACCTGGCGACCGCGCTGTTCCGTGCCCGCGAGGCGGCGGCCATGGTCGCGCACGCCCGCTGGATGTACAACGCCGCGCGCGAGCGGACCGAGACCCGCGGCATGCACAAGCGCGCGGACCACCCTCAGCTGGACCCCGGGCAGCAGCAGCGCCGCCTGGTGCACGGCCTGGCCGAGGTTAGCAACGGACTGGACCCGCAGCGCCCCTACAGCGCGCTGGAGCTGGCGAAGTGATCGAGCTGGTTTCCGCGGAACGCTGCATCAAGTGCGACATCTGCATCAAGGTCTGCCCGACCAACGTATTTGACCACGGCGAGGACCGCCTCCCGGTGATCAAGAACCAGGACAACTGCCAGACCTGCTTCATGTGCGAGGCCTGGTGCCCGACCGACGCGCTGTTCGTCGCGCCGCAGACGACCCCGGTTGCCGCCAATTCGGCCTACCTGGACGAGCAGTGGCTCACCGAGCAGGGGCTGCTTGGCTCCTACCGGCGGGAGATCGGCTGGGGCAAGGGCCGAAGCGGCCGCAAGAACCCGGAGCAGGAGGGCATGCGCAGCATGATGGTCGAGCCCCTGGGTCTTGCTAACCGCCGTGCGGCCGAGTCCGGCGAGCCACAGTACGACATCGGTTTCAGCGTGGCCTACAGCGACGAGGGTGAGGAGCCGGACGTCGCCGACGAGCCCGCGGGCGCCAGCCAAGGGGGCGGGGCAACGTGAGCGTCACCGGTACGGTCGGCATCGGCAGGGTCGACGCCGACTACGAGATGGTGGTCGGGCGCGTGGCCGACGACACGCCACGTCCGGTGGCCCGGCGGGTCGCCGACGCCGGAACCCGCGGCTGGCTGCGGGTCTGGTCCTCGCGCTGGACCCGGTTCCTCGGCCCGCTGCTGATCCTGGCGATCTGGCAGCTAGCGGTCACCATTGGCCACCTGGCGAGCGATGTGCTGCCGTCCCCGGCCACCGTGTGGACCACTGCCGGCCAGCTGATCGCCAACGGCACGCTGCAGTCGGCGCTGCTGATCTCGCTGCAGCGCGTCGCCCTTGGCCTGCTGCTCGGCGTCTCGATCGGCACCGGCCTGGCGCTGCTGTCCGGGCTGTCACTGGTCGGCGAGCGGGTGATCGACCCGGTCATGCACATGTTCCGCACCATGCCGGTACTCGCGCTGCTGCCGCTGTTCGTGCTGTGGTTCGGCATCGGCGAGAAGGCCAAGGTGTACCTGATCGCCTGGTCGGTAATCTTCCCGATCTACATCAACCTGTACGCCGGCATCCGCAGTGTCGACGCCAAGCTGGTGGAGGCCGGATCCGTGCTCGGGCTCAAGCGCTGGGGCCAGATCTGGCACGTGATCCTGCCCGGGGCGCTGCCGCAGTTCCTGACCGGCCTCCGGCTCGCGCTTGGCGTCTCCTGGCTGGTGCTGGTCGCCGCCGAGGAGATCAACGCCACTTCCGGCCTTGGCTACCTGATCACCAACGCCCAGAACCTGCTCCAGACGAACGTGATCTTTGTGGGGCTCATCGTCTACAGCCTGCTCGGGCTGGCGACGGACATCCTTGTCCGACTGATCGAAAGGTTCACGCTCTCATGGCGCTCGAGCTTCGTGATGAAGTGACTACCGGCACCGAGAACGCCCTGTCGGAGGCGGCGGCCAGCGGCCTCGCGGTCAGCTCGCCTGCCACCGGGCACGGCGAGCCGGTGGTGCGCGTCCGCGGCTACGGTCGCGACTTCGGCGAGCGCACCGTGCTCTCCGGGATCGACCTGGACCTCCACGACGGCGAACTGGTCGCGTTGCTCGGCGCTTCCGGCTCCGGCAAGACCACGCTGCTGCGTGCCCTGTCGGGCCAGGACCCCGACGCCGACGGGCAGGTCACGGTCCCGCGCGAACGAGCCGTGGCGTTTCAGGACCACCGCCTGCTGCCCTGGAAGCGGGTCTGGCGCAACGTCCTGATCGGCGTGCCCAAGGCCGGCAAGAAGGAAGCGCTTGCCGCGCTTGAGGAGGTCGGCATCGCCGGCCGCGCCGACGCCTGGCCCGGCACGCTGTCCGGCGGCGAGTCGCAGCGGGTGGCGCTGGCCCGCGCGTTCATCCGGCACCCGAAGCTCCTGCTGCTCGATGAGCCCTTCGGGGCGCTCGATGCGCTGACCCGGCTGCGGATGCACCGGCTGCTGCGCGAGCTCTGCTCACGCCACCACCCGGCCACCCTGCTGGTCACCCACGACGTGGACGAGGCGATCTCGCTGGCGGACCGGATCCTGGTGATCTCCCACGGCCGGATCAGCCTCGATCACCGGGTTGGCGGCAACCGCTCCGCGCGCACCGGAACCGGGGTCCAGGCGCTGCGTGCACGACTCCTGCAGGAGCTCGGCGTCGACCCTAGCCAGCCAGCCCACCACCAGAACTCGCAGAACCATCAGAGCCATCCGGAGGGCTGACCCCACCCGGGCCAGCACCCCCCCAGAAATCTCATTAGCCAGATTTAAACAGGAGAATTCGATGAACCTGCCCCGCATGACGGGGAGCGGGCAGCTCCGCCGTTCCCTCATCACGATCGCCGCCGCGGCCACCGCACTGATGATTGCAGCCTGCAGCTCCGGTTCCGCTGGCTCAAGCAGTTCGGCCGACCCCGGCCCCGCCGCGTCGGGCGCTGCCACCGGCTCCGTCGCCCCCTACACGGTGACCTTCGGCTACATCAGCACCGGGGGAAGCGGCCTGACCGGCCCCTGGGGCTTCGCGTACCACCAGGGGCTGCTGCAGCAGTGGCTGAAGCCCTACGGGATCACGCTGAACCTTGCCCAGTTCGCCAACGGGCCGCTGCTCACGGCGGCGATGGTCGGCGGCAGCGTCGACATGGGCGTGCTCGGGGACACCCCGGCGCTCATCGCCAAGTCTGCGGGCCTGCAGGCCCGCTTCGTCTCCCAGCCGGAGGTGGGCCTGGTCGCCTGGCTCGTCGGCCAGCCATCGATCAAGACGCTGAACGACCTGGTGGGCAAGACGGTCGCGGTCCAGCAGGGCTCCTACCTGGACCGCTACGTCCAGGGACTACTGCAGCAGAACGGCCTGCTCGGCAAGGTCAAGCTGGTGCCGATGCTCAGCGCCCAGTCCACCCCGGCGTTCGAGGCCGGATCGCTCGACGCGATCCTGGCCCAGCCGACCACCTGGCCGGCCCTTGAAAAGACCGGCAAGAACTTCAACATCATCGCCAAGAGCGAGACAACGCCGTCGCTCGAGGGCACCCAGGCGGCCATCATCTCGAACTCGGAACTGGCCGCCCACCCGAACCTCGCCAGCATCTGGAACATCGTGCGAGTCAAGTCGGACCAGTACGCCGAGGCGAACGCCAGCGCCTACTACGCCTGGACGGCCGGGCAGAGCAACACCACCGCGGCGCTGGTGCAGGAGAGCGCGCCGCTGTCGGACTACCCGATCCCGAACTTCACGGCAAGCGGAACCAAGCAGTTGCAGGGCACGCTGAACTTCCTGATCTCCCAGAATGAGGCCAAGGCGTTCTCCATCCAGTCCTGGGAGCTGCAGTCAAATGGCTGAGC
>Ga0123356_10006715_pt1 | contig 11591 bp, 9 predicted proteins | sample TergutEmb28metaG_2_FD_92546 | JGI IMG/M metagenome (GOLD analysis project Ga0123356, IMG submission 92546) | Embiratermes neotenicus P3 segment gut microbial communities from Petit-Saut dam, French Guiana - Emb289 P3 | ecosystem: Host-associated > Arthropoda: Insects > Digestive system > Gut ... | reverse complement strand
TTCCGGAGTAGTTTCATATTCATTAAATATCTCGGACAGAATTTTTCCATAAGAGGTAAAGGCTTCAATTCGCCTGCTGATTGCATTTCCTTTTTCACCTGCTAACGCGTCTGTATACAGATACGCTGTTTCTGTTTGTAAACTGCTCGATGTTGTTATCGTAATAACCGCCAAAATTGCAATTATGACAGTGACCATCGCGAAAATGATAGCTGTTAACCTGATTTTTAAACTCATGAAAAACCCCCTTATTTACAGAAAAGGTTATAAAAAACCCTAACTTCCTTTATAAATTTTAACACTTTTTATGGAATTGTCAAGATCTTGCCGGTAAAAAATGTCTATTTAAAGGAAAAAATTGATGATTATTTATGATATACCTGTTTATTTACTTAATTTAATATTAATATTTGATTAATTGATTAAACCACATAATTCCGAAAAATTTCATTTTCGTATAACAACGTACAAGAACTGGAAGACTATAAATCTTTGTAAAGCGGCACAGGAAGTTTTCTTACAATACAAAATAGTGGCAAGATAGTAATTTTATAAAAATGCCGATATACTGGGTATAAAATGAAAAAAATGGTAAAAAAGAAAAAAAATAACGTAAAATCATCAAAAAAACATAAAAAGCCAGGGTTATCTGACTCAATAAAGGCGTTTTTACTTGTTGGGCTGATAGTCGTTTTTTCCGCTCTTATTTCATGTGCGGTAATTATGATTCATACATCATTAAAAGAAGATGAACTTGTTTTACAGGACGATGAATTACCGGATGATTTCATAGCAGAGCCGGCTGAAAAAATCGCTTCTACCGCGTCTCTAGTGAACGTTAAACCAGAAACTCCGGAATCTAATCAGCTTCCATCACAAAACCAGGAAAACTCCAATAAACAAATCAATCCTCCTGTTCCTCCAGTTCCGGTAACACCTGATCCGGTTAAACCAGTTATACCAGTATCAACTGTTATACCTCCCGTTATTAATCCGGTAACTCCTGACAGAGTTGTTCAAAATCAGGGTACTTTGGTTTTTGTCATTGATGATGCCGGAAATAATCTGAGAGAACTGGAGCCATTTTTAAGTATACCAGGCCCGCTTACAATCGCTGTTTTGCCTGGTTTGCCATATTCTGCGGAAGCCGCGCGGCGAATAAGAGCTGCCGGAAAAGAAGTAATTTTACACCAGCCCATGGAAGCGATAGGAGGGCAAAATCCCGGTCCCGGCGCTATATATTCCAATATGAGCGCGGATGAAGTAAGAGCGGTGTTGTCACGTAATATCGCAGAAGTCGGACCGGTTGCCGGAATGAATAATCATCAAGGATCTAAAATTACGATGGATAAAAATATCATGCAGATAATTCTGGCTTTTTGTTCTGAACATAACATATATTTCCTGGATTCCAGGACAACAGCAGAAACTGTCGCTGGGGAGTTAGCGTCTCAGATGGGTATAAAATTTGCCGAAAGAAATGTTTTTATTGATAACGAACAGAATAAAGAAGCAATGCTCCGTTATATCGCAGGCGGTCTTACAAGAGCGCAAAGAAATAATAGCGCTATTATGATTGGACACACATGGTCACCCGAACTGGCTCCGCTTTTAAAAGAACAATTCCCCCTTTTAATGGAACAAGGTTATACTATTAAAACAGCTTCTGATATTGTTAGATAATGTTTTTAGTGTGGAATGACTAGTGTGTAGTGTGGAGTGTGGAGTGAGATGAGGGTTTTGGGGATTGAGACATCTTGTGATGAGTGTTCGGCGGCGGTTGTTGAAGATGGGGAAAAAATCCTTTCTAATGTTATAGTTACTCAGGTTCCGTATCATGCGCCATGGAATGGGGTAGTGCCGGAAATAGCGAGCAGAAAGCATACGGAATGGATTTATGCTGTTGTTAAAGAGGCGATTGATAAACCAGGATTAACTGTAAAAGATATTGATGCAATTGCCGTTACAAATAGGCCGGGGTTAATGGGTTCACTTTTAGTCGGGCTTTCTTTCGCTAAAGCTTTTGCCTGGGCAACTGACATTCCGTTTATCGCTGTAGATCATATGCTCGCTCATTTGTATGCTCCAAGGTTGTTAATGACTAATGAGGAATTACTAATGACTAATGGGAAATTAGGAATGATTAATGGGGATAGGGTGGGGTATCCGTTTCTTGGGTTGCTTGTTTCGGGGGGGCATACTATTGTTTGCAGGGCGGATGACTTTGATAATATAACGGTTTTGGGGACTACGATTGATGACGCTGCAGGTGAGGCTTTTGATAAGGTGGCAAAGTACTATGATTTTGGTTATCCGGGGGGAATGATAATCGATAAAATGGCGCGTAATGGAGATGATAAAGCGTTTCGTTTTCCAATGCCGTCTCTTCATAAGGGAGATCATCGTTATGATGTGTCTTATTCCGGTTTAAAAAACGCGGTTATTAACCAGTTGGATCTTTTTAAAGTAAAAGCGGATTACACGAATGAAGATATCGCTGCTTCTTTCCAGAAAACCGCTGTTGCAATATTGCTGCGAGCGCTATTAAACGCTGTTGAAGATACTGGTCTTACCACAATAGTAGCCGGAGGCGGTGTTGCCGCTAACAGTCTTCTTAGAGCAAAGCTTGCCGAACAAAAAAACCTTCGTTGTATTTTTCCTCCCCTTGAATTATGCGGCGATAACGGCGCCATGATAGCCGGTATCGGTTATCACTATTTAATAAGAGGAGACCATTCCCCTCTGAACACCACTCCCTCCGCAAGAGTAACCGGTTTTAAAAAGAGATACCCTTAGGTAATTAATAATGAGTAATGAATAATTAATAATGAACAATGAGCAATTAATGTTGACAATTTAAGAATAAAGTAGTATTTATTTAATTAATACACTATTTTATTTTATAATTTTTTATATTATTGGTGTAAAATACATTCTGTATTGGATAATATTATGAAAAAAGTTGAGCGTGTAATTCTTATTTTAGTTTTGTTTTTACCTACCAATGTTGTCTTTTCCCAACAACAGGTTTATTCTCCTTATTCCATGATTTTATCAGGATAGCCTGTCCTGGAAGATATTCTTTATCTGTCATTAGAATCCGGAATACCCTTTCTTTCATTTGCTCCTCCTCTCGCTCCTGCAGAAGTAAGAGATTTTCTTGAAAAAATAAATGATGAAGATCTTTCGCCGCCGGTTATGGAAGCTTATTATCGTATCCTTAACAGGCTTTCTCCAACATCGCGGTTATCACTTACAAGCGAAAAATTAACTGCATCTGTGGATCTGGATATGATAATAGATGCGCGGTTCAGGTTTAATGAAGATGTTTCGTGGTACCCGCAGCAATCTAAAATTAATCCATTTCTCGCATTTACAATACAAGCTTTTGTTGTTGATTCTTTACAGTTATATTTTGAACCAACATTTAGTGTTAAACATGGCGTAAGAGGTAATTACGGATATGGAATCTTTGATACCAATATACCGTTAAATTCATATCATTTTGATGCTGCATATTGGCCAATGAAAGCATTCGCTTCTGTAGGCGGTTCATGGTGGAATTTTTATATTGGCAGAGATCATCTTTCCTGGGGAACAGCTCACAGCGGAGGCCTTGTTTATTCTTATGATACGCATTTTTATGATTTTGCCTATCTTTCTTTTTTTACTCCTCATTTTAAATATTCAGTAATAGTTAATCATTTACCGTTATGGCTGGGAAATAGTTTATTTAATGAACCTCCTATTTGGGATACATGGGATAATAATAGATATACTATGCAGCGTTATTTTTATCTTCATCGTATCGATATAAGTATTAAAAATAAATTTTCTTTAAGTTTAATGGAAGGCGTAATGGTGGGAAACTCTCCATTGGAATTAAGATATCTTAATCCAATAACAGTTTTTCATTCAATGTATTCATGGAGAGATTATCCGCCATGGGAACCCGGCAAAGATATCACAGAAGCAAGCATGGTCGGATCGATATTATCACTGGAAGTCAATTGGAATATATTAACGTCTCTGGCTGTATACGGACAATTTATGATGAATCAATTCGCGCTTCCGCATGAACTAGCTATTCATGATCAAGGACCTAACAGTTTTGGCATTCTTGCAGGCGCTCACTATTCACATTCATTTAATACATGGGGTTCATTATTTCATTTAGAATTTGTTTATACTGATCCATATGCTTATATTTTATCATCTCCTTTTTCAAGTTTTTTATATATGGTAGAAATCCCTGGGAATTATTCCGCGTATCTTCTTGGACATTCAAGAGATACGATATTATTAACCGCAGGTGCTAAGTTTTTTAATAAAGATAATACCCTAAGTTTTTCCGGTAATTTATCATGGATAACAAGCGGAGTGCATAATAAAGACAGGTTAACCTATGATTATGAAGAAACACCAGAGGCTTTTAACAAAAGAACTCCTTCTGGAATCGCAGAAAATAAATTTATTTTATCACTTGGTGCGAATTGGCAGCCTTATTGCTGGCTTAAACTTGGAGCGAACCTAACAGGAATTATTTCGATTAATAATAATCATATTTCCGGTAATAATACGGCAGGCGGGCAGGTATCTTTATCTGCAAGTTTACATTATTAATACCTTGAAAATCTATTAACTTTATTTAATAATAATCCATAAGAATCAATTTTATGGAAGAACTACAATCAACAGAGATACTGGATCGTGAGATTCTCGAAGACGCCAGAAAAAAAGCCTCCCGTATCCTGAAAACATGCGAAGACACAATTTACACTCAAAACGCTAAGTGGGATAAGAAAACAAAAAACAGCATAATTGAACTTAATAAAAAATACGACAAGCAGAAAGAAAATGAGGCCGAAAAAATCATGTCCCGTCTTCCCATCGATAAACTAAGAGCTAAAATAGAAAAAATCGAATCCCTTCTCCATACAGCTATAAAAGACTGGTACAACAATTTAAACCGCTCCCAAATTATCGGCATCCTTTCCAGGGATTTATCAAATAAACTAACATCCTGTAAAAACTTTTCACTAAACGAACAAACTTCTATAGAAACACAAAACCTCACCCCCAACGAAACCCAAACAATCATAGAGTCATTAAATAATCACTCCACACTAAACACTACTCACTCCACACTAGTAACTACCCCTTACCCATCAATAATACTGGAATCAGGAAACATACGTTTTACATCTTCTATAGAGAGCATATTAGACCATCTTCTCCAGGAAAAACGCGCAGAATTAGCCGAAGCATTACTTGGACGTGATATCATGGAGAACATATGATCAGAGTTTTACCACAAGTTAAAAATTTAACCACGGAGGACACGGAGTTTCACGGAGAAAATATGGTTTTCGAACCAAAACCTCCGTGTCGCTCCGTGTCCTCTGTGGTTATTAAATATTCGGAGTCATTCTAATGGAAGGTAGGGTTTGCAGGATTTCTGGTCCGATAATTCGCGCGTCTGGTTTGGGGAATGCGGGACTCTTTGATCTTGTCGAGGTGGGAGATAAAAAAATCATAGGAGAGATTGTCCGTATAGAAGGAGATGAAGCGGTCATACAAATCTATGAAGATAATACCGGCTTAAAAACCGGCAGTCCTGTTTTTTCTACAGGGCGGCCTCTTTCCGTTTTGCTTGGTCCAGGGCTTATAGGGACAATTTATGACGGTATTCAGAGACCTTTGGCTCTTTTATATGAACAAGACGGCGCATTTATGAAACCCGGCGCTAATTGCAAGCAGCTAAATACAGAAAAAAAATGGCGTTTTATTCCTAATCCTGCGTTAGCTGAAAGTATAACCTCCGGTGAAAAACCGGCAGCCAAACCTGGATTAATTCTTGGCACTATAAAAGAAACAGAAAGTGTTATATGCAAGATTAAAATTCCGCCTGATATAAAAGGCGGCCAGATAACTCATTTAAGCGGCGAAGGTGATTATACAATTTTTGATATTGCAGCAAAAACAAGTCTTGGAGAAGAAATAAAATTCGCCGGGTGGTGGCCGGTACGTCAAAGCCGTCCTGTTTCATCACGCCTTTCACCGAATCAACCTTTAATTACAGGGGAAAGGGTTATCGACATTTTTTTTCCTTTGTCAAAGGGAGGTACAGCGGCTATTCCCGGCGGCTTTGGTACCGGAAAAACAATGACACAGCATGCAATTGCAAAATGGTGCGACGCGGATGTAATTATATACATTGGATGCGGAGAACGCGGCAATGAAATGACAGATGTGCTTACAGAGTTTCCTAAACTTCAGGATCCGCGGACAGGACGAAGCCTGATGGAAAGAACTCTTTTAATTGCCAATACATCAAACATGCCTGTTGCTGCAAGGGAAGTATCGATATATACCGGCGTTACTCTTGCGGAATTCTACCGCGATATGGGTTACCATGTGGCGATTATGGCAGATTCCACAAGCCGTTGGGCAGAAGCGTTACGTGAACTTTCGGGGCGCATGGAAGAAATGCCTGCAGAAGAAGGTTTCCCCGCGTATCTTCCTACAAGACTCGCCGAATTTTATGAAAGAGCTGGAAGCGTACGGACACTTAGCGGGGAAGAAGGTTCTGTCTCGATAATCGGAGCGGTATCTCCTCCGGGAGGTGATTTTTCCGAACCTGTTACCCAGCATACAAAACGTTTTATCCGGTGTTTTTGGGCTTTGGATAGAGACCTGGCGAATGCACGTCATTACCCTGCGATTAGCTGGATAGACAGTTATTCCGAATATGCCGATGAAGTTCAAACCTGGTGGGAAAATATAAATCCAAGCTGGACAGGAATAAGATTAAAAAGTCTTGAAATATTAAAACAGGAACAAAGGTTAGCTGAAATCGTACGCCTTATAGGACCTGATGCCTTGCCTGATGAGCAAAAATTAATCCTTCTTACAGCGCAAATTATTAAAGATGGTTTCCTGCAGCAAAATTCTTTCGACGAAATTGATATGTACTGTGTTCCGGAAAAACAGGTACGCCTTTTACAGATAATTATAGAATTCCATGAACGCTCGCGTACATGCATTGATTTAGGCGCGCCAATAACAAAAATAATGGAAACCGGTTTAAAGGAAGGATTATCACGTTTAAAGAGCTCGATAAGAAATGATTCATTGTTTGATTTAAATGAATTTGAGGAAAAAACACGAAATACTCTTGAGGAACTGGAACGGGCTTACCGTGCGAGAGGAGAACTAAAGCCATTATCCTCGATGGCAGGTCCGGGGAAAACAATATGAAAGGCATAAAATACAAAGGACTAATGCGAATAGAAGGCCCTGTTGTGATAACATCCCATAGCGGCAATGTTGGTTATAACGATATGGTAGCTGTTTATGACAGAGAAAACAACAAAAGACTTGGGCGTGTTCTGGATTTAAGCGATAACTGGGCAGCCATTCAGATATACGGAAACAGTACAGGATTATCGGCGGAAGAATCCAGGGTGGAATTTTTGGATAAACCTATGGAACTGCGTGTCGGTTTGGGAATGTTGGGAAGAATATTCAATGGATTGGGAGAACCAATAGACGGATACGGCAATATTTTTTCTTCGGAATCCAGGGATATTAACGGTCTTCCCATTAACCCTTACGCGCGATCTTATCCTCATGATTTTATACAAACAGGAATCTCATCGATAGACGGAATGAATACTCTTATACGAGGACAGAAACTCCCGATATTTTCCGGTAACGGCCTGCCTCATAACAAACTTGCCGCGCAGATTGTTCGTCAAGCTAAGATACTGGAGACTAAGACTGAGGAACATGGAACACGGATTAACACGGATTTTACTGATTCACACGGATTAAAAGCAGAACAGTTTGTGATTGTTTTTTGCGCAATGGGTATTAAAAATGATGTTGCGCGGTTTTTTCTGGATGATTTTGAAAGTTCCGGAGTTTTATCTAAAGTCGTAGTCTTTTTATCATTGGCGGATTCTCCTTCTCTGGAAAGACTTGTAGCTCCGAGATGCGCTCTTACTGCGGCGGAATATTTGGCTTATGAAAAAAACAAACATGTACTTGTTGTAATGACTGATATGACCAATTACTGCGAAGCGTTAAGAGAAGTTTCTTCTATCCGGGGAGAGGTACCCAGCCGTAAAGGTTATCCGGGATATCTTTATTCCGACCTTGCATCGCTTTATGAAAGAGCGGGAAAGATAAAAGACTCCACGGGTTCTATTACACAAATACCGATTCTTTCCATACCAAATGATGATATCAGCCATCCCATTCCTGATTTATCCGGTTATATAACAGAAGGACAAATTGTTCTTGAGCGCGAGCTTTTCCAAAGAGGCATTTATCCTCCTGTCGCCGGCCTTCCAAGTCTTTCCCGTTTAATGAAAGACGGAATAGGAGAAGGTATGACAAGAGAAGACCATAAAGATGTATCAAGCCAGCTTTTTGCCGCCTATGCAAAAGTCAAACAAATCAGAAACCTCGCCTCAATAATCGGCGAAGAAGAACTTTCATTGATTGACAAGTTGTATTTAAAGTTCGGAGAAAAATTCGAACAACTCTTTTTATCCCAGGGAGAACACGAAAACCGCGATATTATCCAAACACTTAACCTCGGCTGGAAAGTTTTATCCTGCCTCCAAAAAGAAGAACTCCTACGCGTCAAAGAAGAATTTATCATTAAATATCAGAACAATGACTAGTACTCTGTAACATCTAATTATTTACAAAGAAGATCTCTCGCGGAGACGCTGAGACGCAGGGTTATTGTTCAAAATACCTACCTTTAACCTAAAAAATATCTGATAACTTACAGGGATTTCTAGGGATTAAGATAAAAATCTGAACTACAGCTCCGCGTTCTCTGCGCCCCTGCGTCCCTGCGAGAACTCTTTTTGTAATGTTTTAGATGTTACAGAGTACTAGTGACTATATCTTACCGCCGTTATCGGTCAGGAACTTCATCAGCTCTTTATGCAGCCACATGTTTTTTTCGGCGGAACCATCAGCGGCGGAGCCGGAATAATTAAGTTCGGCTGCGAGATCTTTACGTGTCGCTACACCGCTGTCAAGATCCAATGCTTTCATTAAATCGACAATTGAGTTCTTCCAATCAAGTTTTATCCCTTTAGCTTTTGCCGAGGCTTCAAGAAAGGCAGGAATATCGACGGGTTCTGCTTTTACTTGCTGTGTTGGCTGAGGCTGAGGTCCGCCTTTGCCTGCTGCTGCCATCGAAGCCATTGTTGGCTGTCCGCCTTTGTTTGCTGCCGCCGCCATTGACGCCATTGTTGGCTGTCCGCCTTTATTTGCCGCCGCCGCCATTGATGCCATTGTTGGCTGTCCGCCTTTGTTTGCCGCCATTTCCGCCATTGTTTTTGGCTTTTCCGGTTCTGGGGCGGTCTTACCAAAGACTTTTTCTTTAATCGAATTTAAAATTTTCATAATATCTGCTCCTTTAGATCGATGTTCGGATATCACTCTATCCGTAAATCTATTGTACAATATCCAGAAACGCTTGTCACCCCATAGATATAGTGACAAACGGTAAATTATATGAGATAATAAAATATGAATAACAGGAAAAAGATAGTTTACGGGGTTATCATAATTATTTTGATCGCTTTAATTACTGGTTGTATTGAAAGACCTCCTTCTGAACCTATTATACCGCCCGATATAAGTGAGTTGACTTCAATGGAATTAACAAAGATGATGGGCGCCGGATGGAATTTGGGTAATACCCTTGACGCGCATTGGAATACAGTAGCTCCCTGGATTACCAATCCAACAGTAAATCAAATAGAAATAGCATGGGGTAACCCAACTACTACAAAGGCAATGATAAATAAGGTTAAAGAAGCGGGATTCGATACAATAAGGGTTCCTGTTACCTGGTATATTTTTACAGGTCCCGCTCCAACTTATACAATTGATTCCAGATGGATGAATCGTGTACAGGAAGTTGTTGATTATGTAATCGATAACGGAATGTTCTGTATTTTAAATACTCATCACGAAGATTATAATGTATATACCAATAATGGCGGCGGCGTAAACGGATGGCTTAGACTGCATCAAAGCGGAACAACACCGTTAACCGCATCAGAAAAACAGACAATGAACGCTCGTTTTACCAAAATATGGGAACAGATAGCCGAACGTTTTAAGGACTATGATGAATACCTTCTTTTTGAAGGACTTAATGAACCAAGATCATACGGTTTTGAAAATAACAATGCTGCTGTTTGGGCGGAGCAATACTGTGTCCTTAATAATTTAAATCAGATATTTGTTGATACAGTTAGAGCGAGCGGAGGAAACAATACTAAAAGGCATCTTTTGGTAACACCATATTTCGCTCAGTTTGATCTGCACGGCGGTCTTAATAAAATGGATCTGTTTGTTGATACCGCAACTAATAAGTTAAGAATTACTGACCCGGCAAACAGGCTGATAGTATCTTTGCATTATTACGAACCTTATTATTTTGCCGGAGCGGGCACAAGTGACCCAAATTCATTATCTGACTATAACCCTAATGGCAGCCATGTATCATATAACAGAGGCCGGGTACTAAATGTTTTAACCGATCTTATCAACCGGGGCATCCCTGTAATTATGGGTGAGACCGGAGCGCTGGATAAAAACAACGAAGCCGAAAGGGTAAAATGGGCAAATGATTACCTTAAAAAAATAAGAGACTTAGGCATACCCATTGTTATGTGGGATGACGGCGGCAATTACAAACTATTAAACAGAAGCAACCTTACATGGTTTTTCCCGAATCTGGTAAACGCCATTGTAGAAGCCGCGACACCTAAATAAAAAGGTGCCTGGCACCGTATGGTGCAATAGTTATTACCAATGATGTAACATACCTGCGTGGAGGTACCATCATCACTATGAAAAAATTGTTAAAGTGATAACTGCGGTGAAAAATTAACCGTTGTTTTTGCCTGTTTTATATGTTATGTTTATCTTTATAAACTTATTAGGAGTATGAAAATGCCGGTAGCGAAACCAGTTTATAATGACCTTATTAATGTTATTAATTCCCTGCCAGATGATTATACCTCTCAAGTTATTGACTTCGCGCGTTATCTAAAGGCAAAAGCCGAAAGGCAGGCGGAAGTTATGTCCGAAGGCTGTCCTATTTGCGCTAAACTACGTGATCCTGTTACCGGAGAACCGCTTTATAACAACGAAACAAAAGCCGGCATTAAAGAAGTTGACGACATGCTTGCTGGTAAAATCCCTAATACTCTAAAATCTTTTAATAATCTAGAAGAAATGCTTGCTGACTTAGACGCAGACGAAGATATACCTGGAGACAATTAATTAATGCGCATTCCTGAATATTATGGAGCTTTTAAGAGAGATCGTAAGCTTCTAAAAAAGCAGCATAAAGATATGAGTAAACTCGATGAAATTATGGGTTTGCTCCTTAATGAAAAACCACTTTTACCAAAACACGAAAATCATCCATTGCATGGGAATTACAAAAACTGGTGGGAGTGCCATATCGAACCGGATTGGCTTCTCATTTACCGTATTGAAAAAGAAACTAATAAAGTAATTTTCTTCCGCACCGGATCTCACTC
>Ga0123356_10006714_pt1 | contig 11592 bp, 5 predicted proteins | sample TergutEmb28metaG_2_FD_92546 | JGI IMG/M metagenome (GOLD analysis project Ga0123356, IMG submission 92546) | Embiratermes neotenicus P3 segment gut microbial communities from Petit-Saut dam, French Guiana - Emb289 P3 | ecosystem: Host-associated > Arthropoda: Insects > Digestive system > Gut ... | reverse complement strand
TAGTATGAATAGCATGGTTACCGGTAAGACTTCTTTTTCGCAGTGGGGCGGATTGAATCATGTAGTGCGCTGGCCCGAACGCGTGGTGAATATGAATCCGGCCACTTTTGCTTTTGGAAACGTGGGCGGTGCGCTCAACTTCGACCTGCGCGCTTCCGGTTTTCGCAAGCAGTACCGCGCTTCGTATTCATTGTCGAATAGAACCTACAATAATAGAATTATACTTACTGCAGCATCCGGTAACATCAAAGGCTGGTCGGTAGTAGGCTCTGCATCAGCACGTTTTGGAGATGCGCTGGCTTATGTTCCCGGCACTTCTTACCTTGGATTTAGCGGTTTTTTGGGCGTTGAAAAAAAGTTTAATCAGGAACACTCTTTAAACTTAACGGCTTTTGTTTCTCCTACGCACCGTGGCATGCAAGCCGGCGCTGCGCAGGAACTCTTCGACTTACTAAACACCAACTATTACAACCCGAACTGGGGCTGGTATCAAGGCAAACAGCGCAATGCCCGCATGAGAACGACTGTTGAGCCGGCAATGTTCCTTTCGCACTATTTTACTCCCGAACACAATAAATATACCATAACTACTACAGTCGCAACTTCTTTCGGAAGAAACAATACCACCGGGCTAAACTGGCATGATGTGCCCGACCCGCGCCCCGACTATTACCGCTACATGCCCAGCTATCATATTAATAAAGGAGATACTGCCGATTTGTTTTTCTCTTGGAGAAATGCATGGCTTACAGACGAGAATGTACGCCAAATAAATTGGATGCAGATGTATGATGTAAATCAAACGGCAGCATCTTGGATAGATACGGCAACCGGGCTACCGGCGCCCCGACGCGCCCAATATATGGTGGAAAACCGTATCATTGACCATTTTGAACTGGGGGGCGCCTCTTATTTGATTACGGATTTAAGTAAGAATATTAGACTCTCTGCCGGTGTAGATATTCGCGGTTTGAAGCAACATAACTATAAAACAATTAACGACCTGCTGGGTGGCGCATTTTGGTTAGATGTAGATAAATTTTCGGAAGGCGCTCAACCCGAAGACCTAAATGTACAATATAATGATTTGAACAATATGGGCACTAAATTAACTGTAGGTGATGTGTTCCAATATGATTATAATTTCTTGCTTCATAACCAAAAAGCATGGGCAATGTTCACTTTCACCTATCCGAAAATTGATTTTCACCTGGGAGGAGAGCTTGGCTCCACCCAAATGTGGCGTGAAGGATTTATGAAAAACGGACGTTTCCCGGAGAATTCATTCGGTAAGTCGGACGTGGAAGCATTTTTTGAATGCGGCGCAAAAGCCGGTATTACTTACAAAGTAACGGGTCGTAATTACTTAGTGTTAAACAGCCAATTTGTAAATTCTGCTCCCAGTGTTTTAAATGCGTTTTTGGCGCCACGGATCAGAAATGCTTATATCCATGACTTGAGAACTGAAAAAATTGCAAGTGTTGACTTGTCTTATATCACAAAGTATCCTTTTTTGAGCATGCGCGCTTCAGTGTTTTTTACACAATTCTACGACCTTACAAAAGTATATAGCTATTATAGTGATGCTGATGCCACCATGGTAAACGACGTCATAACAGGTATGAGCCAACGGTATATGGGCGCAGAATTGGGTGCAGAAATAAAGCTATCCTCTATGTTTACGCTTATTTTAGCCGGCACTTTCGGCGATTATCGTTATAGCAACAATCCTTTAGTAACTACCAATGCTGAAAACGGATACGATCTTTTAGGAGACGGCAATACGGATAGCCAACAACCCGTGTACTGGAAAAATTTCTTCGTTGCCGGATCGCCGCAAGTGGCAGGTACGCTGGGACTTAAATTCAATCACAATTATTGGTGGGTCAATGTCAATGCCAACTATTTCGACAGGATATTTATCCAAATAGCCCCCAGTAGAAGAACTTCTGAGGCACGCGGAAAATTACCTCTCGAAGAGTATCTCAAAATTGCTAATCAAGCGCAAATGAAAGGACAATTTACATTAGACCTTTCCGTAAGCAAAAGTTGGCGGATAAAACGTTATACCATAGGATTTAACATCAATGTAACCAACATCCTCAATAATAAAAACTTGATTACTACAGCTTGGGAAGCTTATCGCTATGACCCCAATAGTGAGGATCCGGACAAATTCCCAAATAAATACTACTATGCGTTTGGAACTACGTTTTTTGCGGGGTTTAATTTTACGTTTAATTAGAACCTGGATTTAAGGATTTAAAATTAAAGATTTAATATTTAATAAAATATGATAAATATGATTAACATGATAAAGAAGACCAATCTATTAATAATTATTATTGGCATTTTGTTAACGGCGTGCTTTGAAAAGGCAATAGCGCCAATATTGGAATTTAATGTAGAGGCAAATATGACGATTGCCGAATTTCAACAACTGCACGAACTAAGCGGCGCCAATCCTACAACGATGATTGACACCAACATTGTCATTACAGGGATTGTAACCTCTACCGATCAATTTGGTAGTGCTTACCAAGAGCTCTTTTTTCAGGATGAAACCGGCGGCATAAGCATTCGTATTGCAAGCAGCACAACTGCCCCATATTATTCAAGATATCGCATAGGGCAACGTGTTTTTGTAAAAACGGAAGGATTGCTTTTGGGAAATTACGTGAGTGTGAGAGCATCGGATGGTAGTATTAGTGGTATTGGATTCTATCAATTGGGCGCATTTGGAAACGGGCGCCTGAATAATCTTATCCGCTCTTGGGAAAACCGGCACATTTTCCGTTCTGAGCTCCCCGGAGCGCCACCTGCCCCTAAAGTGATTAGAAGTCGGAACGATATAGTTGAAGCAGACTATCATACTTTAGTCAGGTTAGAAAATTGCTACTTTACACAAGCAAACGGAGAAACTAAGTATTTTGAAGCGCCTTCAAATACCACTACTACCATTAGCCGTGCGATTAATTTACATGGAGGAGGTACTGTAGAAGCTCGCATCAGCAGATACAATACGTTTGCCGATGATATTTTGCCTCAAGGAACAGGAAATATTACAGGTATTTTAACGATGTTTGACGATTTTTCAACCGTTAGGGCACAACTCATTATTCTCAGTATTGACGATGTTAAATTTCCGAAAACTTTGACAAGTTTCGATATGACCACCAATCCTTTTGAGGAAGGATGGATAAATGAACAAATTATGGGAACGACTGCCTGGACTTATATTTCGCAAGGTTCAAATTCGCGTGTACAAATTCAGGCGCCCGTTGGAAATGAAACGGAATGCAGGTTAGTATCGCCGAAATTTAATTTTGCAGGAGAAAAAGATGTGGCGCTTACTTTCAATTACATACTTGATGTTGAAGCAAGTGAAAATCTGCAAGTGCTCTACACTGTTAACGGAACAACCTGGCATCCATTAGAATTTACACCGGAAGTAGGTAGAAGAGAAGCTGTATTACGTTTAAGTGAAAGTATTGTTACAAATCCGAATCTTCAAATTGCCTTCCAATACAAAACTACTACCGTTTTTCCAATGTGGGCAATTATGAATATTGCTTTTAAGGCGAATGTGATGTAAGAAGAATTATGAATTACGAATTAAAAATTATATGATTATGAATAAATTACGACTTCTATTAGTGCTATTTCTTGGTATATTTATATTTTTCGGATGCAAAGAATGGCCGGAACCTGAATTTGATATACCGGAATGGAAAGAATCAACTGCGCTCAACCGATTTTACACCATTGGTACAAATAAAGCTTTTTCTCAATTTTCCATATTGGATAGACACACACCTGGCATTGGCAACCCGCCTGATTCTATCGTAGAGCGGCAATGGCAAAATCTTCCACGCTATCTTAGAGCCGTTGTGGTAAGTTCGGATGAAGGTGGAAATTACTACAAATCATTAGTGGTTCAAGATTCTACCGGTGGCATAGAATTGCAGTTGGATATGACAGGCTTGTTCAACTTTTACCCGGTAGGGCAAAAAGTGGTGATTGTTTTAAATGATTTAGTAGTGGGCGATTATAACGATCTTCCGCAAATGGGCTGGATATATAACGTTACGCAAGTGGGACGGATCAACTCTTTGTATATTGAAAAATATATTATTAGAGATGGAAAACCAAGCCTGAATAATGTTCCAAAACCAATAACCAACGATAAAATTGATCTTTCTGCGGTTAATAAGTTGGTGCGCATAGAGGGAGTTAATTTTAAAGAAAATGCCATTGGGCAGCCTTTTGCTTATAACCACATTACTACCGATTGGGTGGCGTATTTCCTATCCAACGGAAGAAAAGACTCGGTAACCGTGCGCACGTCTAACTTCGCAAAATTCAGAAGCATGATTATTGAAGATAAAGAATATAATCTTACCGGAATATTAACCGTTTATAGAGGAAGTAAGCAACTCATGATTAGAACGAGAGAGGATATAGAAGTGATTGATTCGCGACCTATAGAATCTGTTGTTTTTGATTTTACATCCAATCCGATAGGGGAAGGGAAATGGAGTATTTATCCTTCTACACAGGGAAAAACGGAATGGAGGCACAGAGCTTCTTCAAGATGGATGGCGCACTTTGGAAATAAAGCATTTGATCCTCCTACCGCTATGGATGATTGGTTTATTTCTCCCGTAATCACTTATTCCGATTTGGAAAACGGGTATTTGCGGTTTGAGCATGAACTGGGTGTATTGTTCCCAAATTATGATGCATATCAAATTTGGTACACCACATCAACTTCATCCGTTTTTGATAAGGACGATTGGAAGCTATTAGCATCAGGAGAAGAAATTGGTGGTTCTGCATCTCTAAGCTTGAGTAAACCCTTTCCTGTCAAAAAGATCAATGCCAATTCTTTCAGAATAGCATTCCGCTATAACGCACCGAGTACCGATGTTGAGACTTATGATTGGTACATTAGGAGCGTGGAGATTAGGAATAAGTAGTACAAATACATTATGGAAATCAAACTAAACACCATAGAAGAAGCCCTAAAAGACTTCAACACCGGTAAGTTCCTAATCGTAGTAGATGACGAAGACCGTGAAAACGAAGGCGATTTTATCATCGCCGCCGAAAAAGTTACCCCAGAAAAGGTAAATTTTATGATGACCTACGGGCGCGGCGTTTTATGTACCCCCATCACCGCAGAACGATGCAGAGAACTGGAACTCGAGATGCAAGTGTTAAGCAACACTTCTTTGCACGGAACGCCCTTCACCGTTACCATTGATTTGCTTGGGCACGGCTGCACCACCGGTGTTTCGATGCACGACCGTGCGGCAACGATTAAAGCGCTATCCGACATCAATATGAAGCCGGCAAATTTCGGCCGTCCAGGACACATTAACCCATTGCGCGCGCGCGACGGCGGCGTGCTCGTTCGCGCCGGACATACAGAAGCTACGGTGGATTTGGCACGCTTGGCAGGGCTGTACCCTGCCGGCGCCTTAATCGAAATCATCAACGAAGACGGCACGATGGCACGTTTGCCCCAACTGATGAAAATTGCCAAACAATTTGATATTAAGGTAATCTCTATCCAAGATTTAATCGCTTACCGCGTAAAAACCGAAACGTTAATCCATAAAGAAGCTGAGGTGGTTTTGCCTACCCGATGGGGAACATTCAAATTAATTGCTTACACCCAACTAAACAACCAATTAACCCATTTGGCATTGAAAAAAGGAGAATGGGAAAAAGATGAGGAAATTATGGTACGCGTGCACTCTTCGTGTGTTACCGGCGACATTCTCGGCTCATGCAAGTGCGATTGCGGCGACCAACTCCACACAGCCATGCAAATGATTGAAAATAAAGGAAAAGGATTAGTCTTATACATGGATCAAGAGGGCAGAGGAATCGGCTTGGTGAACAAATTAAAAGCCTACCACCTGCAAGAACTTGGGCGAGACACCGTAGAAGCCAACCTCGAGCTTGGCTTCCGCGCCGACGAACGCGACTACGGCGTGGGCGCACAAATCCTCCGCGATTTGAATGCTACTAAAATCCAATTGATTACCAACAACCCTGCCAAGCGCGTAGGATTAAGTGGACATGGTATAGAGATTGTTTCGACGATTCCGATTATTATTGAGCCAAAAGGCGATAATTACAGGTATTTGAAGACGAAACAGGATAGGATGGGGCATGAACTGCATTTAGGGTAAAATATTTTATATCTTTGCGGTCATATTTATTCTGACAATAATGATATGAAATTACAACACGCTGCTTGAATACGCTAATAAGTTTGATTCTCAAGCAGTAATAAAACGTTTGGGATTTCTTTTAGAAATTCTTGAAATTAACACTAATATTATTGACGAGTTGCAAAAACTAAAAACTGCATCATTCATAACACTTGACACAGAATTGCCCAAAACAGGACAACGAATCAGCCGTTGGAGTATTCAACAAAATTTAGAAATAGAAACCATTAAATCAGCAATTTACACATGATAAAACCCGGAGAAATACAGCAAAAAGCAAGAAAAATAGGTGTTCGCGACCAACAGATAGAAAAAGATTATGTTCTTTCGTGGATATTGTTTGGCATTTCTAAACATGAACAACTCTCAAAAACAATTGTGTTCAAAGGCGGAACGGTGCTAAAGAAAGCTTACTTTGAAGATTATCGCTTTTCGGAAGACCTTGATTTTACATTGCTTCACAATCAAACTGAAAATGAAAAGATTTTTAAATGCTTTAATTTAAAACGAAATGCGAAAGCAAAGGTTTGCAAGCGCCAGAATTCGCTGTGAAATTAATAGAACGCTTACCACAATATAAAGGACGATGGCAGAGCTCATTGAAGGAGCAAATAAACGATTTGCCCGATTTTGATCAGGTAGAACGGGAAGTGCAGAGACGTATAAAAAAAATGAAGTTTTTAGAACAACTATAATCAAAAAAAAACGTTTCTTTGCAAACTATACACGTAATATGCTGAAAAAGATAGCAAAGCGACTTCTCAAAATTATCCTCTGGACTATTGTGAGTCTTATTGCCCTCTATCTACTTATTATTACACTTCTCTTTGTGCCTCCCATTCAGCACTTTGTCTTATCAAAAGTGTCTAACCTGCTGACTAATATTACCGGTGGCGAAATTACGATGGATAGGGTTTATCTTTCTCCTACTTTTGTGCTTACGGCTAAAAATTTTGCGATTAAAGATCATCATTACAATAACATGATTTTTGCTACTACGCTGAAAGGGAGAATCAATTTTACAAAAACTTCTAAGGCACAAGTAACTTTGTCTTTTGCCGAGCTTGATGATGGAGAGGTCGTTCTGCGTAAATATGCCGGCGAAGAGAACGTGAATATTGCCATTTGGGCAAGAGGGTTTAAAAAAACAGAAAAGAGAGACCCGAATTTTAAGCTGCTGTTCGAAAATATTGCGCTTAATGATGTGCGGTTTGTCTATATTAATGATGACAAAAGATTGCACAAAACCGACAATACCATAGATTATGCCTTTTTTGAACTGCAACATATTCATCTTAACGTAGATGATTTTTTAGTTTTTGGTCCCGACATCTCCTGCAAAATCAATTCGCTTACGCTGTCTCAATACACGGGTTTTGAAATTTCGAGCTTTACAGGAAATTTCCGTATTTATCGTCAGGGGTTGTTGCTAGATCATTTGAATTTTACTACACCAAACAGTACGTTTGCAGGAAATTTTGCTTTTCGATATGCTGATTTTCCCGATTATTCCGATTTTGTGAACAAGGTTATTTTCGATACGGAGGTGAAAAGTACAAGCCTCGCCATGCAGGATGTGATCTATTTTGCGCCGGCGCTGAAAGGAATGGATAATCAATTTGTTTTTTCAGGATACGTAGGAGGTCCCGTAAATCATCTTCAAACGAAAGATATCTATCTTACATACAAGCTACAAACACGTATCTCCGGAAATTTTGCGATTGAAAATCTCTTGGATTTCAAAAATAGTACCTTCGATTTTTATGTGAGAGATGCGATTGTTAATTTGAGCGAACTTGCACAATTTAAACTGCCGAAAGGCAAAACGATAACGCTTCCGGATGCTATAAAAACTATAACTAATTCAAGGCTAAACGGAATTTTTAAAGGCTCTATGGCAAACTTTAACACAGAACTGTTGGCGCAAACCAATGTAGGAACCGTAGAGGTTAAAATGAAAACAACCCCGAATTCATATTCCGGTGCCATTGCTTGTAATAATGTGAATATCGCATGCCTTTTAAATCAACCTAAATATCTGAATAAAGTGAGTTTAAAAAGCACTTTCAGAGGAGATCTGGATCAGACAAAAAATCTAAAAGACGCATTAGCAGCCACTTTGATAAACATGCAAGGTAAAATTACCCATGTAGATGTTTTTGGCTATCCACTAAAAGGTGTTGATTTTGATGGTAGTTACACACAAAAACAAATAACTTTGGCACTTAGTAGCGCTGATTCTGTGGCTTCATTTAATTTGAAAGGTAATCTGAACTTCACAAGAGAAGTGCCCTTGCTCAATGTTGCATTAACATACACAGATATAAAACTTTATGAGTTTTTCTCTCATTTTCCGTATCAAGTAACCGCCACTTCTAAGGGTTTTGACAGAATGATTTACCAACTGCAACAAATACCACATTTAGCGCTTGCTTTTGATTCCATTACGATGGCAATGAGCGGCACCCGATTTGAAAATTTTAACGGTTTTGCGGGTATTGATAACGCTAGATTAACCAACAAGGAAACAACCTCTCGCATAGATTGGTTTCGCCTTACCGCCATCAATAAACCAAATTTGCCCACGCAATATCAAATTCACTCGAATGCAGTTAATGTCGCTTTCAAAACTAATTATGATTTGAAGGATATTGTGGCAACTGTCAAAAATGCAGCACATTATTATCTCCCGGAAATCGTTGACCGCAATCGAACTTTTGCGGCTACCCAAGAAGTCGCTTCCACCGATTCTGTGCAATTTATTGACTTAGATGTTCAATTTTTCTATACACGAAATCTCACGAACTTGCTTCTTCCTCAATTAAATCTGTCGTCAAATTCGGCAGTTTCCATTCATTTGGGAAAAACAAGAAGTGAAGATACTTTTAATATTTTCTTGTCTCAAATCAGTTATGGCGGTATAGGAAGGTTGAATAATTTGAACGCAGAGGGAAAAATGACCGACCAGCAATTGTTGGGCATACAACTTCAATGCGATTCTTTGACCATCTTTCAAAAAAGAGGCGGAAATCTTACTTTTTCAAATATTGACATTCATACAAACAGCAATAGAGAACAAATTGACTTTCAAACCTCATGGCGCAATCCGAAAGGGATTTCTATCAATGAGCTAAATAAGTTTAACGGTTTGCTTTTGGGAGATGCTGCGCAAAATATCTCACTCAAAATTACCAACTCTAAGTTATTCCTTCGTGAATCTTTGTGGCAGTTCATCGGAGACGGCAACACCATAAGCTTTGAAAATGGAGGATTAAGTTTCGACCATTTAGTCTTGTCTTCCAATGTGGGAAAAATGAGCGTAAATGGCGATATATCAAAAAACTCGGATAAAGAATGTAATATCCAATTGGAAAACTTTGATATGTCGCTGTTGAATAGCCTCATTGCAAGAACAGGCATGACGTTGGGTGGCGAAATGTCGCTTACGGCTACCATTACTCCTAATATTGACCACTTTATAGCGGATGGAAAAACTTTTGTAAGAGACTTTGTTTTTAACGAAGAACTTTTAGGCGATTTGTTTTTGGATGCAAAAATGTTAAACGATGGCAAACCTCATTTTTATGGAGGTATTTTATCAAGTGGTAACAATGCGATTGCTAATGTTTTAGACTTTAACTATGCTGATTATCTCTCTATGCCCAATAAAATCATCGCTTTAAACGGAAGTTTTGCGGTGAAAGAGCGGGAACTTCGGGTGCGTGCCGACATGGACACGCTGAGAATCGGTTTCTTATCTCCTTTTTTGGCTTCCTTTAGCGATGTGGTTTCCGGAGAAGCGTCAGGGCATTTGGAGTTTATTATGAATCCCGATTCGCTTTATTTTGATGGTAAAGTGCGCGTTAGAAACGCACTGTTGGGCATCGCCCCTTTAAATACCGTTTATTATATTTCTGATCAGGAAATTTTGTTTAATCGGGAAGGTATCCTCTTTAATCAAGTGTTAATCAAAGATAAATTTAATAATGATGCCACGCTGTCGGGCTTTGTGCACCATAACAGGTTTAAGGATTTTAAAATAGATTTGAGTATTTCTACCCCACGAATTATGGTGTTGAATACCCCCAGAAAAATGGATACCCCGTTTTTTGGCGATGGTTTTGTCTCCGGCGATGTTTCCATTTCCGGCGATACCCGTCAGCTCAATTTTACAAGCCGTAATATCAAGACGTTATCCGGTTCTACAATTACTTTTCCGCTCAATTCGACAAGTAGCGTATCTTCTGCACAAGGCATATACTTTGTGCAGAGCGCCGCCGCTAAAGAGGCGCCTGTTGTGACTACGAAACAATTTTCCACCGCATTGAACTTCGATTTTACCTTTGAAGTTACCAGAGATGCCGATGTGAGATTGGAATTAGATCCGATTGACGGCACCTTAAAATGCAAGACGTCAGGCAGGTTACATTTAACCTACAATACAAATTCCGGCAACATGAATTTGGATGGCATCCTGTCTATTGTAAGCGGAACATTTAATATGTCGTTGAAAAATTTCTTCCCTCGTAATTTTACGATTGTAGAAGGTGGAACGATTTCGTTTGCGGGACCACTCACTACAGCGCAAATAAATGTAAGAGCGCTTTATCAAAAAACGGCTTCTTTAACTTCATTAAGTTCGGAGCTTAATGCTATTGGACGCACTGATGTGCATGCTTATTTGAATTTGGGCGGCAACTTAATGAATCCAAATCCTACTTTCAGTTTTTCTTTTCCAAGATTAACCAACGAAGAGCAAAACACAGTATTTACTGTATTAGATACTACCAATCATGAAAATGGCATTCGCCAGTTTTTCTCGTTTGTCTTTCTCAATACTTTTCTCGCTGTCGGATCGGGTATGAATGATTCGCCATTATCTTATGCAACCGGAATTGATATGGTCTCTGGAATACTTACTTCATTTATCTCCAACCAATTAAATAATGTGAATATTGGAATTAATTATATTGACGGTCAGAGTCAGGATGATGATTATACGGAATATTCGGTAAGTGCCGCAGTGAATTTGCGAAACGATAGATTATTGATAGAAACCACCTTAGGATATGGTGCAACAAATTTGCAAAATAATTTCGTAGGCGATTTGCGTATTTCCTATTGGTTAAACGAAGCAAGAAATTGGCGGATCCGTTTTTTCTATTTCAACGACATCAATAATCTAAATTCTGTAACTCCTCCGCAAGGCGGCGGTGTCGGCATAAGCTACCGCCATGAGTTTAATAATCAAAAGGATTTTTTAGAGAGCTGGACGCCGAAGAAGAAGGAGAAAAAGGAGAAGAAGGAGAAAAAATAGATCACATTATCTTATCGCGTTTTCTGGGTT
>Ga0123356_10006713_pt1 | contig 11592 bp, 5 predicted proteins | sample TergutEmb28metaG_2_FD_92546 | JGI IMG/M metagenome (GOLD analysis project Ga0123356, IMG submission 92546) | Embiratermes neotenicus P3 segment gut microbial communities from Petit-Saut dam, French Guiana - Emb289 P3 | ecosystem: Host-associated > Arthropoda: Insects > Digestive system > Gut ... | reverse complement strand
TGCCTGTTGCCTGTTGCCTGTTGCCTGTTGCCTGTTGCCTGTTGCCTGTTGCCTGTTGCCTGTTGCCTGTTGCCTGTTGCCTGTTGCCTGTTGCCTGTTGCCTGTTGCCTGTTGCCGAGAAGGGAAAAATTTGTTTGTTTTGGGCGGTGCCTATGCTCATTGAGATAATAATACTATTTTTTGATATTTTTGTAAATGATTAGATTGTGTATTTTATATAGATTTACCTGAACATGTTGCTACAAAAGTACGCTTATAATATTAATATTACAAGGATGTAACAATGTTTAAAAAGGCAAAATCACTTGCTTGAATTATAAATACCCATAAATTTTCCATGATTTTTTAATCAAAGTAATATACAATATAAACATGAAATCAAAACATAAAATAATTATATTGATTCTGTTAACCACTTTGGTTATTACATGTACATCTGCTCCGGCTGTAGATTATTCATCTTTGGGAGCGGGTACAGATAAAATACCGCTGACAAACAGAGCCCTAACAGGAAACCTGCCCAATGGTCTGCGTTATTATATAATGGAAAACTCACTGCCGGAAAACCGTGTATATATTGCTTTGGTTGTAAAAGCCGGTTCTGTTCTGGAAAGGGATGATGAAAGAGGTTATGCTCATTTTATAGAACATCTTGCTTTTTTGGATACTGAGCGTTTTCCTAACAATGAAATCTTAAACTATCTTCGCTCGCTTGGAAGCCGTTTCGGCGCAAATGTTAACGCATATACCTCATACGATGAAACTGTATATTACTTTGATATTCCTGTAGAAAATGTTAATGGAATAAAAAGAATACCATCAAGAGCTCTAGAAATACTTGATGACTGGACTCATGCTGTAACTTTTAAACCGGAAGTTGTTGATAGTGAAAGACGCGTAGTTCTGGAAGAAATCCGCGCCAGGTCTGGTGCAATGGAAAGAGTAAGAAAAATAACACTGCCTATTATTTTTGCGGGTTCAATTTATGCAGAAAGGGATGTAATAGGTCTTGCAGAAACAATTGAAAATGCAGCTTCCGAACAGCTAAAAAACTTTTATGATCGTTATTATAAAAGCGATAATATGGCTTTTATTTTTATCGGCGACTTTGACGGAAAACTGCTTGAATCTGAATTGGCAGGCCATTTTAATATACCAGCTCCTATACAGCCTGTAAACCGCAGGTTTAATGATTTGCCGCCGCCGAAAAAAGGAAATTTTCAGGTAGAAATTATTACTGATCCGGAACTTACATCAACAAGTTTTAATATTTACTATAAACAAAGGTTAGGCGCTCAGAGGGGAACAATATCATATTACCGTGAATCAATTATTGATTATTTAATAAATTTTATGCTTTCAAGAAGATTCGATGAAAAGGCAGAAGACCCGGAGGCGGCGGCAGTTGAATCATGGGGAGGAATTTGGCGCTGGTCTGCAAATTCGCGTTTTTATTCAATGGGTACTCAGCCGAAGACAATGCTGGATGAAAGAGCGCTTTTTGAACTTTTAATGGAAAAAGAATCCATGCGGCGTTATGGATTTACAGAAGGTGAACTGCAACGCGCCAAATTAAATCTTGTCTCGTATATGGAAAGGTTAGTATCAGAGAGAGACAGGACAGAATCGCGCACTTTTGTGAGAGGTTTTACAAATCATTTTTTATACGGCGAAGATATGGCGGATATTGAATGGGAATTAAATGCCGTTAATCTGCTGCTTCCCGGCATCAGTCTCGGGGAAATATCCATGGCTGCACAAAATTATTTTTCTGCGGATGATTGTATAATTTTTCTTATTGCCCCTCAGGCAGAAGCAGAAAATCTTTTAACAAAAGAACAAATAAAATATATTTATAATTTAACAAAGAGTCTTTCTGTAGAACAAAGGCTGGATATAGTTTTATCCGGCGGTTTAATGGAAAATGTTCCGTCTCCGGGAATGATTGTTTCGGAAGAAAGAGATGCAGAAACGGGTGCATATATACTTGTGTTATCTAATGGAGCAAGGGTAATTTTACAGGAGACGGCAAATAGAAATAATGAAATAATTATTTATGCTGCAGCTAACGGCGGTACTTATAATGCGCCGGAGGATTCTATTGTTTCTGTCAATCTTCTGTCTGAAATGTTAAATGCATCCGGTATTGGGCCGTATTCAAGAACTGAACTTGTAAATAAATTATCTGGAAAACAAGCTGCAGTTTCATACTGGAAACACGGAACAGCAAGGGGTTTTCAGGGTTCTTCTACAACTCAGGATATAACAGCGCTTTTCGAATTAGTTCATCTTTTCTTTACTGAACCAAGGCTGGACAAAAGAGTTATAACTTCTATGCTGGATCAGTTAAAGACGGCTTTGATTCATCAAAATGAAAATCCGCAAAGAGTGTTTCAGCGTGAAATAGGAAGAGTTTTAACAGGTGATAATCCTTATTTAAAAACGCTTGAATTGGAAGATATTGATAAAATTACCATAGAGCAGGCTGAAAATTTTTTAAAGCAGTGCTTGAATCCCGGCGATTATACTTTTATTTTTACGGGAAATCTGGATATAAATCTAATGCGTGAACTATCAGCTTATTATATTGCTTCTATTCCAAATGCAGTATCCATGAATCAATGGGTTGATCCCGGAATAGTACGCCCGGCTCCCGGCAGAAAAATTATAAACAGGGGAGTAGATGACAGGAGTATTGTTTATCTCGCATGGTTTAATCCAGGCTCTTTTGAATTTGACGAACAAAAAAGTCAGATAACATCGGTACTTTCTGAATATCTTAATATAATACTTTCAGATGAAATTCGCGAAAATTTGGGCGGAGTTTATTCCATCTCTGCACGCGCTGGAATTTTAGTAATTCCTGCAAGCGAATTATTTTTGGAAGTATCATTTATTTGCAGTCCGCAGCGTGCAGAAGAATTAATCGAAGCAGTAATAAATAATATTAATAATATTATAAATAAACCGGTTAATATTGATACATTAAATAAAGCAAAAGAGGCATTAATAATGAGTCATGAAAGATCGATACAGCTTAATTTGCACATTGCTCAAAGTTATGCAAATTCATTTGTATTTTATGATACGCCGCTTAACAGACTGCATTTAAGGCCGGATATTATAAGAAATGTTTCTGCAGAAGATATAAAATCGCTTTGCAGGGAAATTATAAATTCCGGTTCTGTAGAATTTATTATGTTTCCGGAATAAAAAAGAAGGGTATTTTGCTACTTGCCCCTAAGCCGGATTCGGGATAAAATAAGGTTTACATGACAGATTTTGTCCATCTCCACGTACATTCCGATTATTCTCTTGCGGATGCTTCTGTTTCCATAGATGCTCTTGTAAACAGGGCAAAAGAACTTGGCATGACTCATCTTGCTCTTACAGATCATGGAAATATGTTCGGTGTAATGGAGTTTATAACTGCCTGTAAAAAACATAAAAATGCAGTTAAACCGATTGTTGGCTGCGAAATGTATGTATCTCCGGGTTCCCGCCTGGAAAAAAGCGGAGCAGAACATGAAAATAAATACTATCATTTAATTCTTTTGGCTGTTAACCGCAAGGGTTATCATAATCTGGTAAAACTTTGTTCTCTCGCTTATACCGAAGGTTTTTATTACCGGCCAAGAATCGATGAAGAATTATTGTCAAAATATCATGATGGAATTATCGCTCTTTCTGCCTGTGTTTCCGGCGAAATACCCCGCCTTATTATGAACGGCAAAATGGATGACGCAGTTAAAAAAGCTCTTTATTACCGCGATCTTTTTGGAAAAGATGAAAACGGAGAACCATGTTTTTATCTGGAAATACAGGATCATGGAATTCCTTCAGAAGTTTTTAGAGGCAGTGATTTATCGCAAAAAGATATAAATGATAAATTAATAGAAATTTCTAAAAAAACAGGCATACCTTTAGTTGCAACAAATGATGTTCACTATCTTGAAAGGGAAGATTATATAGCGCATGATATTTTGCTTTGCATTGGAACTGCAAAAGCAAGAACAGAAGAAAAAAGAAAAAAATATTTTGGAGATCAGTTTTATTTTAAAACAGGCGATGAAATGTTTTCGCTTTTTAAGGATAATCCAGAAGCTGTTAAAAACACTGTTAAAATTGCGAATCGCTGTTTAACGGATGTTCCGGATATAGGCGTAAAGGAACTGCCGTTATATCTTCCGGATTTTAAAATACCAAGCGGTTACAATAATGAAAGCGAATATCTTCGTTATCTTATTAATGAAGGTCTAAAAAACCGTTATCAGAAAGAATCATCAGCTAACGGAACTGAATGGGAAAAAATAAAAAAACGCGCAGAATTTGAAATTGATACAATAGTTAACATGGGTTTTACAGGGTATTTTTTAATAGTATGGGATTTTATTAAATATGCAAGAGAGCGCGATATTCCTGTAGGGCCGGGACGCGGATCTGGTGCAGGATCAATAGCAGCTTATTCATTAAAAATAACAGATATCGATCCAATTAAGTACGGCCTTCTTTTTGAACGTTTTTTAAATCCAGAACGTATTTCAATGCCGGATTTTGATATTGATTTTGCAAACTTTGGCAGGGATGAAGTCAGAAATTATGTTATAGAAAAGTACGGAAAAGAAAGAGTTGGAAAGATTATTACTTTTTCTACCCTTAAAACAAAACAGGTATTAAAAGATGTAGCCCGTACATTGGGTATTTCAATTCCTGAATCGGATATGATTCTTAAACTTATTCCTGCGCCGAAAGGACAGGATCCTGTTACGTTAAAAAGCGCCTTTGAAGACGAGCCAAGGCTTGGAGAAATGGAAAAAGATCCCCGTTATACTGAATTATTTCAGCTAGCGCGGAAACTGGAAGGATTAAACCGCAATTCATCGATTCATGCTGCAGGAGTTGTAATTGGAAAACAGCCGCTTATAGATTTGGTTCCGCTGTACAAAGAAAGAGATGATGCCAAAACCGGCAAAGAAGGAGCGATTTCTACTCAATACAGCATGAACTATCTGGAATCGTCCGGTCTTTTAAAAATGGACTTCCTTGGGCTTCAAACTCTTGATGTTATAAGACATGCAGAAGACTTAATAAAAAAACGCGGCGGCAAATATTCCGATTTTAACGTTAAAAATGTTCCAGAAGATAATAAAGCAGCTTTTAAAATGCTGGGTGAAGGAAACAGTTTTGGAATATTTCAGTTTGAATCTGACGGAATGCAGGATATTTTAAAACAAACTAAACCCGATTCAATAGATGATTTAACTGCATTAAATGCCATGTACCGCCCGGGTCCTATGCAGAATATTCCGCGTTTTGTAGATTCTAAAAACGGAAAAACTCCAATAACATATCCTGATCCAAGCCTGGAAGGAATTTTAAAAGAAACTTACGGCGTTATTGTTTATCAGGAACAGGTAATGGAAGTTGCAAGGATAATTGCCGGATACAGTATTGGTAAAGCAGACCTTTTGCGCCGCGCAATGGGAAAAAAGAAAAAAGAAATTCTTGACGAAGAAAAAATTCCGTTTTTGGAAGGAGCGGCAAAAAATGGGTATTCCGCCGCTAGAGCGGGAGCTATATATGATATGCTTATTCCTTTTGCAGGATATGGTTTTAATAAAAGTCATGCGGCGGGTTATTCTGTAATTGCATATCATACGGCTTATTTAAAAGCTAATTTTCCTTTGGAGTTTTTTGCAGCTAACTTAACTAATGATATTAACAGCGCGGATAAAAACAGGCTTTCCAGATGCATTGATGAAACAAGAAAAATGGGAATCCCTGTTGACCCGCCGGACATTAACAGATCAGATAAACTTTTTACAGTTGTAGAAGGACGAATTGTATACGGATTATTGGGTATTAAAGGACTGGGCGATGCATCAGCGGCTGAAATTATAAAAAACAGGCAGGAAGAACCATACAAAAGTTTTACTGATTTTCTTGATAAGGTTGATATAAAAGCAGTTGGAAAAAAAGTAATAGAACTTTTGGTTCAAACAGGCGCATATGATAATTTTAATGTAACGCGTGAAACTCTGGCAGGAAACCTTGAAAAAGCCGTTGAGTATGCAATAAAAAAGAAAGAAGATGAACAGTTCGGCCAAACCAGCCTTTTTGAAGATTCAAATGACGGCGATATGCCCGATTTTAAGTTTGAAGAATTTCCGCCGATGAGCCGCGCAGACAGATTAAATATGGAAAAACAGCTTATTGGTTTTTATTTTTCCGGGCATCCGATGGATGAATACAAAGAAATTTGGCAGGATGCAGTAAAAATTAATCTTGGACAAACAGAAAATCTGGAAATTGGAAATTGTATTCTTGTTGGAATTATTAAAAATATTAAAACTGTAATTACCTCTAAAGGAAGTAAAATGGCATTTGCTTCGCTGGAAGACTATAACGGAGAAATAGAAGTAACTTTTTTTTCCGGGCCGTGGGAAAGATGTCAGAATCTTCTTGTAAATGATACGGTTGCAATTTTAAAGGGAAAAATTGATTATCAAAAAGATAAAGATAAATACAGTTTTATTGCAGATAATATTGTAAGCAGAGCAGAGATTTCAACTGTTGTTAAAGAAGTTAAAGAACAAGAAGAAAAAAACAAGGCGCATAAGAATACCTGGGTGTATATGGCAGATTTAAAAAGTTCAGAAATATTAAATGCAAAAAAAGGAAGTTATACAGTAATTGGTTTTTTAAAACAGTTAAGGGATTTTAAAGATAAAAACGGAAATGACATGGCTTTTGGTACGCTTCAGGATTTTGAAGGAGAAATAGATATTGTGTTTTTCTCTAAAGTTTATGAAGAATGCAGGCATTTATTAAAAATAGATGACATAATTGCCCTAAAAGGCAGCATCGATCCGGAGAATGAACGTAATTCCCAAAAGATAAGTTTTAAAGTAACAAGTATTGCTGATTATCCGCAGTTAAATAGAAGCGCTGTAAAAAAAGCAGCAGCGGGAAACGTGCCAATAAAGCAGGAAATAGAAAAAAATACAGAAACACGGACAGAAGAAGTTCATATTAGATTAATTGAAGGAGCTGCAAATAATAATAAGGAATTGAACCTATTACGAGATTATCTTGCAGATAACTCCGGCTATTGTCCGTTATATATACATATTCCCGCTCCGGAAGGAGAAAAAATAATACACGCCATGTCAGGATTGGATTTTAACTCAATTAATGATATAATAGAAGGATTAAAAAGCTGTAAATTTATTGCGGAAGTGTGGAGGAAATAATGCAAACTATTTTTAGTATTTTATCTGCATTAATCGGCATTTATTCATTGTTGATTTTTATTAGAATTATTTTATCATGGTTCGGAAATATGGCTTCCGGCAGATTTTTGGATTTATTAAACAAGATAACAGATCCATATTTAAACTGGTGGAGAAAAAACTTTAAACTGCAGATTAGTTTACTGGATTTTTCCGCAGTTGCGGCAATTGTAAGTCTTTCTTTACTGCAGAATATTTTTTATACACTTTCTGTTTCACAGCAAATGACAATTGGATTTATACTGGCGCAAGTTTTGGTATCGGTATGGAGAATTGTTTCTTTTATAATTGGTTTTTTCATAATAATAATTATACTGCGGGTTATTGCATATATTACAAATAGAAATACTTACAGTTTGTTTTGGGGAACTGTTAATAATATTTCTCAGCCTATAATTTACCGGATAAACAGGCTGATATACGGCAATAAAATTGTAAATTACATGCAGGGAATGATTGTTTCTTTATTAATATTGTTTATAATTGTTTTCGGCGGTAGATTTATTATTTTTATTATAATAAATTGGCTGAATGAGCTGCCGGTATAATGTTTTTAAGAGAACTCTCTGATCCTATAAATAAAATTCATGGAATCGGCAGTGCATCTATTCCGTTTTTTGAACGTCTTGGAATAAAAAAAATATCCGATCTTCTTCTTCATTATCCTCGTGATTGGGAAGAAAGAGATAAAAAAGTACTTTTAAAAGATTTTAAAAAAAATAAAGTATCTACAATTGTAACTGTTGTTTCCAAAGAGTGGATAGGTTTCGGCGCGATGAGAACATTAAAAGTACATATAGAAGATGAATCGGCAAGGGCAGTTCTTGTTTGTTTTAATAAACCATGGATGAATAAATTATTTATAGAAGGAGAAAAATATTATATTTTCGGCAGTTTTAAATACAGTAAATATAATGAATTACAAGCAGCATCATTTAATGCAGAACATGAATCCTGTAATAATAAAAATATAATAATGCCTGTTTATCCTTTAACAGCCGGGTTAAAGCAGAATAAACTGCAGAAGATAATGTTTGATACAATAAAAAAATATAATAATATTATTACAGATGAACTGCCGGACGATATAATTAAAAAATATGGTTTTTTATCTAAAAAAGACGCAATAAATGAAATACATTTTCCTTCCAATATGGAAAAACTTAAAAATGCAAAAAGAACTCTTATTTATGAAGAATTGTTTTATCTTGAAATATTGGTTGTTAAACGTGTATTTGAAAGAAAAAAACATATAAATAAAATAAATGGTATTAATAAAAATGAAAAAATTATATCTTTTTCTCCTCTTCAGCAGCGTTTAATAGATAGACTCCCATTTCTTATTACAGATGGGCAAAAAAATGCTGTTTTAGAAATAAATAATGATATGTCTGCATTAATTCCAATGGCGCGGCTTTTACAGGGAGATGTAGGTTCCGGTAAAACACTTGTATCGTTCATGGCGGCGTTATTTGCTGTAGAAAAAAACGGACAGGCTGCTATTTTGGCTCCTACAGAACTTCTTGCATCTCAGCATGCAGAAAATGCGGCGAATATTTTAGAACCTCTCGGAATTAAAATTGCTTTTTTAACAGGAAATACAAAAGTTAAAGGAAGAAATGAGCTTTTAAAAAATCTAAAAAACGGAAATATTGATATTATAATTGGAACACATGCGCTTTTTTCCAGAGATGTTGAATATAAAAATTTAAAATTGGCAGTAATAGATGAACAGCACCGTTTTGGAGTTATGCAGCGTTCACTTATAATGATGAAAGGAAAAAATCCTGACCTGTTAATGATGAGCGCAACGCCGATTCCGCGGACGCTTGCATTAACTGTTTTTGGAGATATGGATGTTTCCATTATTAAAGATATGCCGCCTGGAAGAAAACCTGTAAAAACACATCTTGCAAAAGAATCAAACATAAAAAAGGTATATGATTTTATCCGGAAAGAGCTTGAACAGGGAAGACAGGTTTATTTTGTTTATCCGTTAATTACAGACGGAGAAGAAATAAAAGATGCTGTTTCAATGTCAGAAACGCTTAAAAAGGAAATTTTTCCGGCATATAAAACGGCAGTAATTCATTCAAAATTATCAGAAGATGAAAAAAAACAAACAATGGATAATTTCCGTAAAGGAGATATAAAAATTCTTGCTGCAACAAGTGTAGTAGAAGTAGGGGTTGATGTACCGAATGCTACATGCATGATAATAGAAAATGCAGAACGATTTGGACTTTCTGCTCTGCATCAATTACGCGGACGTGTAGGCCGCGGAAAAGAAAAATCATATTGTTTTTTGGTGTATTCAGATGATTTAACGGAAGACAGCAAAACAAGGTTAAAAGTAATGCTTGAAAATACCGATGGTTTTATAATTGCAGAAGAGGATCTTAAATTGCGCGGCCCGGGTCAATTTACAGGAACTGAGCAATCGGGTTATCTGGAACTTGGAATAGCAGATCCCATAAGCGATATTAAAATACTGGAAATGGCAAGAAATGATGTATTTTCTATTTTGGATAATGACCCTGATTTGCTTCTGGAAAACAACCGTATAATAGCAAGTGTTTTGGAAAAAGCACCTCCATTCGGCGAAGTTTCATTTTAATATTGAAGTTATAACCATTTATCGCTTATAATTAACATTAACAGGAAAAAAGGAGTAGTAATGAGTACATTGGGAATAGTGAATTCCGATGCCCAAATTCAGGAAAAAATTGAACTTACGTTTAAACAGAACCCAAATTACAGGAAAGATCTGTTATTTTTGGTAAAAGAAGATGAAATACTTGAGTATCTTAAATATGCCCTGCCGGAACTGGTTATAATAAATTTTTCAGATTCTGTTATAAATATTAACGAAATTATAGATCAAATTCAAAATGATAAATGGATTTTAAACTTTGGAATTATCGGAATATTTGATAATGAAACCGATAAAGAAGAAGAATTGCTGAAAAAGTACAATATTATTAATGTGCTTGTTATGCTTGATAAAAATCTGATAAGTTCTCATTTTATTAAAAGTATTGAATGTATCGAACAGAATTATCAGATAATTTTTCAGCGCGAGTTTTCAAGAACTTTTTTGGAAGGAGCTTCCGGAACCTTTGAAATTGATAATGATATTAGAGCAGTGCCGCTTTATGCCGGTATTGGGGCGACTATCCTGTCTCAGCGGGGGCTTATTGATCCGGAAAGAAAAATGCATCTTCAGCTTGCTCTAATCGAATTAATAATGAACGGAATAGAACATGGAAACTGTGATATTAGCTACGAAGATAAAACTGCCGGTTTAGAAGCCGGGCTTACTGCTGTAGATTTAATTGCAGAAAAATGCAAAGACCCGAAAGTACAGGAAAAAAGAGTGTTTTTTAACTGGGATGTAAAACCGGATAAATCAACTTTTATTATTCAGGATCAGGGTAATGGTTTTGATGTAAAAGCCTACATTGAAAAAATGAAAACACAAAGCGATTACAGCCTGCATGGAAGAGGAATAAAAATGGCTGCAAAGCTTTTTAAAAATATCAAGTTTAATGCAAAAGGAAATCAGGTAGCATTAATTGTGGATCATGTGATAGATATTGAATACGAAGTACCCGTAGGTTTTACCGGTGAAAAAGTTTTAAATGTAAAAAAGGGCGATGTAATTCTTAAAGAAGGGGAGCCAAGCGACTGCCTTTATTATATATCATCCGGTACTTATGAAGTGCTTCATAACGATAAATGTGTAGGTTCATTAACTGCTCAGGATATTTTTATGGGAGAGATGTCATTCCTTCTTAATCAGCGCCGTTCTGCAACTATAAGAGCTTCAAGTTCAGGAAAACTTATACATCTGACTCAGAAAACTTTTATTAATATAATAAGGGAATATCCGCATTATGGAGTTTTTCTTTCCAAACTTCTTGCAAAAAGACTTGTCAGGAGTAATGAACAGGCAGCTAACCGCCAGTGAGGAGCGTGTCCGATTTTGGACGTGTTGACAAAGCAAGTAGAATATAATTCGAATCCGCGCCGGGGATTTCAACAAGAGGGGATTTTATTGACATATAATTTATTTATGTCAGAAAAAGATTTGCTCTCAAGATGTTAACAAAGTGAGTAAAAACCAGTTTGGTAGAACGTTTTACAAACTTAGAGCGAAAAATATCCAACTGAGAGATTAAAATAATAAATAATACACAAAATAATAAAAAAATGTTTGCAAATTTATAATAATTGATTTATGCTATTAATGCGTTATAATAATAAGTGATAAAACATTTTTGGAGACATCGATGGCAGC
>Ga0123356_10006712_pt1 | contig 11594 bp, 12 predicted proteins | sample TergutEmb28metaG_2_FD_92546 | JGI IMG/M metagenome (GOLD analysis project Ga0123356, IMG submission 92546) | Embiratermes neotenicus P3 segment gut microbial communities from Petit-Saut dam, French Guiana - Emb289 P3 | ecosystem: Host-associated > Arthropoda: Insects > Digestive system > Gut ... | reverse complement strand
CGGTGGACTACTGCACATTCCCGCCGTTCGCGCGGTTGAGCCCGAGATTTGAGAACGCGGCCCCATAGGCGGAAACGGGCATGGGGCACCCCGCCAGATAACGCGTCAGGTCGATCACATGGACGCCGAGGTCTATGAGCGGGCCGCCGCCCGAATAGGATTTGTCGCCGAACCAGCCGCCGGGACAGCCGTTTCGCCTCAGATATGTGGCTTTCGCGTAATACACGTCGCCCAAAAAATTATTGTCGATAAAATCTTTTACGATTGCGGTGTCGTTTCCGTATCTTCTGACAAAACCTATCATGAGCATTTTGTTGTTGTCGAGCGCCGCTTTTTCCATCATTTCGGCCTGGGCCGCGTCAAGGGCCATCGGTTTTTCGCAGAGCACGTCCGCTCCGGCGTTTAAAGCGGCTATTGCGGCGGGCATATGGGCGCTGTTCCATGTGCAGACGCTCACCGCGTCCAATTTTTCCTTTTTGAACATCTCGTCAAAATCCGTGTAACAACCGGGGACATTGTATTGTTTTGCATAATCTTTTACCCTTTGCTCGTTTATATCGCAAACCGCGGTCACTTCAACTTTGTCCGATAGTTTTTTGTAACCCGCCATGTGAAGGTGGCTTATGCCGCCTGTGCCTATTATGCCGACCTTTATTTTTTCCATAACCAAAACCTCCGTAAATTATTTATTATAGCTTACAGAAAAATTATACAATGTTACGATTTGTTTGTCAACCGTTTTGGATGAAGAAAAATACAAATAAATACAAATATTTTGTAAAATTTAACTTGATTTGTGCGGTTGGGTGATGTATAATATAATCTGTCAAGAAAATAATTAATTGGAGGATTTTAATTTTGAACGGACAATTTGCGCTTCATGTCGAAAAAACTCTGGCGCCCAAAAAATACTACGCGGATTATTTGAGCAAAAAAATAGATTCCGCGCAGTTTCGCCAGGCCATGGCCGCGGATGCAAGCCTCCCCGATTCCGGATGGGTCAACGAATACAATCTGCGCCGCATTTCAATTTCGCCGCCCGATGAAAAACTGCCGACTGATACCATCGTGAAATATCTCGCGGAAAACGGGGTTTTGCCGCAATGCGAAAACATGTACGGCGGATTTGAAGATTACAGAAAATCCATACGCGAAAATTACAATCACGGCGAATTTTTGACTTTCATATTTCCGGAAGATGAACTTCTGCTGTATGCAGCCGCGAAAATAACGCAGCCAAAAAATATTTTCGTGGCGGGTTCATATTACGGTTATTTCGCGATTTGGGCTATGAAAACCGTATCTGAAAACAACGGCACGGCCACTTTATCGGACATAAACGAAAAGGTGTGCGAGCTGGCAAAGGAGAATTTTATAAAATTCGGATATGGGAATAATTCAAATATATGCTGTGAAGACGCGGAGGCTTTACTTTTGCGCCGCACGGAACCCATTGACATGTTCGTGCTCGACGCGGCGGGCAGGGGAGACGATCCCCGTCCCGAATACAGGGGAAAGCGCATATACGGCCCCTTTTTGAAAGCGGCCAAACATCTTTTGAAAGAGGGTTCGGTTATAGTGGTCCACAATATGGAAGAAAATCCGGAATTGAAAATGTTTGCCGACGAGCTGCGGGAAATAAACGCCGTGGGCACGATCTATGAGACATATAACGGTTTAGGGGTTTATGTAGTATGCCCCAAAATATAACATACACGGTCGGCGGCGGCTTATACATCAATATGACCAACCGCTGCACATGCGACTGCGATTTTTGCCTGCGGAATAAAATAAGCGCGGTCGGCGAATCCGAAAGCCTGTGGCTTGATTGCGAGCCGTCCCGAGAGGAAGTTTTGGAGTCTGTCGTCTCGCGCGTTTTGTCCGGGTTTGACGAAGTGGTCTTCTGCGGTTTCGGAGAGCCCATGATCCGCTTTGACGATTTGTTTTGGGTTGCCCGGCAGATAAAACAAATCATGCCGTCGATGCCAATACGCGTAAATACCAACGGACACGCCAACATGATCGCGGGCTGTGACATAACCCCGCAAATGGCGAACATAATCGACCGTCTTTCGGTTTCGCTCAACCGGTCCGACGCGGAGGCGTATAATTTGCATGTCCGCTCCGTTTTCGGAGCGAGGGCTTTTGACGGTATGCTGGATTTTGTGAAGAGGGCAAAGAATTACGCGGAAATCACTTTGACCGTCGTGGATGTGCTTTTGCCCGATGAGCTCGAAAATTGCCGGAAAATCGCCGAAGATATGGGCGTCGGTTTCCGCGTCCGGGCCGCGTATTAAGTAGGGCGGGGGATTAGCGTAAAAATATTTGAACCGTTTTGTCATAGTACGCACTACATTATCGAAAGGAAGGTGAAAGCATAAAGTGGAATCCTTGATCGATCGGTTTGTCAGCGAATATATGGCTCCGGTATTTTATTTTTCTCTGAAGCACACGAACGACGAAGAAAAAGCGCGGGATTTAACGCAGGATATAGCTCTTGAAGTAATCAAGTCGCTTAACGCAGGCTTGAAAATTGAAAATTTTCATGCTTATGTATGGCGTATAGCAAGAAATTGTTACGCCAAATGGGCGAAGAAAAAAGCTATGCGGCGCGGGCTTGTCGATAAAGATGAGATAGACGAAAATGTTGCTGACAATATGGATGTTGCAAATCATATTCTGCGCGAGGAAGAACAGGTTCTGCTGTACCGTGAGCTTGCGCTGCTGTGCCATGAGCATAATAAAATAATCGTTTCATATTATTTTGAAAATAAATCTGTCGATGAGATCGCCCGAATGCTTAACCTTCCAAACGGCACGATCAAACGAAAATTATATGAGTGCCGAAAAATAATGAAAGAAGGTATGAATATGGCAAGAGCTTACGGAAGAAAGAGTTTCCAGCCGGAACAAATCACATTCCTGCAAAACGCGAACATAAAACCGGGACAACGGGACGGAATACGTTTTATCGAGCGCATAATTCCGCAGAATATTTTATTGGAGGCGTATGATAATCCCTGCACAGCGGCGGATTTATCTCTCGCGCTCGGAATCGCGATGCCCTATATGGAAGAAGAAATAGGGATTTTGACAGAAGCGGAGCTCCTTATTTGCGAAAACGGAAAATACAAAACCAATATTGTCATTTTGAGCAAGAAAGCGCAGGATGAACTATATGATTTAAAACTTGAAATTGGCAAAACGTTATCACCGCTCCTGATAAAAGCAATTGACAAAATGGACAAATCAAAACTGCCTGAAAATCAAAGTTTCGACGATATGAAAATGGCGCTTATTGTATTGCTTTTAGGTACATTGGGCAGTAAGGCAAAAAATCCCATAAAATCCATTCACGCGATCAAACGCGCCGACGGAGGCGAATGGGCTCTGATGGGCTATGAAAAAACCGAAAATGTAATACCCGAAACAGAAATGTGGGGATACGGCAAAAACGGGCAGGTACTCATGCCGAAATACAACGATATACCATACCCCCGCAAGCTTGAAATTGATGAAGCGAAAATCCCTGTATTTTTATCTGATAAACTTGATGAGATTCTATCAATTGATAAAAACAGCGATATTATCGGTCTGTTGGAAAATTATCTAGAAAAAGCGAAAAATATACTCGACGCCGATATACCCGAATATCTGCGGGGGAAATCGATGATAACTTCGGATATGGTACAATTCCGCACAATCGCGCTGCAGCACGCCATCAATACAGGCTATATTAAATTGCCCGGTGATATGAATAAAAGCGCCATGGGCGTTTGGCTGTACAAGTGAATATTTCCGCGATAATTTCAATAAATATGGCGGGGGATTTGCCCCCGCCGCATTGTTTGTGATTTCCCGTTTAGGATAAAATCAACATTGGTGCTTGACTTACGTTGCTGTCTTTTAATTATTCAATTCTTGAATTCTTCCGGGTACCGTTCTTTATAGTATTTGTCTGCCATATTTAATATTTCGTCAGTATTCATATCCTGATATAAATCCTTTTGCCATTCTGTATAGTCAAAGTTATCTTTGTTGATTAAATATATGAATTTTTCGGCGTTGACTTCGCCTAATATGTCATTTAGTGCTCTCATTCCGCTTACTCTTAAAATACTGTCACTCATCTTTTATCCCCTCTCTTTCAATAAAATATATTGGATTTATAATCTCTATGTCATTTAAGTTTTTATTGAGCAACTTTTTATCCGTAGTAATAAAATAATCGCAATTCGCCATTATCGCTATAGCCAAGTGAGCAGAGTCTTTGGGTTTTATACCTTTTTTTGATATCTCTTTTGCTTTTTCAGCTATAACATCACTACTATCTTTAACAATTGATTGTGCATATTTTTTCCATTCCAATATGTGTATTTTTCGGTTTTCATGCGGGTTGTCTGAATTTTCCTTATCTAACATGAACGACCATACAAGGTCATAGCAACCTTCTTTTATTAATCTTTGGATTTCCAGTTTGGCGATAGTTTCCAATTCAATCAGAATTTGATTTTGTTCGTCAAACGGACGGTTAAAACAGCAATTATCCAAATATATTTTGATTTTACCCATATTCTCGCCCCTTTTATTATTTATTATATACAATCCTAAAAAGATAAACAATCCAAAAGAACAAATTTTGTATTAATAAACTGTAAAAATACCGTCGTTATTATCAATTTATTATATCCATCGCGATATATTCGTATTCAACCCAAATATCAATCGAACCGTCGGCGTTATATATATTTTGTTTGATCATATTGCCGTTTTTGTCGTATTCATTTTCATTCCGGTAGAAAATCGAACCGTCGGCGCCGTAGTCGGTTTCTTTAATTGTATTGCCGTTTTCATCGCATTCGTATTCAAACCAGAAGGTAATATTGTCCATATTTTTAATCTCATTCATAATTATCGAATCCATAAACCCTTTCCTTTCTTTTTGTAAATTTGTTTTTGACGCGTCTATATACATATACAATTCACATACCGAAAATTGGACATATAAAAACAAATTATTTTGAAAAAACGCAGAAAACGAAACTCTGCGCAAACAGCTTGCAGAGTTTCAAAAACAAATTGGAAAAGAAGATTAGAAAAAAATCGCCGCGATAAAATAATTTTTTTCAGTTGCCCGCCAGATCCGCCATCGTCAGGCCGTCCGTATCCGCAAGATGGGCGTAGGTCCGGGTGCCTTCGAATATATTGAAGTTTTCTTCGGGTATCTGCTCTTTGTACGGATTGAAAGACTTGTTTATTATCCCGATGATTTCAGGCTTGTACATCGAATAACACGCCGCTTTTCCGACCATGTAGTGTTCGCCCGGAACCGTGTACATCACGATGTCCTCGAGTTTTACGTCGAGAACCTTCGCGGCGAACCAGGCGGTATCCGCCGCCGATATATTGGAAGTTATGTGCTTTTCGGCGATATCAAAAAGCCTGCTGATCTGCTGCACGTCGAATTTCAGCATTTTTTTTGCCAATGCCGACAAAAATTTTTGCTGTGTCTGTATCCTGCCTATGTCCGCCGTCGCGTATCCCGATCTGAAACGCACGAGCTGTTCCGCTTTTTTTCCGTCGAGCGTCTGCCACCCTTTTTTTAAATCGATGTACAAATCCTGATACGGGTCCGAGTAATACATATCAACCGGCACTTCCATTTCAACTCCGCCCACCGCGTCCACAAGGTCCCGAAATCCGGTCAAATCTATATATACATACATATCCACGGGTATGCCAAAGGTATATTGTATCATAAAGCGCAGATAATCCACGCCGTCCTTAACGGCATCCTCCGGATTTTTGCCGGTTTTCAAAGCGGCGTTGTACCCGCTCGCCAAAACCGCGTTTATCCTGCCGCTGTAATAACTGTTGCTTATATAGCAGTCCCGGGGCACATTCAAAATCCCGACTTTTTTATCCGCGACGTTAAAGGTCACCAGCATCATTGTATCTGTGAGAAGCCCGTTGTCGCGCCCCAAAATCAAAAAAGTATAGCCGTCGCCCTTGTCGCGGTCCAGCGGAATTCTCCCCTCCAAATCCGCGCCTTCCAGAACGTTGTATATATCGCCCATAATTTCGCCTTCGATCGCCCATGCGCCCAAATGCGGGGGTTCTGTTATATCATCGGAAATCTTCGGCGTGTACACATTTAAAAATAACCAGACGGCCAGCAAAAAAACAAGCAGCAGCGACAAAAACACCAACAAAATTATTTTGGGGACGCTCAGTACGCGGGGTTTTGCGTGCGATTTTAAAATTTGCATAACATCTCCTGTATTCGATTTTTACCAATTCAAAAATTCCTGATTTTTTGAGTCCAAATTTTCGTCTCTTGTGAAGAAGTAAATATTGCGCCTCGAATATACGCTCAAAACCAAGCCTATTCCCATATAGCAGCTCACTACCGACGAGCCGCCGTAAGAAAAAAAGGGCAGCGTCACGCCCACAACGGGCATAACTCCGAGGCACATTCCGATGTTTTCGACCGTTTGGGCCATAAACATGCCGAAAACACCCGCGCAGATCAAAGAACCCACCGTATTTTTTGTTTTGAAAGAAACAAGCAGTATGCGCATGATAATCACGCTCAAAAGCACAATCACGAGTATCGCGCCCAGAAAGCCGAATTCCTCCCCGGCAGTCGCGAAGATAAAGTCCGTCTGCTGGGCGGTGAGGAGCTTGTTTTGGGTTATGTACCCCTTTTGAAAGCCCGCCCCGAAAAGTCCGCCCGATCCTATCGCCCGCATGGACCTTATCGCCTGCCAGCCGTAGCCTTCAGGGTCTATCGACGGGTCAAATCCCGCTAATATCCTCATTTTTTGATATTCGCCCATGAAACTCCATATAACCGGCGACAGCGCGGTTATCACGGCGCCGAAAGCCAAAAAATACCATACGCTCACTCCCGCGAAAAAGAACATGACGAAGGTTATGAAAATAAATACCAAAGCGGACCCCAAATTGTCAAATACGACCATTCCGAGTATGATCCCGGCATATACCAACGTCAGGGCGATATTCAACGGGTGATTTATGTTTTCTTTGATTTTATCGAGCCGTTTGGCCAGGCATACTATGTACAGGATCTTGACTAATTCCGAGGGTTGTATCCCTATGCCGAAAAACCTGATCCAGCTGCCTCTGCCCACTTCCTCGGCGCCTTCGCCGAATATCAAAACGATTGTCATTCCCGCGATGGCGAGCGCGTAAAAATATTTGGTGTATTTGATAACATGGCAGTAATCGAGGTTTGCCATGACCAGCATCGAAACGACGCCGATAAATACCGCTCCGCTCTGAACTATTACGTAACTGTTCGTAGGCATCGGATTGGTGGTGCTTTTGACCAGCAGCCAGCCGTATACCGTGGAAATAAATACCGCAGCGATCAAAAACCAATCGAGCTTCGACAAATATTTTTTAAAATCCTTGAATCTCAAATCCATATGACGCTTACACGAATCTTTTCAAATATTTCAATCCTATGCTCGTCGCCCTTATCGGGTCTTCCATCCCTTCAAACTCAATGCTTATATGCCCTTCGTACCCGCTCGATTTTATGATTTCCAAACATTGGTCGACCGGAACATTTCCGTGGCCGATTATCGCGCCCCTCAGATAATTTCCGCCCCTCGACTTAAAGAAACCTTCGCCGGGGTTCGGTCCCATTCCGCTCTTCACGTGGAAATCCTTGACATGCACGTGTTTTATATACGGGGCCAAAATTCCCGCCGCATAAGCCGGATTTTCGTCCGCGCACAAAAAATTGCCCACATCGACCAAAGCCCCGAAATTTTTATGGCCCACTTTGTTGATGAGTTTCTCGACCCGCAAACTGTCCTGGACGAAAAACCCGTGGTTTTCGACCGAGGTGGATATGCCTTTTTTTTCGGCGTATTTGGTTACTTCGCCAAAACCGTAAGCGAGCCTGTCGGCGACGTCTTCAAAACCTCTTGGCGGCGGGACTTCTTTTTTTACGCCGTAGGTCGCGTCGTGGCGCATGCATTTTGAGCCCATGGCCTCCGCGAGATCGACATGATGCCTGACCATCTCGATCTCTTTTTCTATGTCCCCGCCGCTGCCGTTGAGAAAATCGGAACCTATGCAATAATTGGGGATTTCGAGCCCTTCGCCGTCGCACAATTTTTTGATCAGCCCGCAAAACTCAAAAATTTCGACTTCGCCGTTTGGTATATGGGCAATTTCAAAGCCGTCAAACCCCTGTTTTTTGACCGTCTGTATCAGCTTGCAGATATCAAAGCCGTCCTTGCCGAATATGCCCAGATAGGAATAGGAACTCACGCTTATTTTCATATTAAAAACCTCCGTATATATATTTTAAATGACTTTTTCGATTTCAACTGCCAGATCCATACATGCCTGCATATCGGATAAATCGGCCACGGAGCAGGGGGAATGTATATACCGCGCGGGCAGGGAAATGGCGAGGACTCCCGCGCCGCCGCCTGATCTCTGGTATGCACCGGATTCGTTCGCGCCCGCGACGGCCTGCTTTATCTGCGTCTTTATATTGTTTCTCGCTGCCGTTTCGAGGGCTTTTTCTATGAGTTTTTTGTCGTATATCGCCGCGTTGTCCATAATTGAAATGACCGCGCCGCCGCCGAGAGAGCATATTTTGTTTTTTTCTTTCTGGTCGTAGATATCCCCCGCCGTGGTGGCTTCGAAGATAAGTGCCGTTTCGGGCTCTATTATATTCGCCGCCGTTTTCGCCCCGCGCAGCCCTATTTCCTCGCATGTGGTAAAAGCGAACCAGGCGTCGCGCGCCAGATTTGATTTTATGAGAGCGATCAAAATACAGCAGCCGAAACGGTCGTCGATCGCCTTGCATTTTATCTTGTTTTCTCCGAATTCCCAAAAATCGGATTTGAACACGGCGAAATCTCCCGCCTGCGCCGGTTTTTCGGTTTTTTTGCCGCCCTGCTTGGTCTTTTTGATTTCTTTTTTCATAACGCCGGTATCCAAATATATGTCTTCGGCCGCGCAGGGTTTATCCCGGTCTTCTTTTTTGATCAGATGCACGGGTTTTCCGCCGAACACCGCCGGCAGCCTTTTTTCGCCTACTACCGCTTGCTTTCCGAGTATGACCGTGCTCTCGATCCCTCCAAGATTTTTAAATTTGAGATAACCGTCCTCGCCCGCCGAAGTTATCATAAAACCCACCTCGTCCATGTGGGCGGCGAAAAGCCGTTTTTTTGGGGACGGCTGGCCGCCCTTCTTGAAAACGATCAGATTTCCCACTTTATCCGTATAATATTCGGAAGCGGAATTTTTTATTTCTTCGGTTATAATATCCCTTACTTCGTCCTCGTTCCCGCTCGGGCCGAAGGCGAGGCATAGTTTTTTCAATAAATTTATGTCTATCATCTCATCAATTCCCCCGCGTTTTCTATAATTTCACAAATCAGCCCGGCCGTTTTCTTTATGTCCTGCGCCAGACAGATTTCGCTTTGCGTATGCATGTTCTTGAGCGGCACGGATACAAGCGCGCACGGTATTCCTTCCCCCGTTATCTGAATTATGTCGGCGTTTGTGCTCGTAGATGCCGGATTCGCGTTTATCTGCACCGGTATTTTTTTGCTCTGCGCCAGATTTATGATTTTTTTCGTGAGCTTTATATTCGTGGCTGCGGAATATGTCACCCCCGGGCCCTTGCCCATCTCAATGGAAACGGCGGCGTCAATTCCGGGGTCCCGCGAAAAATCGACGTCGAGAACGACGGCGAAATCCGGCTGTATTTTAAACGCCGCAGTACCGGCGCCCGGGGAACCTGTTTCCTCTCCGGCGCTTAGTACCATGTGCACTTCCGCTTCGGGGGCGTTTTTGACGGATTTTGCCGCGAGCATCATGACCGCCGCGCACACTTTGTCATCTGACCCGCAGCAGGATACAAGATCGTTTTCAAGGCTCAAAAACTGGGGTTTGAAAACCACGGGCGACCCTATCCTGACTATTTTTTCGAGTTCTTCCTTTGAATCGTATCCGGAATCGAGATACAGGTTTTCGAATTCGGAATTGCTGTTTTTCAGATTTTTCAAATGCGGGGGGACGCTTACGGCGATTGCCGGAATCTTGCTGTCCGCTGAAAATACAAACGGCTCGTCTTTTTGGTAAGTGTAGACGTAAAATTCGGATGCGGGCAGTATATTTTTGTTTATGCCGCCCAGCGCCTTGACCCTCAAAAACCCGCCGTCCAATATTTCGGTTACAACCAAGCCGATTTGGTCGATATGCGCGTCGAACATTATCTTTTTTGGATTTCCGGTTTTGGGCAGGGCTTTTTTTATCAAATGGAACCCGCCGAATTTATCGCAGGAAACCTCGTCGAAAACCCCGTCAAAATTTTCATCTATAATTTTTTGTATTTGGGTTTTTGCCATGTACTCATATCCCGAAGGGGAGACTATGTCAAAAAATTGCCTGAGCAGCTTCTTTATATTCATCATCTTTCCTCACATGAAATTTTAAAACATGTTTACCATTTCTTTGAATCTGTTTCCGCGTTCTTCGAAATTTTTAAAACTGTCGAAAGAAGCGCAAGCCGGGGACAACAGGACAACATCGCCGGAATTTGCGAGCTCTTTGGCTTTTATGACGGCCGCGTCGAATGAATCGGATATGCAGATTGCGGGCTTTTCGCGGTTTTCATCGTTTTTTCGGTGATCTTCGAGGCATTGCCGAATGAGCTCTTTTGTAGCCCCGTATAATACGGCGGCTTTGGCTTTTTTGTAAACTGCGGGCGCGAGCGCCTCAAATGAAATGTTTTTATCCGAGCCGCCGAGTATCACAATTATTTTTTTGTCCTGTTCGAAATAATTCAAAGTCGTCGCCGTGCGGGTAGGGGATGAGTCTATCGACGAATTGTAATAGGAAACTCCGCCAAATACCCTCACGAACTCTATTCTGTGCTCGACTCCTTTAAATGTTTTCGCAGTTTCGGATATCGCGGCTTCATTTGCGATATCGTGCACCGCTCCCGCCGCCGCCAAAAAATTCAGCACATTATGCGCGCCTTTGATAAAGATATCGCTTTTTTTTAGTATTTTTTTTTCTTCTCCGCCGCAGCGGACAAAAATATCGTCTTTATTGCAGCAGACCCCGTTTTGAAAGCGTTCGGGCAGGATATTTTCGGAAAAGAAATACTTTTCCGATTTGGTTTCGTTTCCCAAGTCCCGCAGAATTTCGTCGTCGAAATTTAAAATCACCCTCTGGGATTCTCTTTGATTTTTGTATATTATTTTTTTTGCCGCTATATATTCGTCCATGTCTCTATGCCAATCCAAATGGTTCGGCGTGACGTTTGTAAAAACGGCGGCGTCCGGGGCAAATCTTTCATTGTCCAAATCAAAGAGCTGGAATGAAGACAGTTCGAGCACGGCGTAATCTCCATTTTTTATGTTTTCGATTTTGTTTAAAAGGGGTTCGCCGATATTCCCGCCCACATAAACAATTTTGCCGGAGTTTTTTAAAATTTCGCCCGTTATCGCGGAGGTCGTGGTTTTGCCCGCGCTGCCCGTCACGGCGATGGTGTGAGCGGGGCACAGCATAAAAAACAACTCCATTTCATTGGT
>Ga0123356_10006711_pt1 | contig 11595 bp, 11 predicted proteins | sample TergutEmb28metaG_2_FD_92546 | JGI IMG/M metagenome (GOLD analysis project Ga0123356, IMG submission 92546) | Embiratermes neotenicus P3 segment gut microbial communities from Petit-Saut dam, French Guiana - Emb289 P3 | ecosystem: Host-associated > Arthropoda: Insects > Digestive system > Gut ... | reverse complement strand
TAACGGCAGTAAATGTCGGTGGCTGTATAACCTTCCGGATGACCGACATGAAGCCCTTGCCCGGAAGGATACGGGAACATATCAAGCACATAGCGGCGCTTGTCTTTGGGAAATGCAGGGTCTTCAACCGCTTTAAAAGTTTTGTTGTCAGCCCAGTATTTTTGCCATTTGGGTTCAATTGTGTCAAAAGGGTACTTCATATTTAACTCCGTTCCGCGGGATGGCGGCGTATTAATGGTAGCATTATATAGTAATTATATGCTATAATCTACTTATGGATTATTTTTTCACTCAAGCGCTGACAGATATTGTTCAGCGTTCTCTTGTTTCGCTGGATCGCCCGCTGCGCTGCATTATTATCGTTAATCCGGCAGCAGGCGGATTCAATATTATCTCCAGGTGGAAAAGCCGTATTCAAACTTTGAATGAATACAGGGTTAAAGCCAGGGCAAATCCCATAAGACCAATATACAAAAATATTATACTTAATCTTACCGAAGGCAAGGGCTCTGCCGGAGAAATAACAAAAGCGTTTATAGAAAGATCTATTAAAGATCCTGTTCCTTTTTACCTTATAATAAGCGCAGGCGGAGACGGTACCCACGGCGAAGTTATGCTGGCCTTGTATAATGCGCCTGCAAATGTCCGCAGAACCATGGCAGTGCTTAAACTGCCGATGGGAACAGGAAATGACGGCGCAGATAATTCCACTATGGAAGGAGCTTTAGATTTATTAATCAAACCAACTCATATAGAATATGCGCCGGCTGTACAATTAATACCGTCACCAAGCGGACCATCAAACTGGAAAGGCCCTTTTTTGGCTTTTAATATCCTTTCAATCGGCCTTGACGCTTATGTAACTCATATGACTAACGAAATGAAAAGAAAAAAACCCGGCGATTCGTATAAATTCTGGGTAGACATGGCGGCTATGTCTTATGATCGTAAATATAATGTTGATGATATGGATGTGCGGGCGCTGGACAGCAAAGGCGCCGAGGTTGCCTCTTTTAGGGAAAAATTGCTTCTTTTGGCAATGGGAGTATCCGGAAACCGGACTTACGGCTCGCAGCAGCATATTCTTCCGGACGATCGCAATGTTTGCGGAATAAAACAAATGTCTTTATTAAAAAAACTGGCAATAAAGGGCCAGGTTGCCAAGGGCAAACATACAAGCAATCCCAATACAATTTTTCTTGATGCCCACCGGCTGGAAGTAACATGCGGACATCAAATACTTGCGCAAATGGACGGCGAAACGGTTCTTTTGCAGCCGGAAGATTTCCCGGCTGTCATGGAGCTTACAGCGCCGGTGATTCCATTATTAAAACCCGGAGCAAAGTAACTAAAGTATTGACAATTGCATAAAAAAATGGCAATGTGTCCAGATAATTATTGGCTGTCTATAAATGCAAAGCATTTTAGACAGCCTACCTTAAAAAATGCATTTTCGTAACCTTTAGGTGAGAAAATGCTAGTGTCGTCCATAAAGTAACCAACTTTATGGACAGACACTAATAAGAGGGGGGATACAATGGCTGCAACAAACAAGAAAAAGAAAAAAATACCGCCGATTGATCAGGAATTTCTGGAAAAAATGGAATCTGCTCTTATGGCTCTTAAATCAGAAATTGTTGACAACTTAATTTCCAGCAACGAGGACTTTAAGGAAATAATGGAAGGCGAAGAACCAAAAGACCTTGCGGATATAGCCTCTGATGATATTGACAGAAAAATGATTGAAGCAATCGGCACCCAGGAATTAAAGCGTCTTAAACTAATTGAGTCTGCTATTACACGCATTAAACAAGGCAAGTACGGCCATTGTATAAAATGCGGCAAGCGTATTCCGCAGGACAGGCTTATAGCTATTCCATATGCACTAATGTGCATTGAATGTAAGTCCGAGGAAGAGCGGCGAAACCGTTAGTTAGTAAGTTAAATAAATGACAAAAAAAGCAATTGTTTTACTGGCTGATGGTTATGAAGATGTCGAGGCTGTAACACCAATCGATTATTTGCGCCGGGCCGGAATAGAAGTAACATCTGCCTCCATTACCGAAAACTTAATTGTCACAAGCAGATGGGGTGGCATAAAAATTACTGCCGACACTACATTAGCGCAAATACTTAAACAAGACATAAGTATTTGGGACGCGGTTATTCTTCCCGGCGGAATACCCGGCGCAACAGCCCTGGCAGCTTCTGAAGAGACAGCTCTATTATTAAAAAAAATGGCATCTTACGAAAAACTTATATGTGCAATTTGCGCGTCTCCTGTACTGGTATTGGCTCCGCTTGGGCTTCTTAAAGAAAAAAAATATACCTGCTACATGGGATACGAAGAAAAAACAACAGACGGCCATTGGCTGGAAGAACGTGTTGTTACAGACGGTAATATTATAACAAGCCGCGCAGCTGGAACAACAGGTGAATGGTCAATCGCAATAATAAACGCACTATTGGGCAGCGATGAAGGCAAAAAGATAATGCAGACGGTTCTACTGTAAAGACACTAATTAGTGTCTGTCCACAAAGTTGGTTACTTTGCGGACAGACCTTGAATTTTCTCGCCTAAAGGCTACGAAAATACATTTTCTGAGGTAGTCTGTCTAAAATGCACTGCATTTATAGACAGACACTAATTAAAAACCAGAGTTTTAACAACAGCTAAATATTCACGGATAAGATAATTGGGCAATAGGATACGCGGTGTCCAGCTTGCAAGTGTTCCGACATTTTTATACCCAAGGCCTTTTGCTATGATTTTTGCGCGGAACAAATGAAACTCGGATGAAGCTATAACCACTTTTGCATCCAAATCATTTATATATTCTGCAGAGTAAACTATATTTTCGTATGTATTTGTAGAATTATCTTCTATAATGATTCTATCTTCATCTATTCCGTAATCCTTAAGAACTCTGGACATTACAGCTGCCTCGGATATTCTTTGCCCTTCTCCTGTGCCGCCGCTTACAATAATTTTTGCATCCGGATTTTCCTGTGAATAAACAATGGCAGAATGTATCCTTCTCCAGAGAGTATATGTCGGGCCTCCCCTGTATAAACCTGCGCCAAGTATAATTACATAGTCTGCATTTTCATAATTACTGGATTTCCTGTTAAAAATAATAAAGCATTCAATAATTACAAACGATAAGCAAAATAAAATAATCAAGCCAAGACAGATTATTCTGGCTGCCTTATGCATTTTATTAAACAAAAAAATTAAAAGTTTAAGAAAAACGGCAATAAGAAAGAAAAAGGCTCCTATATATATCCATATATAATAAAACGGATTCATGTAGCCAAGAAAGTTTCTAAGCGCCAAAAAATACCATATACAAATGATGCCTATAAAAACAAAAATGGGTCTTATAACAAAATTAATAATTACATCTGAAGTTTTTATCTGCATTTATATATCATACCATCATTTATTATTTTTGTAATACCTTTGCAAACGATTTTAATTTTCCGCTTTTTATATGCGTTCCCGGCACTTCCAGAATTTCACGCGCAACCTTGTTCCCAAGCGCGGCGCATTCAGATATTGACTTGCTGCGTATCCATGCCGAAATAAACGCTGCGCAAAAAGCATCTCCTGCGCCCACTGTGTTGCGCGGAGTAATAGTAAAGGTTTCTTCGCGGTAAACCGTGCCGCCTGCTACAACAATCGCTCCGCGGCCTCCCAATTTAACGACAATAATCGGGAATAGTTCGCCGTCTGTTATAATTTTTAGCATGGGACAGACATCACGCAGTATAACCGCTTCTTTTTCTTTTTCGGTTAAAATGGTTTCTTCGTCGCGGCTTTTTCTTATTGTATTAAAAAAAACCAGAGTTTCATCGGCATTCATAAAAATAAACAAAGGATAACTACGGCTGTAGGTTAGAATTTCTTCTGCTTTGCTCTTAACCTGAAAAATAGATGCGGCATCCAGAGCTACAGGAATCCCGCGGCGGCTTGCAAGCCTTAATATATGCTGAACCAGCGGACGGCGATCCAGAATATAACCGTCTACTACAACTACTTCCGCTTTACTTATTAATTCTTCGCTTATATGAGACTCGGTCAGCTGCAGCGCAGCGGCTGGGCTTGCTGCAAACCGGGTTTCTCCTCCGACATTACATGCCAGGCACAACCCTGTCTTTTCGTTTGTTTTAATAAGCAGAGCAGAAACACCCGCTCTTATCATTTCTTTTTCAAAAATACCGGCAAGGTCATCCTGCCCGACACATCCTGAGAATACAGAATCCATTCCAAGCATGGCTGCAATTTTTGCAACATTTGCAGCGCCGCCGCCGGAACTTTTTACTGCTCCTGCAAAATCTATGGAACTTTCATGCATAATAAACTCGGCCTGCTCTCTGTCGATATGCTGAGCCGGACCCAGGATACCGTACTTTTGCGCAGTACTATTATCAATATCTATAAAGATATCAACAAGCGGATTTCCGATACATAACAGCTCTGTCAATGAATCCTCCCCCAAGAGTAATTTTATTTTCACATAAAGACAGGAGTTAGGGAATAGGGGTAATTATGTTTTTTTACGAACACATCATTGAAACACAACTACATATCTACTTTGGTCTTGCAATAATACTTTCTAAATCCGGGTTTTTCTTTAAATCGTAAATTAACCCTTCGGCGCGTCCCTTGTTTACATAGTCTTTGCTCTGGAATGAATATGTAAAGTGAGTATGCGTGTCATATTTTTCCTGCATCAATGCATATGCATCTTCTGTCATTACAAGTTCTTCGTCGGTAGGAATAATATATATCGGTATTTTAGATTCCGGTTTGCTGATTAATGTTTCTGTATTTCTGGTTCTGGAAATATCGTTCTTTACAGGATCATAAACCATGCCAAGGCCTTCAAGTCCATTAAGAATTTTATCCCTCATGAACCAGGCAAACTCGCCAACGCCGGCTGTTAATACAAGCGCGTCTACTCTGCCAAGAATAGCCATATACGCTCCTATATACTTTTTTACACGATGAGCTTCTATTTTCTGTGCGCGAAGAGCATCGATATTACCGGCTTGCGCTGCAGCTTCAATGTCGCGCCTGTCTGTGTATTTACCGGTAAGCCCGTAAAGCCCGGATGTTTTATTAAGAGCGCTTTCTATTTCTCCAACGCTCATTCCTGTTTTGCGCATAACGTAAAAAGGAAGTGACGGGTCTACATCGCCGGATCTGGTTCCCATAACAAGCCCTTCAAGCGGAGTAATACCCATTGAGGTATCAAAAGACAATCCGTCTTTTACAGCATTTATAGAAGCGCCGTTCCCAAGATGGCATATGATGACATTTGTTTTAAAAGGATCCTGACCCAAAAGAACAGCGGCGCGTTTTGCTGTGTAAAGAAAACTTGTTCCATGAAAACCATAACGGCGCACTCTGTATTTTTTATACCAATCAAGCGGAACAGCATATAAATAATTTTTTGGGGGCATTGTCTGATGCCAGGCAGTATCCATGATGGCGCAATGCGGTACATCAGGCAAAACTTTTTTTGCAGCTTCTATTCCCATAATGTTAGCGGGATTATGCAAGGGACTTAAATCCTGCATCGCGGTAAATGCTTCCATTGCCGCTTCATCAACAATGACAGATTTTGTAAATTTGTCACCGCCATGCACAACACGATGTCCAACAGCTTTTATAACCGACATATCTTTTATAACACCCATTTCTTCGCTGGTTAATGTTTTTATAATTAGTTCTATTGCATCAGCATGAGTTGGACAATCTTGTTTAAAAACAACTTCTTCCCTGCCCTTGGCTTTGTGAGTAATAAAAGAACCGCTTATCGATGCCTTTTCTACAATGCCAACCGCAAGAACATCTTTTGTCTCCCAATCATAAACCTGGTACTTTGCTGATGATGATCCGCAATTCAATGTTAAAATAATCATATTTTCCCACCTTTTGTTTTATATACAAAAATCATTATATCACAACAAAAAGAATAATGAAAGATACATTTTTGGTTGAAAATTTGTTATTATAGTAGTAGTATCTCATTATCAGCAAGGAGTTATTATTATGGTAAATTCAAGTGTTAACAAAAACAGAACTTCAATTAAACGAAGAGTTATGGTTTTTTCTGCCGTTCTTTTCACGCTTATTCTTGTAGGCGGAAGCCTGGTTTTTCTATTTTCCATGCAGCAATCTGCAGCGAATTTGGAAAGAACAGCAAAAGAAATGCATGAAATTACCAGAGCTAACATTGGACAGGAATTAATCAATGAGATAGAAATAGAAAAAATAAAACTAGAAGCATCAGTAAACGGAGAAATTGCCCTTGCTATGAAAATGGCTACATCACCACTTATAATACGGCATTTTACCAACCCCGCAGAACCGCTAATAAGACGAACTGCATTTGACGAAATTGAAGGGTACAGGGACGCTTTCGGCAGCAGCATAGTTTTCTGGGTTAGCGATGTCGATAAAGAATTTTATTTTGCCGAGGATACTCATTATACGATTGACGCAAGCGATCCGGATAACTACTGGTATAATCATACCCTTTACGAAACAGAAAGATACAATTTTAATATAAACTACAACGATGTAGCAAGAACAACAAATTTATGGATTAATGCGCCGGTTTTTAATTCCAGAAGAACTCCCATTGGTCTTGTAGGAACAGGCATTGTATTAACAGAATTTGTAGATAATATATACCGTAATTACAAAGGAGAAGCCACCTTATATCTTTTTAACAGTGACGGAGAAATTACAGGAGCAAGAGATCCAGCGCTTGTTGCAAATAAAATTAATATAACCAGAGAACTTAATAACGCAGGGCAAGAAATTCTAACAAAAGCAAAAAGGCTTAGTACAGGAGAAAAGCAATCTTTTGAGCTTGAAAATGATATTATCGCAATAGGTGATGTTCCGGCTTTAGGCTGGTATATTGTTGCCATTCAAAAAATTCCAGATATTACTGTACAAAAACAAGACAGTAACATGACGCTTCTTTTTCTTGTAATTATTGCTGTTATTGCCGGTATTTTTGTTGTCTTTAATATGTATATTACACAAATGTTAAAACCAATGAACTATATTGTAGAAACGCTGGATCGTATTTCCATAAATTGGGATTTAACAAAAAGGCTGGATCTTCACAGGCATGATGAAATAGGCACATTAGGAGATTTCTTTAACAAAACTTTTGAAAAAATAAGGGAATTGATTGTTGATGTAAAAGGAAAGACCATTTCTCTTACTGATACAGGCGATGAATTAAATTCATACATGTCCATTACCAAAAAAGATATTGATGGAATAAACGGCAGTATTCAGCATATGAGAGAACAGATGTTAATTCAGTCGGACAAGGTTAATTCGGCAGCCGGCTCCATGGAAAAAATTATTTCCGGCATAGATGAACTTGATAAACACATTACTATTCAGGCAGAGAGTGTATCTCAGTCATCTTCTGCAATAGAAGAAATGCTTGCAAACATTCAATCTGTAACGCAGACATTAATAAGAAACACGGCAAATATTAATTCTCTTGCAGAATCTTCAGAAGCAGGACGGACAGATCTGCATAAAGTTTCTACGGATATTCAGGAAATTGCACATGAATCAGAAAGTCTTTTGCAAATTAACTCTGTAATGCAGAATATCGCAAGCCAAACAAATCTTCTTGCCATGAATGCAGCGATAGAAGCCGCGCATGCCGGCGAATCCGGCAAAGGCTTTGCGGTCGTTGCCGATGAAATCCGCAAACTGGCCGAAAACTCCGGCAATCAATCCAAAACAATCAGCGGAGTTCTTAAAAAAATAAAAACAATGATTGATGCAATTACCAAATCTACAAGCGTTGTTCTGGAACGGTTTGAAACAATCGAAAAAGAAGTACAGACTGTATCGGATCAGGAACATCAAATCCGCAATGCAATGGAAGAACAGGGCGAGGGCAGCCGCCAGATACTTGATGCTGTTACACAGTTAAATTCTGTCACAAGCCTGGTTCGTAAGTCATCCTCTTACATGACAGATGAAAGCAAGGAAATGATGCATCAGAGCAATTCACTTAAAATTACAACTTCGGAAATTGCAGGCGACATGGACGACATGACCCAAAACGCCGACGAAATCTCCGATGCTTTTAGAAGAGTTCAGGAAATAACCGAAGAAAACAAGGAAAATATAATTTCATTAAGCAGCGGAATTTCCAGATTTAAAGTAGATTAATAAGGCACAAAAAAAACGCAGAAATCATTACGATTTCTGCGCCTTTAAAAATAATAATTAAAGTATTATTTCTTCGTAAAAATAGCAGCATCACCATCTTCGTCTGTGATTGTAAGCTTGTTGTTAACAATTACATACCTATATTCAAAATCGTAATCGTCACTATCTACAACCTTAAGCCTTCCCTGTTCTGCAGAAGTCCATTTGCCAGTTTCATCTTCATCTACTGCTTTTACATTTCCATTGGCCGAGAATTCTATAATGCCCGAATCACCAAAGAAATAAATCCAGCTACCTGCTTCATATTCCCATTTTCCAACCAACTCATGTTTTGGGGAACATGCGCTTGCAAACAAACAAGCGATAACCACAAAAACTACCAACATTTTTTTCATAAAATGCCTCCTTTATAATTTCATTGATTATATTATTTTTTTGTATATACCGTCAAGCCTATTTCTTTCCTTGTCCAATATAATACGTTTCCACCGATTCTCCGCGGCAAGCTTGCGGTTTAAAACTTTTTGCTGCGGAAAAAAGCGTCTTCATCTGTTTTAAAAGAGAATCAATGCCGCTCCCTTGAAATACTTTTACTGCAAGATTGCCGCCGGGAGCAAGAGAGTCTTGTGCATAGGCAAGAACTGTTTCTGCAAGTTCCAGAGAACGGGCGGAATCTATCATATGATTGCCTGTAGTACCCGGAGCAACATCACTTATTATTACATTATAGGGGCCCTTTGCCAAAAGCGCATCCCGGACTTCTGCAGTTGTAACATCACCCTGAATAAAGAAAAAATTATCGCCGTCAAACAGGCCCTTGTCAAACTCCCTGGAAAGCGGAGAAAGGTCGGCTGCAGCCAGGAAATTTTTAGAAACGCTGCTTTTGCCTGCGGCAAACTTACGGAGCGTATAAAGGCTCCAGCTTCCTGGAGCAGCGCCAATATCCAAAACGCGTAAACCGGGACGAGAACCAAAAAGCCGGAACTTTTCATCTATTTCCATCAATTTATACACCGAGCGGGCAGGATATCCTTCTTTGCGGGCTTTTTGCTGCCAGTGATCTGGTTTCTTGTAATCTGCCATATATCCTGTATAATATCCTTATGGATCAGTATAAAGAAAGATTGGAAAAAATTGAAGTTGTGTTAAAACGCTGGCTAGCTGAGCCTTTGAATATTGGCAAGACCATTAATAAAGATGCAGCGCGTTTTTTGTATGAGCCGCTTACAGATATTGTTTCGCGCGGCGGCAAACGCTGGCGTCCGTTATTTATGACGCTTGTCTGTGAATCAATGGGAGGCGCAGACGCAGCTATCCCGCTTTCGCCCCTTGTAGAATTCCCGCATAATGCAAGTCTTATTCATGATGATATAGAAGACGAATCCGAACAAAGACGCGGCAAACCGGCAATCCATAAACTCTATGGTATCGACACAGCGATAAACTCGGGAACATTCCTCTTTTTTCTGGCATCAAATTGCATCGATTCCTGCGAATTAAATGACAAAAATCACATTTATAAAATATGGACGAACTGTATGCGAAAACTCCATATAGGACAGGCAACCGATATATTCTGGCATAGAGATATATCAATTGTTCCCAGCATAGAAGAATACTATACGATGGCTGCTTTAAAAACAGGAAGCCTGGCCTTTCTTGCCGCAGAGCTTGGCTGTCTTGCAGCAGGCGCTTCAATGGAAAAAACAAGAGAGTTGTCAGAAGCTGCAGAAAAAATGGGCATTGGGTTTCAGATACTGGATGACGTAAAAAACCTGACAACCGGCATTCCGGGAAAAAAACGGGGCGATGATATAATAGAAGGTAAAAAGAGCCTTCCTATTCTTTTATACATACAAAAATATCCGGAAAAAAAAGACAAGGTTTTTTATTGTTTCCATGTTGCCAAGAACGAAGGCTCTTCTGCCCCGGAAGTAGAAGAATTAATCGACCTGCTTGACGGCACAGGAGCTCTTACAGAAGCCGAAGAAAAAGGCAGGGCCTTATTAAATGAATCCCGGGATATTTTTGGTCAACATGATCTGCTTAACGATTTTTTTAAATTAATTGGCTAGGAAATTAAATGAAAGGTATGCATATCTGCGAAATTTGGTCTATTCTCAAAACAAGCCACGGGAATGCCGTCCTTTTAAAGCCAAAAGATGTAGATATTGCAGTTCCCATTTTTATAGGCACTCTGGAAATGCAGTCTATTCTGATAGGTAAAGATGGTACAAACCTATCAAGGCCGCATACCCACGATTTGTTTTTAAATATGCTTTCTCACGTCAACCTGACGATAAAAAGAATCGAGATTTATGACCTAAAAGACGATGTTTTTCATGCCCGGCTTGTGGTAACAGGGGGGGAATATACAAAAGAGAAGCCCCTAATCCTGGATAGCCGTCCATCCGATGCATTTGCCATAGCCACACGCAAAAAATGCCCCATTTATACGACTCCAGCTATCGTTGAACAAACCGGTGTTCCGCTATCTTTCTTTATAAATGACCTGGAAGAATGTTCCGATGATCAATATAGCTCCCTAAAAGAGCAGCTTGAGCAGGCTATAGCCGAGGAAGAGTACGAACAAGCTGCAGAAATAAGGGATTTACTGAAAATACTGGAAAATGAGGAAGCCCTGGAAGAAAATGGCGAATAGAATTGATGATGATATTGCATAAAAGGAGTAAATGGTTTAAAATTTGAGTATGTTATCGCATAGTGAAAATAGTCAGATGGGCAGGAACATATTTAGGCTGGCAGCTGCCCTGTGTTTAGTAACTTTTATCAACCCTGGTTTATATATTTCACGGTCGGAGCGCCCACTGGATGAATATGGCATTGGCGGAGGTTATTTTTCCGAAGAAGTCCATACAGAAGAGGAAACCGGCATATTATTGACCCCCGCATCCCTTGAACTTGAACCGGAAACTTTAATTAAATCACGCGTTTTGCTCTATGATACCCATATTGTTCAAAGGGGCGATAACATAAGCGGTCTTGCCATTAGTTTTGGATTAAATCAAGATTCTATTATTTCTGTCAATAAAATAACAAATACACGGCTTCTTCAGGTAGGAAGATCATTAAGAATTCCGAATCAGGATGGTGTTTTTCATACTGTTAAAAGCGGAGAAACCTTAAGCAGCATAGCAGAAAGATATAAAGCAGACGATGAAGCCATTAAAATAGTAAATGAGCTCTTTTCTGACAGTATAACAGTTGGAGCAGACCTATTTGTCCCCGGAGCAAGGCTTGATTGGTCTGTACTTCAGCAGATTAACGGCGATTTATTCATTTGGCCCATTAACGGCGTAGTTACATCCTTTTATGGATGGAGAACAGACCCCTTTAACAGAAGCCGC
>Ga0123356_10006710_pt1 | contig 11596 bp, 11 predicted proteins | sample TergutEmb28metaG_2_FD_92546 | JGI IMG/M metagenome (GOLD analysis project Ga0123356, IMG submission 92546) | Embiratermes neotenicus P3 segment gut microbial communities from Petit-Saut dam, French Guiana - Emb289 P3 | ecosystem: Host-associated > Arthropoda: Insects > Digestive system > Gut ... | reverse complement strand
TTTGAGGATCTTGTTGTCGAAAATCACGTCTGCGACATCGCTTTTGGTCATGGTACTGCCTTCTATGGTGTTGGTGTGATAGGTGAGACTTAAGGTGATTCTGTCAAGGAGAGTGCGGTTTTCGAGAAGCCTACGGGCGGAGAGTTTTTGGGCGATGGCTTGGCACTTGAGAGTTTTTAATTCTGCCCTGTCTACTACTATGGTACCGATGATTTCGCCGTAAACTTGATTGATTTTGGCGAGATAGTCGGTGCGGGTGGGGGTAGATTTGCCGTTGACCCAAGAATTGAGCGTGACGAAGGACACGCCGAGTTTGGAAGCAAGAGCTTCTTGGCTGAGACCAGAAGCGGCTAGTATTTGTTGGAGTTTGATTTGATAATTCATATGGTTATGCTAACAAACTTTATAAAGTGTGTCAAGTGTTTATAAAGTTTATCTGCAAGGAAATAGTGCTACGAAACATTGTGCTGGCTAGAACTGCAATGATGGTTTGGGCGATTTTTTCTAAGTTTAGTTTTTTCATGGCTTCAGTTTCCTTTGGGTTTTGTCCGTCAAGTGAGTTTTCGCGTTAAGGTTGGAAACTGGGTCTTTGCCGGTTTGGCTCTTGATGTATTTTCGCGCCTGCGCTGCTGCACCGGCACCACGCTTTGCGACTTCCATGCTCTCGTCTAGGCCATCTGGCTGCTCCTCTACGGAAATCTCCGTTGACGTCACTTCCGCCAACATATTCAGCACCAGCTCGGTATTGGTCATATTGTCGCGCAACCCTTCCTTCCGGAGTTCTTTGAAATTTTTATACTCGCGCGCGTTCATCCCGCTCCAAGTCTTATACATCAAATCCGTCACCATGGCATACTCACGACCTTGTTTTACGCCCGACTTATCCCATTCGTCGGTCAGAGCCTTGCGCACTTCAATACTCTTAATCCGCTGGTTTATCCAGCCTTCGCTGTATCCCAAATGACGATAATTATTCACCGCCCGATTTATCGCTAATTCAGGGTCAGAGGTTTCGTCGATGAATTCTTTGCCTACTTTTGCTAGCCAGAGCTTGAACGGCTCGGCCTTTTTGCTGGGAACTGATTGGATAAGACGCAATAGTTGCTCAGTATCGGCAACATCAGTTAAGCGTTTTTTACCATCTTCGGCGACTAATTTCAACTGGTTACAATTTGTAACCGTTTCGTTCCCCTCCTCCATTAACCGATATTTCAATACTTTCCAATAGTTACGTGCACCTTGAACATCTGACTGGTCTGTCAATACTGCGATTACATCCACCACCGAGAACCACCAATCTTGCCGTTGATCGTCCCAAACCGTACGGATTTTTTTGTGTTCAAATAATTTCAGTGTCGCTTTTTTCATGGTTTGATTTTATCATGATCTGTTGCGTTTGGAGTTAGAATTTAGGGTCCCGCGAAGTTGGTCTAGATGATATCTTTAAGCAACTTGTATAATTTGTGGTTGTCGATGATATGGCTGGCGTGATTTTCGCCTTTTAGAACCATGAGTTTTCCGTGTTTGACATTTTCAACAACTTCCTCAGATTGTCTTAAATCCACGATATCTTTTTCACCATAAAGTACGGTCGTGGGAACCGTAATCCTTCTTAATTGCTCGGCCGTTATATTGGGCTGAGTTAACATGAGTCTGAAATTGTCTTTTCTAGTGAAGAAGAAAATTATGTGCATTAAAATTCTGTATCTTAACGCAATACCTTTCGGGTTTAAGTTGATGCCGCTCACAACAAGTTTGCCGAGCAAATTGGGGTATTTTATTCCAATTAACAAACCCGTGATCCCGCCGTCAGAAAAGCCAAATAAAATTGGTTTCTTGATCTGTTCTTGTTCTATGAGTGCTTTAACATCATCGGCTATGTCATTGTAGTTTAGTCTTTTTACTTTGTCTGACTTGCCAAAGCTTCTGGTATCGGGCGCAAAAACAGTATAGCCGTCACTCGCCAGCATTTTGATCAGGCCTTTAAAGACTGTGTTATTTTGGAGATTGCCATGTAGGAGAATTATCGGCTGGCCCTTGCCGCTTTTTACATATGATATTTTTGTATTTTTGTTGTAAAATTTTTTTGTTTCCATACTAAACAGTTTTTGTCACCATCCATGTCTTAAATATAATCTTGATCCAAAGATGTCGCCGTCAATCTTGTACGAAAATTCTTGGTGATTATCGTTCATTATGGATTCCATTCGTCGAGTTAGGACGGCTTTGTTTTGGCGAAAGTAAAAGGTGGTTTCGCATCCTCCGCAACAACAAGAATCTTCTTCGTTATTGAACCTTGGCAAGACGATACTGTTGTACCCTTCTTTTCCTGTATATCGGGTCACTTCTTTGGTGCCGGTGGCAGGGAAAGCGGCGATGATGATGGTGCAGATTCCCCAGATGAGAAAAGCGGCAGAGACAACTATGCTTGTTGCCGAAAATGTCTTGTCGATGATATGCGGCGTTTTTCTGGATAAAAGCAAAGCGAAAATGGATACCGTCAGAGTGATTGGTGATGCGTAGAAGACCAGTCGTTGCCAGTCATAGAAATCGGCTAAAGTTGTGTCGTTCGAGCAGGCTGGACTAGTGTTAAGCTGGGCGAAGAACATCGAGCAAACAAAAATGAGCAAGACCAGCACTGATAAAAGGATGCTGATGACGCTACGGATTGTATTGTTGTGGGGTTTTTTCATTTGTCCTAACTTTTTTGCTTGGCGGAGAGTAATTTCTGAGGTTAGAACACTATTCATTGAATCAAACCTCATGATAATTTAATCGTTCACTCATCTTTCAGTCCTTTTTGATCGCCATTTGTTAAATAGGCCTTTGCATTTAACGGACTGAGTGCGCTCCTCCCCGTCCGTCTTTCAAGTGATTTACGGGCGTCCTTAGCCACTTCAGCACCAGATTTTGCAACTCTTGCACTACCCTCTAATGTCATTGGCTGTTGCTCAACCGATATGTCTGTCGCTGCCACCTCTGCTAGCATATTCAATACCAACTCAGTATTGGTCATGTTATCCCGCAAACTTTCCTTCTTTAGGCCTTTGAAATTTTTATATTGTCGAGTGTTCATCCCCGCCCAAGTTTTATACATTAAGTCCGTTAGGTCTGCATATTCTTTACCCCGTTTTACTCCGGATTTGTCCCATTCGTCCGTCAGCATCTTGCGTGCTTCAATGGTTTTTAGCCGTTGATTTATCCAATTTTCACTATAACCCAATCGACGGTAATTATTTACTGCTCGGTTGATAGCCAGTTCTGGGTCGGCTGCCTCGTTGATATATTTTTTTCCGACTTTTGCCAACCAGAGCTTGAACGGCTCGGCTTTTTTGCTAGGAATTGATTGAACAAGGCGCAGAAGCTGCTCGGTGTCAGAAACGTCAGTGAGGTATTTTTTACCATCTGCAGCCTCTAATTTCAGTTGTCCGGTATTTACGGACAACTTGCTCCCCTCCTCTATCAACTTAATCTTGAGGTCATTCCAATACTTTCGAGGTCGAGGTGAATCGGTTAGAATCGCAATCACATCTACAACGGAAAACCACCAATCTTGTTTTTCGTCATCCCAAACCGTACGGATTTTTTTGTGTTCGAATAGTTTAATTGCCTCTCTTTTCATAGTCTAATTCTACCATAATCTGTTACTAGATATAATAGCGGAAAAGAATCATTAGGAAAAATGATTGGGAGTTATCGCAGGTTCTAGATGATTATTACACCAATCGTTCTAAAGAGTATGTATACAACGGAGGACTCAAGCTCAAATAGAGCAGCACTTTATAGGGCGAAATAAATCTCGCCCTATTTAATTGGTTCAATCCTAAAGCCAATAACGCCATATTCTTTTTGTTTTTCTGGAGTATAAAACTTCCCCAATACATCCAATAACTCCTGTTTTGTCATAGTCGCATCAGCTAAAACAGAAGTATCAAAATCATTTAATAAATGTTCAAACGCGCCATACCGTAAAAGACCAAGAACTTTTGCCTGAAATTCTTGACCACCGTCTTGATGAAATTCAATAATATCACCAATTTTTATTTTCTGACGTTTCTCATCGTATAGGCGTAACTCAATTCGTTTTGTTCCGTTCTTTATATAGCCATAATATTTTGACTGTATGCCTAACCGATGGATCATAGTGTGCACTCAGCGTCACTTCTCTCAATTTCTAAAATTAAGGCATTGTGGTCGGACAAACCTTCAACTGTTCGCACGGAAACAAACTGCCAGTCATCTGGCAGCAGTAGGTGGTCTAACGCCGATTTTTCACTTGGGAAAGAAATATAATCCGTGAACTCTGTTGAGTCTGTGTATTTTTCTCCCCAAATATTTTTACAATCCTGCATGCCCAAAATTTCTTGTCCGTTCGGAAGAGTGTGCCGACTATGGGGCATATTTAAGTCGCCAATTATCATCCTCTTTTCGGCACCTATTTCTTTAACCAATTCAGCTAGTTGCAGATAATTGTTATTATTCGTGGCTAGGTGTGCGTTTGATATTTTTGTCCCGTCACTAAAATCAACATTCTGGACCAACCTAACTCGATTGTCCGGGCGACCACGGTCGTCTTTGGGTGCAGGCGTGAGGATTATTGATCTATAATTTGTGATTGGCAATTTTGACAAGACCGCCATTCCGTCAGTCAGGTATTCATCAGAACTTTCAAACAGCCCTTTCTCCCAGTTTTCCATCGCAGCCGCAGAAAACTTATCAAAGGTATACCGTTCGGACATCTCGGAACGAACATGCTGGTATGGCTTTTTTAGTTTCTCATTAATTACCTCTGCCAAGCTATCGCCACCATCAAAAGTGACTTCAGAAAGACAGACAATATCAGCATCTTCCTTCGACAAAAAATCAGCAATGTCAGCAATTCGGCGGTTGTAATCTCGGCCAAAATTCGTTCGACCCGCTAAATTCAGTGAAACTATTTTCATAAGATTACTTTAGCATAAAATTATTTGTAATATAAAAGACATCATATTAAGTTAAAAGCGTCAAACTAATTGGACGTGGGAGAATAGAGTAAAGAACTGGTATGAAATAGTGGGAAAGACTCTGGGGACAATAGCATAGACGAAAAACGCTCCCTACGAGGCTACTAGTCAATCTTGGCGGAAGGGACAGGATTCGAACCTGCGGGGCTTTCGCCCACCTGTTTTCAAGACAGGCACCATCAACCACTCGGACACCCTTCCGAAAATATTGTATCATATCTGTATGTCGAAGATACTTGGGATTGATGAGGTGGGGCGGGGACCGTGGGCGGGGCCGCTGGTGGTGGGGGCGTGCGTTTTGCATGAGGAAATTCCTGGGCTGACGGATAGTAAAAAGTTGAGCGCTAAGCGGCGGGTGGAATTGAATGAGGTGATATTGGCTGGTTCGAGTTGGGGGTTGGGATGGGTGTCGGCGGCGGAACTAGATGAGATAGGACTGTCTGCTGCACTACGGAAAGCGGCGGTGGAGGCGGTGCGAAAGATTGATTGTAGTTATGGGGAGATAATTATTGACGGGATGGTGAACTTTCTAGCGGAAACTGGGAAAGGTCGTTATGTGACGACATTGGCGAAGGCGGATTTACTGATTCCAGCGGTGTCGGCAGCGGCGATCGTTGCGAAGGTGGCACGGGATCGTTATATGGCTGAGGTTGCAGAAAAATACCCGGAATATGGATTCGAGAAGCATGTAGGCTACGGCACCAAGATACATATGCATTGTTTACGCGAGTATGGGCCTTGTCCTGAACATCGGCGGTCGTTTCGGCCGGTAGCCGTGATGATAACGATTGGCGATTCCTCAGAAGACACTTCGGGGGAAGCTCCTGTCTTCACAGGGCTTCGCCCCTCGCGTTCGGCTGGAAATAGGGGCGTAGCACGCCCCTCTTCCACAGCTTCTTTAGAATCGCCATCGCTATCATCGCACACCACCCGAGCCATCGGCGATAAAGCCGAGACCAAAGTTGCGGAATATCTAGGGGAGCTGGGACATGAGGTGGTGGCGCGGAACTGGAAGACGCGAATGTGCGAGGTTGATATTGTGTCGGTACTAGGCGGAAAAATATATTTTACGGAAGTGAAATATCGGCGGGATGGGCAACATGGGACGGGGCTGGAGGTGGTGACGGCGGAGAAGCTGCGGCAAATGAAGTTTGCGGCGGAGAGTTTTATGAAATTTCAAGGTGAGACCTTGCAACAAGGTTTCACCTTGAAATCATTGGAACCGCTACTGGCAGTGGCGAGCGTGGGCGGTCCAGATTTTAGGGTTGAGGATTTTCTAGTCCTACAGTAGGTTCGCCCGGACAAGTGTCCAGAACTTTTTGCATGGAAGATTTTTCAGCGGAGGTGACCCAGAGGACGTATTTGAATTTTACGGAGATTTGGCGAGCGACGTATTGGCATTGGAAAGCAACGTTGGGCGGCAGCCACTCGGAGGCGTCTTTGTCGGATTTTTGTTGGTTGGCAGGGCCGTCGACAGCGAGGAGGTTAATTGGATCTTGGCTGAGATCGCGACGCCCTTGCTTATCGAGATTATGAGCACCGGTGGACCAAGCGTTTGAGAGGGCAACAACATGATCAATCTGGACGGCGTTGCTAGTTCCCTGCCCGCGGACAAAGTTGATCGTTTGACCGGTGTAGGGATCATGCAAGGTTCCGGTCATAACGAGGCAACCGTCGAGCACGGTGTCTACAAGGTCGCGTTGCAAAATAATATTGCGCATATCGCAACCATTTACGGTGCTCCAATTGGAATAAAAATCGGTGCGAACGTATTTGGTCTCGGTGTAGTGGGGTTTGACTTCGAGTTTTTCTAATGTGGTGACGGCGAGGAATTCGGAGCTAACTGAAGGGTCGACTTCGGCTTGAACCACTTCCGGCTGGTAATTGTCGGGGTTGGCAATTAGCCAAATTGCAAGTGCTACTAAAGCAACGATGATGACGGCAAATCGACGAGAGGAATGCTTGTCAATTTGCGACATGACTAGTAATTTTCGGCGTTGATTTCAAAGAAAGCTTGGGGGTGGTCGCAGACTGGACATTTTTCGGGAGCTTTGGCGCCAATGTGAATGTGTCCACAGTTGCGACATTTCCAGACGGCGGTACCGTCGCTAGTGAAGACTAGGTCTTTGTCTATGTTGTCGTTCAATTTGCGGTAGCGATCGCGGTGGGTAGCCTCAATGGCGCCGACGCCTTCGAATAATTTAGCGAGTTCTTCGAACCCTTCTTCGTGGGCTTCTTTGGCGAATTTGACGTACATTTCGCTGGTTTCGTAGTCTTCGCCAGCGATGGCGTCTTTGAGGTTTTCTAGGGTGTGGGCAATGGAGCCGCCGTGAAGAGCCTTGAACCAAAGTTTGGCGTGTTCTTTTTCGTTATGACTGGTCTCTAGGAAGATCTCGGCGATCTGTTCGTAGCCGTCCTTTTTGGCTTGACTAGCGTAATACTCGTATTTGGTGTGGGCCTTGGATTCGCCAGCGAAGGCCTCTTCTAGGTTTTTCTCGGTTTTGGTACCTTTTAATTCTTTCATGTTTCCTCCTTTTGCTGATCTTATTGTATTATATCTGTTATGGATGATACGCGCAACTTGGTAGACGGGTATAAAGGGATGGCGAATGAGGCGATTGTGGCGGATTTGGATAAGTCGCGCATACCTTTGCAGATTGCGATAGAGAACTTGGCGCATGATTTTAATATTGGCACGATTATCCGAAACGCCAATGCTTTTAATGTGGAGGCGGTGCATATTATCGGGCGGCGAAAATATAATCGACGTGGAGCGATGGTGACGGATCGGTATCTACATATTCATCATCATGCAAATGTGGCGGAGTTTGCTAAGGCACAAGAAGGGCGGACGTTGGTGGCAGTGGAAAATAATGTGCTGGGCGCAAGACCATTGTCCGAAGCGAAATTCGTGCATAACACGACCTTGATATTTGGCTCGGAAAGTGATGGAATATCGGAAGAGTTATTGGGGTCAGCAAATGCGATTTATTACATAGAGCAATTGGGGTCGACTAGGTCTATCAATGTTGGTTGCGCTAGCGCGGTGGCGATGTATGAATATTGTCGAAGATTGCAACTTTTTCGAGAAGACAGTAACGTATAAATATGTGATTTAGGATAGTTTTACAATAAAGTATTGTACTGATGCTTTAATTTCTTTGTTTGGTAGGTTAGGATGCTAGCGTGGTTTAGGTTTTTATGGAGTCAGTGAGGGCTTCGTAAACAATCCTAGATGGACAGGAGCTGTTTTTTCAGAAAGGAGAACGTATGGTAAAGATTTCCATTTTATGGGGTCTGGTCCGTGTGGAGTATCCCCAGAAAAAACGTCAATTAGGTCGTAAGACCTAATTAACAAACCACATGGAAATGTGTTCTAGGCGCATTTCCTTTAAGTTCAGTATAGCATGATCGGGTTAGCGAAGCAAGTTCGGTAATAAAGAGCGTGGTATAATTAATACAGATATGGGAATTGAGAGGATTATTGATACGGTGGCGCATGAGGACGACCGTGAGGAGCAGGCGGTGGAGGTTAGTTTGCGACCGACGTCTTTTCGTGAATATGTGGGGCAAGAGCGGCTGAAGACGAATCTGAAGTTGGCGATTGATGCGGCGAAGAAGCGGGGCGAGGCGATGGATCATGTACTGTTGTATGGGCCGCCGGGGTTGGGCAAGACGACGATGGCGGGGATTATTGCGCATGAGATGGGGGCGAACTTGCGGGTAACGTCGGGGCCGGCGGTGGAAAAGGCGGGGGATTTGGCATCAATTTTGACTAATTTGGCAGATGGGGATGTGTTATTTATTGATGAAATTCATCGGTTGCGGCGAGTGGTGGAGGAGATTTTGTACTCGGCGATGGAGGATTATAAGTTGGATATTGTGATTGGCAAGGGGCCGGCGGCACGGAGCGTGCGGTTGGATTTGCCAAAGTTTACGATTATTGGTGCGACCACGCGGACGGGGTCGTTGGCGGCACCTTTGCGTGATAGGTTTGGGCATCAGTATCGTCTGGAATATTATCAAGGGGGGGAGATTGAGCAGATAATCAAGCGGGCGGCGCAGATTTTGGAATCGGAGATTACGCCAGAAGCAGCGGGGTTATTGGCCACAAGGTCGCGATTGACGCCGCGAATTGCGAATCGATTATTGAAGCGGGTACGGGATTATGCGGACGTGAATGGGGATGGAATTATTGATGAGCCCACGGCTGGGCAGGCGCTTACGATGCTGGACGTTGATGAGTTGGGGCTGGATCCGGCGGATCGTAATATGTTGAGATTGATAATTGAAAATTATGATGATCGGCCGGTGGGACTAACTACAATTGCGGCACTGACTGGCGATGAGGCGAGCACGATTGAAGATTTTTATGAGCCGTACTTGATGCAGCTGGGGCTGTTGGAACGTACGCCACGGGGACGACGGGTGACCGCCAAGGCACGAAAACATTTGGGGAGATGATTCTTCAAGGACAGTCCTTGAAATAGTTAGAACAGCGAGCCGGAGACGCGGATGTCGCCGTTGGGGGTGGGGATGATGGTATCGACGCCGTTTTCGGCCCTGCGCATCCGGGTGGTTTGGCCGCCAGGCCAAGTGAAAACGATGTAGCCAGCGTTCTCGGATATGGTGAAATCCCCTGTACCGGGCATGTTGCCAAGATAGCAGTTGCGCAAAATGGCCTCCCTAATATGCATATTTTTTACCTCGCTTTAGTTAAATTATGCCTAGTATAGCGCAGAAAAATACGCAGGGCAAGAAAAAAATTTCACGAAATTTTGGTGTGGTGCTAGAATAAGATTATGGCATTACGAAATAATTGGTCGCGCAAGGCCACTTTGGTGCATTGTAGCATACTTTTTATGTTTTGTCAATGCTTTCGCAAGATAATTCTGCCTCGCTCGAAAACAATAATACTAGGTACTATTGTTTTGCTCGCCTCGTTGAATTATCAAGGAGGGACTGCATTTGCGGATGTGAATGATTTTTATTTTAGTGACTACGAGGTGGAGTTTTATTTGACGAGAGGGGAAGATGGGGTGAGTCGGATGGGGACGGTGGAACGGCTGAGAGCGGAGTTTCCGTTGTTTGACCAGAATCGGGGGCTGGTGAGGATTATTCCAACGACCAATCAAGGCGGGAAGAATTTCGTGATGGACCCGGGCACCCTAGATATAGGCGTGTGGCGAAATGGCAAGAAAGAGCCGATAGATAGAGTGATAAACGAAAGAGTTTTGTATGCGGTGCATATAGGTACGGATGAGTATGTGCATGGGACGCAAGATTATGAGTTGCGATATGCGTTTGAGAGGGTAATAACGGACTTCGGAGCCTGGCAGGAGCTGTATTGGGATACGAATGGAACGGGGTGGGGGCAGAGGTTTGAGGCAGCGCGGGCGACGGTGCATTTGGACGAGGCGGGGCGGGAGGGCTGGACGGGAGAGGCGTGGTGTTATGTGGGAATGTACGGAGAGAGCGGTCAAGACAGGTGCGCTTGGGCGGGGGTTGATGGTGGGGTGGAGTTTTGGGTGATCGGGGAGCTAGCGGCGGACGAGAATATGACGATCGTTCTAAAGTTTGCGCCGGGGACTTTTGTGGTGCCAGAGGTGCCAAAGAGCTATGTGATGTTGTGGCTGTTTGGCGGGTTTGTGGTGGTGACTGGGGTGGCTGCGGTAGTGGTGCAGAGGACGTGGAGCAAATATAGAGAGAAATATTCGAAGTGGAAGCGGAGTTTGGTGCCGCCAGAATATGTGCCGCCTAGGGGGATGAGCGTGGGGCAGGCGGCGCGGTTGATGTTAAAGGCCGGAACGGGAAATAGTTTGACGGCGACAGTTATGGAATTGGCGGTGCGAGGGAAGGTGAAAATCGTGCAAAAAGGAGAGGGAGGGATTTTGAGAAAGGCAAAATGGGAGTTGCAGGTGGTGAGTGTGGAGGGGTTGACGAAGAGTGAGGTGCTGAGTTTGGGGTATTTGAATGGGGGGATTCTTGTGACAGACGGAGACGTGATAGAGATGAAGGATCGATCGGCAACTTCGGTTTTGATTAGCTTGCATAAGCGGATTGAAGAAGAGGTTGAGTCGGAACTGGTGGCGGCTGGAGATATGGCAAAAGCGAAGACGGAGAGAGGAATGGTGCTTGCGGGAGTGGCGTATTTTGCGGCATTGATGGCGGTAGTTGTGGTTGGGATTGTTATGTTGGACAATGTGGGGGTGGAAGTGGTAGCGAGTTGGTTGTTAGCGGCGATGGTTGGGGGAGGAGTGGCTGGGGGAATAGCGATGATAGTGCAATGCGCCAAGATTGAGAAATTTGCCGAGCGGACGGAGAAGGGTCTAAAGGCAGAGGTGTATTTGCAGGGATTGAGGCGATATATGCGGCTGGCGGAAGCGGATAGGATAAAGGTGCTGCAGAGCGTAGAGGGAGCGGAGAAGATCGACGTGAGCGACAAGGGAAAATTGGTGAAGCTGTACGAGAAATTGTTGCCGTACGCGGTGATTTTCGGTCTAGAGAAGAGCTGGGCAAAAGAAATGGAGCCGCTGTACGAGAGTGGGACGGGGCCGAGTTGGTATGTGGGGGCTGGGGCGTGGAGTGCGGCG
>Ga0123356_10006709_pt1 | contig 11596 bp, 6 predicted proteins | sample TergutEmb28metaG_2_FD_92546 | JGI IMG/M metagenome (GOLD analysis project Ga0123356, IMG submission 92546) | Embiratermes neotenicus P3 segment gut microbial communities from Petit-Saut dam, French Guiana - Emb289 P3 | ecosystem: Host-associated > Arthropoda: Insects > Digestive system > Gut ... | reverse complement strand
CGGACTCGGGAAAACCGACCGTCCGGCCTTATAGGGGGCCTCCGGAAACGCAGCTATTGGGGGAATTGTGAACTCGCCTGGCAATCGAAAGACCAAGTGCGATAACCCTGAGCCTAACGCCGGCGCGCCGGACAGGTACAAGCCAGCATTGCAGGTTGAAGCTGGACTCCTCTTCCGCCTTTCAGGCGGAGGAGTGTCAAGACTCCAGCGCTCGCGAAGGCCAAAAAGGAAACCCCATTCCGTTTTGGCGGAATGGGGTATGGGTGATGCGGCGGAAAGCGTTGGAGCGTTATTGGCCGTTGCAGTTTAGGGCTTGTGGAGCGGAAAGCGCAGTCAGCGCGTTTTCGTTGGGATAGCTGTAGGAATCGTTCAGTGCGAATGAAGGACTCTTGAACTCAAACCATGGCAACTCCGCCACCGTCTGTGGATGATAAGTGAACCGCCCCATTTTCACCGGAACAGAAGGGTTTGACAAGTCCTCGATCACATCACCCACTTCCATGAGGTCCTGACATTGGCCGGCAGAGTCGAGCCAGAAGGGAGTGATGTTGTGAATGTTGTCGAAACCGATGAAGGGATCGTTGAAGATCTCCGCGACCTCGTGGCTGTGCGCTGTCACGTCTTCGAACCCGCCGCCGAACAGGCCGGGACTAATCCAGCTCGAGTAGTTCATCACATAGAACTTGGTCCGGTTGCCATTCCTGGCGTCTCCAGGTTCTTCGTCGAAGGAGTGAAATCCTAGTGTGCAGCAGTCGTTCACGTTACCGTTTTTATACAGATAGACATTCGGGAAGAAGAAGGTGGCGATGTCTTTGGGGGTGATGTCGCCGTTGACCTCTGCCGCCCCCATGACTGTGGAGTTATCCGCGGGAGCGGTCGGAGGGAATAATTCATTGTTGAAAATATTCGCGTCCACTAAAACGAAAGCGCAGCAACTGCCGTTGTCGTTGAGTGCGAAGGAGTAGGTGGAGTCGTCGGTGAGAGCCATGGTTAGGCCTTTCTTCAGGCTGGGCAATAGCAGGGTGTGCCAGTTTCTGGCCGCTCGGCTTCCGAATTCCGCCCGTTGCTCCGCGTCGACAATCTGCGTCCGAACCGGACTGCTGCTGTATCTGGACAATCCGAAGACCGGGCTATTCAGAAAGCGAGTGATAAATGGCTCCGGCCTGGAGATCAAACGCACCTTTTTCCCAAGTTCGCCTGGTTTGCAGTTGGGGCAATTTTTTCGGTTGGTGACAATGAACCGCGGACTTCCATCAGCATTGAGCATGCTGATCGTAACCGGAATTACGGGAGCGTTAATCACCGTGGTCCCATTGAACGACGGGCCTCTACCCACCATGCTGTATTGCCAGAGGTCACGATGTGTACCGTCGAGATAAACGCCATGAGCTCGAAACGAACCAGTGAAGTTGATGAGTGTGTCCACCCCGTGAGGAAACGCTGTGGAACTTGAGAAATTGCCAACCAGGTTGCTGGCGCGGGTCATTGCCTCTTTTTGTTTGGCGTAGGGGCCGCCGGGGGCAATATGGGTATATCTGGGGTGCATCCCGGCCAAGAAACTGCTTGGCAGAACACCTTTTTCATCTTCAGCGAATGCGCTGAGACTTACCAATAGAACAAACAGGAACCAGGGAGCGAACTTCTTCATGGGGATTCTCCTCAAAAATTTAAGAGATGGAACCGTGCACGTTCAGCAGAATTCGAGCAACCTGCGGAATGGCTGGGATTGGTGCGTGTATCGAATCGGTGTCTACTTCATCCGCAGTTTCACAAAATCACCCGAACTCCTCGCAAGACGCAGAGTATTTCATTCGATGTCAACGAGAATTTGATCCCCATTGCCGAAAATCGGCTTGATTCGTGCACCGTGGAGGGCAAAGATGCGGGTGAAAGACCGGGTCAATTCTCGGAGTACCGGGACCTCGGCGTTGTCTGCTCCGCGTGATCTTAATCTTGCAGCCAACCTGGCGGCGAGCCGCGGCCTGTGGGCGCCATCGTTTTCTGCTACTGTGGTCGATTCAAACTTGCTGGCGACCCTAGCTATTGAGCGATTCTGGCCTCCGAATTTAGCCAGATTGAGCCAGAGAATGAGATGAAGTTCGGGATCACACCTCCGCGGCCTGGCATATTAGACTTCTCGCGAGGCGGCGTAAAGGTGGCTCTGCCGGGTCTCACCCGATGCTCGTGAGACTCTGATTATAGCCGGTCCGAAAAGCTCCTTGCAAGTTGGTTGGGTGCCGAGCCGGACAAGGGCCCGTCATAAACGGCAGCGATATATCGACAGAAGGTTGTTTCTGGACGCCAAAGGTCGTTCGCCGTCAGAGAGCGGCTTCCGGCCTCAGGAAGGGAGCATCGGAACGTCGATTTCGTTGTCCCTGGCAAACTGCTTGGCACGCTCGTATCCGGCGTCTGCATGGCGAACGATTCCCATGCCCGGATCCGTTGTCAGGACACGTTCGATGCGCTTGGCCATCGTTTGGGTTCCGTCGGCAACCGTAACCTGGCCGGCATGCAGGGAATAGCCAATTCCGACACCGCCCCCGTTGTGAATAGAAACCCAGGAAGCACCTGCGGCGGTGTTCAGCAGGGCATTGAGCAGCGGCCAGTCGGCAACGGCATCGCTGCCGTCTTTCATGCTTTCCGTCTCACGGAATGGCGAGGCAACGGAGCCGCAGTCGAGATGATCGCGCCCCATCACGATCGGTGCCTTGATTTTCCCCTTCTTGACCAGTGCGTTCATGGCTAACGCAAACCGCGCGCGTTCGCCGTAGCCCAGCCAGCAGATCCTCGCGGGGAGTCCCTGAAACTTAATTCGCCTGCGTGCGAGGTCGATCCAGCGGCGCAAAATGCGGTTATCCGGGAACAACTCGAGAACGAGATCGTCCGTTACCGAAATATCGGACGGCTCGCCTGACAGCGCCACCCAGCGAAACGGTCCACGGCCCTCGCAGAACAATGGGCGGATATAGGCAGGAACAAAACCGGGAAAGTCATAAGCGTTTTCTACGCCGTGTTGGAAGGCGAAAGTGCGAATGTTATTTCCATAGTCGAATGTGACCGAGCCCATCTTCTGCAGCCGCAACATGCCTTCGACATGGCGCGCAATTGCGTCGAGCGATTTCTCCTCGTATCCCCGGGGATCCTGCCTGCGCAGATCGAGAGCCTGCTCGAGGGTCATGCCATTCGGAATGTATCCGTTCAGCGGATCGTGCGCCGAAGTCTGGTCGGTAAGAATGTCCGGGACCACGCCGCGCTCTGCTAGTTCCGGAATGATGTCCGCACAGTTTCCAACCAGGCCGACGGAGACGTTTTCTTTTTTGCGAACGGCATTTTTCAGAATTCGCAGCGCCTCATCGAGTGTGTTCACCATGAAGTCGCAGTAGCCGGTCTTAAGCCTCTTTTTTATACGTGCGGGATCGACGTCAATTCCCAGGAAGGCGGCGCCATTCATGGTGGCGGCAAGCGGCTGCGCCCCGCCCATCCCGCCCATTCCACCGCTTACGATGAACTTGCCGGCGAGATCGCCGCCAAAGTGTTTTTCCCCGGCAGCCGCGAAGGTTTCGAATGTTCCCTGGACGATCCCCTGCGACCCGATATAAATCCAGGATCCGGCGGTCATCTGACCATACATCATCAGGCCGGCGCGTTCGAGTTGGTTGAATTTTTCCCAACTCGACCAGTGCCCGACCAGATTCGAATTGGCAATCAGCACCCGCGGCGAATACTCATGGGTTTTGAAAACTCCAACCGGCTTTCCGGACTGAACCAACAAGGTTTCGTCATTTTCGAGCTCCTTCAGAGACAGAACGATGGCGTGATAGCACTCCCAATTGCGCGCCGCTTTTCCCGTCCCGCCGTAGACGACCAAATCGCGAGGCCGTTCGCCGACTTCTTCGTCGAGGTTGTTCATCAACATGCGCATCGCGGCTTCCTGATGCCAGCCTTTGCAACTGAGTTGATCTCCGCGCGGCGCACGGATCGGGGTATAGGGGGCTTCGATTTCAACCGGCATACCACGATGGTATTGCCAGGGAGCGGCAGATTCAAACGGCATCCGGCGCTAAGAAACTGTCATGCAGCAGGGGAGTAGTCACTTGAAATGCAGGCGGCGCACAGAATGCCTGGAATTGTCCCGTCCACCCGTCGCCGGACATCTTGGCCGCAAGAATGTTGGCCGGCCTGACCAAACCGTCTGGTACAGAGTCTCGCAACTGTTTCTCGATTTTCCGAGAACAACCGGCATGCGATATTTCGGACACGCATGTGGGGCAATTTCACTGGGCGCTTAAGCAGCTCGTCCCGTTGCCGCTTAATTTATGGGAGTGTGCGATCTGGGGTACAATGGCGGGAAACGTTTACCGACACGCGTTCACCGTGTTATGGACATCCGTGAAATCGCCAAACGTGCGAAGGTCTCAACCGCCACAGTTTCTCGCACCATAAACCGTGTCCCAACTGTCGACCGCCAGTTGGCCAAGCGGGTGTGGAAGGTGGTCGAAGAGCTCGGGTATTACCCGAATACCCAGGCCCGTGCGCTGGTCTCGGGGAAGACTCGCATCTTCGGCCTGGTTGTCTCAGAGATTACCAATCCCTTTTTTCCCGAAATCGTCCAGTCATTCGAAGACATTGCAGTGCAGCACAACTACGATATTCTTCTCACCTCAACCGTGCACGATACCAAGCGCATGGAAATTTCCGTCCGGCGCATGCTCGAGCGGCGCGTGGAGGGGGTGGCGATTCTCACCTTCGGCATGGAAGAGGCTCTGCTCGAAGGACTCCGCTTCCGCAAAGTGCCGCTGGTTTTCGTAGACGTCGGCCCGCCGGTCTCGCGGGTGAGCAACATCAAAATCAATTACGGGACCGGCATTCGCGAGGCGGTGCAGCATCTGGCGGCATTGCGCCATGAACGGATCGCGTTCATCACCGGCCCTCTGAAGCTGAAATCGGCGAAGGCACGCAAAGAAGCATTCGAAGCATCGCTGCGCGAAATCGGCATTGATCCCGAGGCGCAGCTCATCATCGAAGGCGACCACACCATGGAGGGCGGGATGAATGCCCTGGCGCACCTGGCCAAGCACAAGATCCTTCCGACCGCCATCATGTGCTCAAACGACCTCACGGCCATCGGAGTAATTCGCGAGGCCTACGAATACGGAATTCCCGTTCCGCAGTCGCTATCGGTCATCGGCTTTGACGACGTAAGGCTGTCGCAATTCATCACTCCGCCTCTTACTACCGTCAGAATGTCGCAGTCGGAACTGGCGCGGCTGGCGTTCAAGGCGCTGATCACGGAAGTCGAGCGCGAAATGCCCAGCGAGCACGGCACCGAGTACATCTTGGACACGGACCTGGTACTGCGAAAGTCGACTGCACTGGCCCGGCCAGCGGGCAAGAATTAAAGTTAAAGTCGCGAAGGAACTACAGCCCCCCTTGAAGGCTGGCGAGTTAACTGGACTTCGCGTTCGCGGTAGGGCGGCCATCGTACAGAAGATATCCGTGAAACCAAACGGGCGGAGGAGCGGGCAGACGGTTTTTGCCATTGAATCCCATGGCCCATAATGCTACCGACTTGCCCGCCACCACCCCCAATGTCCGGCGTCAATTGTCCTTCCCCTGAGCAATTTCGATTGTCGGTGAAGAGGAGCTTCGATTGTCGCCCCATCCTTGAATGGACTGCCCGCCGATCGTGCCATGAATTCGGTGCAGAGAGTTGAGCGTGATAGCTCTCGGGCCAGGCGCCCATGCTGCTTGAAATCTCCGGGCCGGCTGTAGTTGTGAACCAGATCAGGTCGGATTCGTTGAGTCGCATCTGCCCGACTCGGATCGAACGTCTCTGCCTGCCACATTTCCAGCTGCTTGATTGCCGAGGCGGGAGAAAATTACTCTCCCTGTACCTGCTGCTGGCCTCGGCCTCGCTCGCTCGCGAAGGCCTTCCTGGGCATAGGCGGCAACGGCAGCCAGGGCAAGGATAATGAAGTCAAGAAAGCGCAGGTACGACCCTGGCTTTATTGGGAACGGTTGGATATTTCTAAGGGCGCACAGTCGCGGGATACTTCGAACGGAATCACAGTGGGCGGAGCGAAGCACGTTCTGCGCTGAGGCGATTCGGGGCGCCGTTAATGGCGTTTTCCAGTAAGCGGCGGACCTGTTCCGGACGAACCATGATGCGCTGATATTCGCGTCCTTTGGCGATGCCCATGGAGACCTTCTCATTGCGGTGGCGCATCGGGCTAGGTACGTGCACTTTAACGCTGGCATGAATCTCGCGAACGCCGGTGCCCTCCAGGATGCGGTGCACGTTGGATTCGGTGATCCCTCCTCCGGCCATCACTGCGATTCGTTCTTTAGCGTTTACAACCAGTCTGGCGAGGGCGCTCATGCCGTCTTCCACCTTCTGTTCGCCGCCGGAGGTGAGGATGCGGTCGGCTCCCGCCATAATCAGGTCTTCCAGAGACTTTTCGAGGTCGCGGGACATGTCAAATGCACGATGAAATGTTGCCTTCAACGGGCGCGCAATCTCTACCAAGTGCCGAGTTCTTCGGATGTCGACGCTTCCGTCGTCGCGCAGAATGCCGAAAACGATTCCCTGGGCGCCGAGTTGCTTGGCGGTGAGCACGTCCCGCTCCATGGTCTCAAACTCCTCGGGCCCGTAGCAGAAATCCCCGCCGCGCGGGCGAACCATGACGTAGAGCTCGATTCCAATTTTGCTGCGAACGGCCGAGATGAGTCCGGAGCTGGGGGTAACGCCACCCTCGAGCAGGCTGCCGCACAGCTCGATGCGATGGGCCCCGCCCAGCTCAGCAGCGAGCGCCGACTCAACCGAGTCGGCGCAAATTTCGAGGAGGATGGGAGCGCTCATCTTCTAAGGTCTAAGCGTTTCAGGTTGTACCTAGAAGCTGTAATGCAGGCTAATTTGTATTTGACGCGCTGGTGATCGCACCGAGCTAATCACGCCAAAGTTGGTGTCGGTAATCGAGTTATCGGGGTTGCTATAGCTCGCAATGTTGAAGATGTTAAAAAAGTCTGCGCGGAAACCAACCACATGCCGCTCCGTGATGTGGAAATCCTTAAACAGGGACATGTCGACCTGACGATAGCCGGGGGCCCGTTCGGTGCTATTGTCGGCTGTGCCAAAGGTAAATGGCGCGGCACTTCCGTAGGCGCAGACGCCGTTATCGACTCCGCCAGGGTCACTAGGGCTATCGACACAGGGTTGCGCGGAGGGATCACTTCCCCACCAATGTTCGACTGTCCGGTTCCGAATGATCATAGGCCGGTATTGATTGGCCCGGCTGAGGCCCCAGCCGCCATTATTCGTGTTGCTGCCATTGGGGCCAAATATGGTCACCGGGAATCCGGAGTAGAGGAGCGCAGTAGTTGAGATCTTCCACCCACCGAGAACGTTCTCGAGGAAGGGGTTTGCGTTGCCGCCGTAAGTCCTTCCGTGCCCGAATGGAATCTCGTAGGTGCTGAGGAAATTCAGGCTGTGACGAGCGTCGAATGCGGACGGACCGTAGTCACCATTGGGATCGAAACCGTTCTGAAAGGAAAGTCCGTTCCAGCTGTTGTTCGACTGCGCCCCGACCGCGTAATTACCGGATGAATTAGTCAACGATTTTGCATAAGTGTAATTCAGTGCGTATTCCAGACCGAGATGCGTGCGCTGCCGTAGAGTCACCTGCCCTGCGTTGTAGGTCATCCTGGCTTGCGACTCCGTGACCAGAACGGGGCCACATTCGCCGACCAGGGGATAGTAGGGTGATTGCAACGCGGCGGGAAAAGCCACACTGCAATCTCCATTATTAGCGCTGAGAATGGCGCTAACTCCGGGAGCCTGGGCTGCGGTAAGCTGATTACCGTTGCGATAATCAGCCAGATGGTGGCCGATTTGTCCGTGATAGCCGACGCTCAGAGACAACTCGTCCGTGAGCGCGTATTCGGTAACCAGCGTGAACTGGTGTATATAGGCGGGCTGCACATTCTGCGGCCACACCGAATACAAGGAGTTGTTGATTCCGAGAGGTTGGCTAAACGCGTCGGTAACCGTGAACGGCACCCCCCCCGATCCGGCGGATGGTGTTGTCGCGCTGCTATTAATTGCCAATGAGAAGGGCGGACTCGAGGTCAACCGCTGATTAAACGAATACCCTTCGAAGAAGCTGGTTGCACCATAGCCACCTCTAATTACTAATTTGCTGGCTGCTTGATAAGCAAAACCGATACGCGGCATAAACTGGTCGTAGTTGGCGTTGTAGCACGCGCTGTTTGGGCACGTTATCGATCCTGGGATGGCCCCGGCGGGCACATGGGCAGCGTATTCAACCACGCCCCCCGGCAGGACGTTGGCGGTCTTGTTGTTTTGCTCATACCATGGTTGATCGTACTCGTAACGGATTCCGAGGTTTAGCGTTAATCTGGATGTCGTCTTAAAGTCGTCCTGGATGTATCCCGCCAGGCGCCATTGACGCTGGCCGACCAGACCGAGAGGGGACGCCAATGACACATTTTGGATACGTCCGAGAACAAAGTCGGCGGGTCCATATCCATTGCCTCCGGGAAGAGCGGTGAATTGCCCGCTGTAACCGAAGGTGCCGAGAAATCCGACGTTGCCCGCGTTCAAATAATTCTGCTGGTAACGGCTCGCCTGTCCACCAATTGAGAGATAGTGGCGTCCCCTTTGCCAGGTAAGATTGTCATAGTAGTTGAACGTGTTATCGGTAAAAACCTGGGGACTCGCATTGGTGCCGATGTAGCTGCTGTTACTACCAATGTTCTGCCCAGTAAATCCGACATACTTCTGAACTGCAAACGGAATTCCTACCTTTTGATCTCCTGCGTCCCCAAACAGCCCAGATGGGTCGCTGGGCACGCCATTGTTCCAACGGACGCGAGTGAAGCCAAAGCGGAATTCATTCACGATGTTAGGAGAGAACGTGTGGACAAAGCTTCCACCGGCAATCTTCGTGGGATAGGTGTTGTGCGCGGGAAAGAAGACCGGCAACAGGGCGGTCTGAAAGTCGCTGCCAGTTCCCTGAGAATAGAAACCCGTGAAGTGGCCCAGGCTTGCAGGCGTGAAATCAACTTTCACGTCCCCCTGATTGTTGGAAACAAAGCTCGACTGCGGACCCTGAAAGTTGTTCTGGATCAAGCCGTCGGTAGGCACCGCATTGGGAGCGGGATAAAGCTTGGGATTCGCGGCTAGGAACTGGGCAACGGGGCTGACTACGGGAACTTGGTTGTTGGCGTACGGTGTGAAGTTGTTCTGCGTATCGTAAAGCTGAATCGGCCCGCTCGGAAGGCTGGGATTCAGCAGCGCTGAGAAATCGCCTTTCAGCATTTCAGGAGTCAAAAGACTGGCCGAAGAGAAGCCTCCCGTGTGGCGACGTACGCCCTCATAATCGCCAAAGAAAAACAGCTTGTCCTTGATGACTGGACCGCCAAATGTCCCTCCAAAGATATTTTGCGTATAGGCCTGCTTTGGGATTATGGGGACATTGTGATTGTTGCCCCAGCTATTCGCGTCAAGGATCTGGCTATCCATCAGCTCGTACAGGGAGCCGTGGTATTGGTTCGTACCCGACTTCAGGATGGTAACGACTGCGCCGCCGTTGGCATTGCCGTAAGTGGCGTTGGCGTTGGCCGAGATGACCCGCAGTTCGCCAATTGCGTCTGGCGCAGGGTTATAAGCAATGAGGTTGTTCTGCGGTTCGTTGTTGTCCGCACCTTCGAGGGTGTAATTGTTTGCCTGCTCGCGGTTACCGTTAATCGAAGCGATGCCAGTGTTATAAGTGTTTCGTTCAATTGCGTTGTTGCCGGTCATTCCGGTCGGATCGGTGTCAATTGCGCCCGGCTCGAAAAGCGTGAGTGAGGAGAAGTTGCGGCCATTCAGCGGGATGTTTTCGATTTCAGTCGTGGTCAGCGTATTTCCAAGCGTGGCGTCCGTGGTATCGAGGATGGGATGTGCTGAGGCCGTAACGATGGTAGTTTCCGAGGTGCTGATCTTTAGCCCCACGTCGATCTTCGCCACCTGGTTAATGTCTAGCGGGAAAGCGTTTAGCTGCTCGGGAGCAAAGCCCTTCGCATCTACCTTCAGCGTATAGTTGCCGATGGCAAGGAAGCGAATGGTATAAACCCCGTTCGCATTGGTTTCTGCGACCGTCTGTACCCCCGTACCGGTATTTTGCGCGGTCACTTTTGCCCCGACCACAACCGCACCGCTCGGATCTTTAATCATGCCTGTAATGGACCCGGTAACGGTTTGGCCGAGAGCGGATGAGGAACAAAGCAACGCAAAAACCCAGATAACCAGGCAACGCAACGTCGTGGCGTTCATGATGGCCTCCTGAAGGTGGACTCGATCCGAGAGCAGTTCCACCGACGGTAACCAGAACACACGTTCACTGTCAAGCAAAATTGATTGATTTGCCGATTTTCGATCAGATTAAAATTCGGATCGATATGGCCAACCGCCCAACTGAGGTACACTCTTGCATTCCGAAACCTGCCGGCGGCCCGTCGTTCAGCCGGTGCTAAATCGAGAGTCGCGAGTGACAGACCACGCGGAAAAGACGAAGCTTCGCGGCGACCAGCGCGTCGAGGGCCTGCTTCGCGAGCTGCGGCGCAAGGGCAGCGTTTCGCTTGAGGAATTGGTCAAGGCTCTGCGCACTTCGCCGGCCAGTGTCCGGCGTGATTTGGCGAAACTGGAGATGAACGGGCTGGTGCGGCGCACTCCGGGCGGGGCAACTCTGATTGAGCCATTGCTCTACGAGCCTTTCCGATATGATTCCCTGTTTCAGAACCGCGAGCAGCATCGCGCAGCCGACAAAAGGCGCATCGGTTTGGCGGCGGCCGAACTGATCGAGGAGAACGAAACCGTCGGGTTCACGGCCGGAACGACGACTACGCACGTGGCTCGCAGCCTGCGAAATCGCCACAATATTCGCGTAATTACCAATGCCGTCAACGTTGCCATGGAGCTCAGCAACTGTGCCGGACTGCGCACGTTTGTGACCGGCGGATTCGTGCAGTGGGCGGGGTCGTTTTCCCTCGTCGGCCATGCCGCGGTCGAATTCTTGAGTGATATTTATATGGATAAGGTTTTCATGAGCGTCTGCGGCATCGACCTGGCTCGGGGCGTAACCGTAATCGAATCCGAAGAGGCGCTGACCTTTCGCGCCATGATCCGCCAGGCGAAGAAGGCTATCGTGGTGGCTGACTCGAGCAAAATTGGCATCGTGACGCCCGCCCTGGTGTGTCCGATTTCCGAAATCCACATGCTGGTTACCGACACCCACGCCACGGACAAGGCGGTCGCCGCATTCGCCGAGCGGGGAATCGAGGTGCGTCGAGTGTGAATGGATTCAGCTCATTCGTGAAAATAGGGTGTCTCTCGCCGGCTTTATTCCAGCCAAGTGATCATTTTTTACAAATCCGCTCACTTTCTGCTTGACAGCTACTCACCTTCGATGCGATAAGGAAGTCCCCCGTTTGGGGAATTCAAGCGTGAGGCACCCGCCCCCCCCCCAGGAGTGTCGTCGTGAAATCAGAAAGACTGATTGCAGGAATGTGTCTAGCAATTTCCGCCGCTTTAACGATT
>Ga0123356_10006707_pt1 | contig 11599 bp, 6 predicted proteins | sample TergutEmb28metaG_2_FD_92546 | JGI IMG/M metagenome (GOLD analysis project Ga0123356, IMG submission 92546) | Embiratermes neotenicus P3 segment gut microbial communities from Petit-Saut dam, French Guiana - Emb289 P3 | ecosystem: Host-associated > Arthropoda: Insects > Digestive system > Gut ... | reverse complement strand
GCTGTTTACAGACGCCTCTAACTGAAGCCGCTCATATCCAACGGTGTGCGCCAGTTTCTCCCCCGCATTGTCAAGCAGCGTCCGCTGCATCAAAAGAACAAAGGATGCACCCCCGAAAATAAATATGAACAGGAATAAAGCAACGGAAAAAAAGATAAGTTTCCCGCGCATCGACGCCTGCCGTCTCATGGAAGCAGTTGTTGCCATTTTATCAGCCATTCCTTGTGATAATGTTAATTTTCAAGTTTTCCACCTCTTCCCCAAAACCCCCGCCGCACTCGATAATCATATCGCCGTTCCCGCTGTTGCTGTGTTCGGCTTGAACGTTATCAATTCAAAATCATCCCGCCGCGCTTTTCCGCCGCGGTATTCCTCAAAAGCGTCCCATATCTTGCCGGATATGACGGCTTGGGTTTCCTGGTGGTTTTTAAGTATTATTTCTTCAAAAACCCTGTATCCAAACTGTTTGCTCGAACTGCCTCCAATTTGGTCGGACAATCCATCGGACGGTATGTAAAATTTATTATTCGGGTTTGCGGGAATCGTTATAATCTTTATTTCATCCTTACTTTTCAACCTGCCTTCACCCACAAAAATCGATTGTCCCCTGTATCTGACAACTTCGCTTCCATCGCAGACAAATACGTTTATCTTCCCTGCAGACATTTTGACGCTTCCGTCCTTTGCAATGAATATCACAGCAAGATCGCATCCGTCATTTATTTCCATGTTGGTGTTGCCGTCGGCTTTTACGTTTAACGCCTTTGACAGCCTTTGGTCAAGCTGGTAAACAATCTGAGCGGTATCATGGCAATTACTTGGCCATACGATCGATTCCAGCGCGCTCACAACCAGCATAGTGAGCAGCGCGCCGGGTGTACCGTGACCCGTGCAGTCGCAAACGCATAAAACCGTTCCGTTATAAAAATTCTTAGCCCAATAAATGTCACCGCCCACAACGTCGCGTGGTTTCCATATAACGGAATAATCTGAAAAGGCGTCAACAAAAACTTTTGTGTTCGGAAGCAGGTTACCTTGAATTTTGCTTGCGTAGTTGATGCTTGATACGATAATTTGGTGCGCGGCGTTCAACTCATTCTTTGCCATTTCCCGCTCGGCGCTTTCGGAAGCGATAATCAAAAAGTCGGAAAGTGAGGATGCGAAACTCTGTTCCTCCGGCGTCCATTCGCGGATTCTTGGATATTTGTCGCATTTATCCTGCTCAAAGCAAATAAAGCCGGCAAGTTTGCCGCCTACGCGCACAGGCGCTGCAAGTATTGCGACTATGCCGGGATAATTATCGTCAACCCTGCCGTCAACAAATATGTCAGGCTCAAACACATTGTTTACAACAACCAAGCGTTCGGTTTTGAGAGAATGCAAGTACCCCTGTTTACCGGATAAATCATAATCCTCTTTCAGGAAATGTTCACCGGTGACAGCGTTAAAGCAGGCAATGCACTTGAAATGCTCCTCACTCTCGGCTGTGCGCCACGCGCTGACCCGGTGAACGCCTATCGCACGGCAGCCTTCTTCTGAAATCATCTTTGCGGCATCTTCCAATATTCCGGCACAAAGCGAAGGAGATTTTGTGATTTCCGAGAGGACTTCCTGAAGTTTATTTGCGTATTTAACATTGGCCGCCACCACCGCAATCGCCATAATATCGGCGAGGGAGGCGGTAAAGTTCTGCTCCTCTTTCGTCCAGTCCCGTCCGCGGGGGTACAGCTCGCATTGCGCCTGCTCAATGCTGACAGCACCGTAAAACTTTCCGTTGACAAGTATTGATGCATCCATCATGGCGCATAAATCCTGGTTGTCCGCCAAATACGTTGCCGGGAAATTGTCAATATCGGTTGATACAACAATCCGTTCAACCAACAGTCTTCTTACATAGTCGACGTCGAATGACATGTCATAGTCATTTTTTTGTATCACTTTGTCGGTGATGGCGTCATAAGCTGTGATACATACAAGGGCGTTCTTTTCCTCTGAAAAGCGCCAAAGCAAGACTGCAGAGGCATCGATGGCCGCACATCCCTCTTTCGCAATCATTTTGGCGGCTGCCGTTATGTCGCCATCGGAAATTTCCGGGGACTTCGAGATTTTTTCAAGGGCGTCGACAAACAATTCGGCGTCGGCGTCGGCCCGAATTCTATCCCACAGCATGTCTTTTGCGTGATCCGCCAACCGCATTTTGATGTACGCCGCGCAGTTTTCAGGAATGTTTACGCCGCGGGCGATTTGCTCTGCCATTTGGGCGCATCTGTCTTTGCCGCACGCACCGCAGTCGTGGTGCCGCGACTCCTTGTCAAGTTTGCCGAGAGACAAGTAAGCAACCTCAATCTGCTCCGGCCTTAACGGGATTTTCTTTACGGGAATGGGCGTGTATGTAGTGGTGAAGTCGTTTATGTTCAACCGCTCATCAAAGCCTGCGAATATTTTATCCAAGCGGCGCATCTTATCTTCACTGCTCAGATTTGATATGCGGACGCCGTGCATCCGCGTGTTGATTCCGAAAATGTCCCTGTCGTGCCTGCACCCCGTGCCGGCGTTGCAGCCATCGGCGCAGTTGAGGACGTCAAAAATTGCGGGGAGTTTTTCAACCGGCTGCCTGGCATATTCGTCCAACGCTTTATAAACAACTGTCCAGCCTTCCGATGTATCTATTCGGAAAGTTTTGCCAAGATAGTGCTCAATGTTCTCTTTCAATCCACCCGGTGCGGGAAAAAGGCCTCCAAGCCCCGCATCATAATGGTCGAAGCCGCTGGACGTATCGGGGAGGGTAATATTGTTTTGTTCGATATAGTCATATAAATGCTTTATCGTTACGTTATAATCGACGTTGCCGAAATTTTCAAATTCAAGCGTCTTTGCGGCGCAAGGCGAAAGAGCCGCTATTTTTCCTGTAACGCCCTCGTATTTGCGCATATAGACAGCCGTGCACATCATGGGAGAGTGTACAGGCGAAAGGTTTTTCGCAAGCTCCGCTCTGTGCATGAGTATGTAGCCGACTATACCTGGGCAAGGCTGAGAAATGATGGGCGACGAAGCGTTTTTTTCAATATGGCGGATATGCGCCCATATACAAATGTCTGCCCCGAGTGACACATCGTATATTTTTTCGACCCCAAGGCTACGAAGCCATGTCAGCACGCGACCCCACTCGTCAAAATTTGTTTTCACGGCCGGCGCGGCAAACATGCTTATTTTTTCTCCGCGCGCAAGGTCGGCGAAGAAACGCTCGACGTCGTCTTCGTAGTAACGCGAACCGTGGTGACAGGCATCTTGACAGGCGCTGCATACAATGCACTTTTCATTATCTATTTCAACAATAATCTTTCCTTCAACCTCACGGACAATGTTGGCTTCGTCTACAGGGCATACCCTTACACAGTGGTTGCAGCCCACGCATTTTTCAAGATCATTGTGAATAACTTTACGCATAAAAACGAAACCTCTTCATCCATTAACTCATTTTCGGCTTAAACGTTATCAATTCAAAGTCATCCCGGCGCACTTCTTCTCCGCGGTATTCCTCAAAAGCGTCCCATATCCTGTCTGATATTACGCTCAGTTTTTCGTTGTGGTTTTCAAGGACAGTTTGTTCAAATATTTTATATCCGAACTGCCTTTTCTGTTCGCCGCCGATTTGGCCGGACATCCCGTCGGAAGCGATATAAAACTTGTTCTTGGGATTTGCGGGAATATTCACAATCTGAACTTCTTTCTTGCCTGTCAAAGTCCCGTCCCCAACATAAATTTCCTGCCCTTTATACCGCGTAACGGTATTGCCGTCGCAGGCAAATACACTCGTGTGCCCCGAAGACATTGTAATGCTGCCGTCATTTGCGATGAACAGCACCGCAAGGTCGCAGCCGTCGTTAATGCGCATCCTGGTACTGCCGTCGTTCTTTACATTCAGTACGGTTGCAAGCCGCCTGTCAAGAAAATACAGGATCTCCGCCGTGTCTTTGCGCCTTTTCTCTTTAATTATGGATTCAAACGCGCTCACGACCAGCATGGTGAGCAGAGCACCCGGCGTTCCGTGGCCCGTACAGTCTGCCACGCACAGCACCATACCGTCATCAAAATTTTTAGCCCAGTAAATATCGCCGCCCACAATATCACGCGGCTTCCATATAATCGAGTAATCCGAGAAAGCAACTTCAAAAACGCTGTCATCCGGCAAAAGATTCTTTTGAATTTTACTTGCGTAGCTAATGCTTTCCATAACGGTTTCGTTTGCCTTATGTGACTCTTCAAGCAACTCGGCAATGTATTTTGTTTGCTCCTGTTCTTTTCCAAGCGCAATATTATGCGTTTCATTAATAAACTTTACGCTGTGCGGCAGCACATAAAGCAAAAATCCGCTGGTCGCGATTTGAAACAGGGCGTGGCTCGTTGTATCCGTATAACCCGGCACCGTGAATATATTATATACCACCGACAAAACATTGATTATAAGTAAAGCCGTACAACTGTATATTATAAATTTACGGTCGTCGTAGTAACTGAAAACAATCATAATCGGCAGAGCAACCACATACAGAAGCAGGTTATGCTGCAAATAAAGTATGATTGTAACAAACCCGAGCAGCGACAACAGGCAGAGATTGCGTACCAACAACAATTCCCTGTTTTTTTTGTAAATACATACGATCAAAATATTGCATATTAACGGAAATATAAAAGCCTGCAACAGGTTAAGCGGCACCATCGGGTTTTCCGGGTGAGGATAGATAACCTGCATCACGTATCCGAGAAACACAAACGCCTGTGAACAAAACAATGCCGTCATGGCTGTCCTGTTCTTTTTGGCAAGCTGATCCATTTTTATTCCTTCCCCGGCACCGTATCGCGCGAGTTCGTATCAATTCAATTGGATTCTGCGGTAAAACCGTGGGGATAAAGCGGCTGATTTTTTGACAGTTTATAGAGGACGGTTCTGCCTTGGTCTGCGCCATATTGGCGCGCGGGCGCGGGTAACGCTTGAATCGGGTATCTGCAAATTCGTCCTCTCTGTCAAAGCTACCATCACCGCCCCCCGTCGCAGCTGCGGCCAAACCCGGGGGTTGTACCCCAAGTCAGCCTAACTAAAGATAATATAATCGCTTATGTTATGTCAAGAGTTTGCGGATATTTTTTTCAAAAATTCTCTACAACGGGCGGATATGTGGTGGCATACCGGCGGTACCGACCTGGTCTTCGTACAAAAACCTGCCATTGACTGGACAATTAACTGCAGCGGTTCTGCGGCTTTGTTGCCGTCCCGGATATCAGTTGCTGTCACTCTTTAACGCAACGCACCGAAAGCCCGAGTTCCTTGTTATGATATTCCGAGGTCACCCTGTCGGTACCGGAAGCCATGACCCAAGCCCACGCATCTTCGAGATCCATTTGTGTGGCGCTCCACCAGTTGCCGTCTTTGCCAATTGAATCGAATATGGTGTCGTCAAAGCGATTTCCGCCGGCTACGCCGCCGGCCATTGCCGAAAAACCGAAATCATCCGTACCGTTGCCATTGCAACTAAAATATTCTTCAGAATCTGTATTAGTGTTATACCTGACGCATATATTCCAACTCGATTTTGATCTAAGCCTTTTACCGGCTATCTTCCAATACGATCCTTTCTCGTCTTCAACAATTTGGCCGCCGGCCAACTCAATTAAATTATACCAGTGACCGGTATCGGGCAGGCTCCAGCCCGCCGGACAGGCCACCATCGCCGCGTCCCAGGTGTACAGCCTGCCGTATTTCGCGCAGTTAGCGTCGTCATTATCGTAACACCAGCTGCTATCCGTCTTGAAGTTAATGTTCTCCGCCATCCAAACCAACTCCCCGATTTTCACCGTGCGGTAGCTCTGCCCGTCCCGCCCATCAATAACAGTTCCGTGCTCAACATCGGTCTTGGAGATGCTGGATTTGGGTACTTTACTCCCGCCGCTTCCACAGGCTGTGAGTATGGTCAGTACTACTGCCGCCACCATCATCCCCACCACCGCTATTTTCCGCCAATTTTCCCGCATTTTCGCATCCTTTTCTTTGTTCCAGACCTGGTTTCAACCTGTAATCAATCTATTCAATCTATCTATTAAAATAATATATTTCCCCCTCGCGGAGCAATGTTTTCGGTGGAATCCTTGTTTTTTGTGTCAAAAAGCCAACAACGCAAGGAGGTCATCGGACAAAAAAGATATTTGACAACACAAAAGCGGTGGCGTAATGTACATTTATGGGGTGGAAAGGGGTCAAAAGCGCGGTTTGGGGCATAAAAAACAAGAGCCTGCCGACACATTGAACTGTGACCGGCAGGCCTAAAAATTAAAACCTGCCGGTATATCTTGCGACAGTGACCGACAGGTGTAACACTATCAATATAACATATTTTTCTTCAAAAAGCAAGTTTTTTGTAAAATAAGGAGATTTTTTTGTGAATTATAGCGATTATGAAAAATATCTGTCAAAGCCCAGATTGGGTAAGTATCGAAGTACCTGTGCCGGAGATGAACAAAAAGCCCTTGAACTCTATATGCTGAATATCGAGATTTCAAAAAACTTTTACGGTTCATTAGGCTTGTTTGAAGTCGCCCTGCGAAATGCGATTAACGAACATTATAAGCGCTATTTTTCCGATGACAACTGGATTCTAAATCAAGCCGATTGCGACTTTTTTACGGAATCCAGAAAGGAGTACGTCTACAAGGAAAAAGAAAAGTTACTTTTGGCCAAGCCCCACTATTTCTCCGACAGTCTGGCTGCGGCATTAAGTTTCGGCTTATGGACAGATATGTTCTCAAGCCATTGCTTTAGCAAAGGGAGCCAGACGTTGCTTAAAATATTCCCAAACAAGCAAAAAGGGGTAAATCAAAAATCTATTTATCAGGAACTCAAAAATATAAGATTCTTCAGAAACCGCATCGCCCACCACGAGGCCATCTGCTTCGACAAGCAGGGCAAAATCTCCGCGGCCTACGCCAACGCCATCTGGAACCTCATACAAAAATACACCCATTTCCTCGGTCTGCCACCAACGTTCCTGCAAAACGTCGAACCGCCAACACCAAGCATCGCGAAATTGGACGCGCTGGGGGTTTGACCCAGCCTCCGCCCTCAATAGGTTGGACAAAAATCCCCGAAAATATTGCTTTGATCGACCATCATCAATTATCTTAAGATTTATAGGATATTCGGACCCCCGGGCAAACAAATAACACCGGTTTACGCTTCCGGGGTGGAACGATAAAGATACTTCAATCGTGAGGATGATTATGAAAATTTCTGTTCACGGCGGGGCTCGGGCGCTTTTATGCGTGGCGTTGGCGGCGTTTTTATCGGCAGGCGTGTCGGCACAGGTGATGGACACGGCGTTTGTGCCGGTCGTTGCGACAGTAAACGCCACGATCACGGCGACGATGCCGGGCAGCGGAACGACGCCTGTCACAAGGAGTGTGACGTCGAACAGGACAGACACCCTGCGCCTCCCCATCCCGCGGGTAGGCTACACCTCCTCGGTATCTCACAGGGCGCATGCACAGGCCAACACCCCGACGCTGATTACCGGGACGGGCGGGAAGGTTACCCTCAATCTGCCCACGCAGGCGTACAGAAACGCTTCTGTCGCGCTCTACACCGTAAAGGGAGAGCGGGTTCTGCGCAACAAAGCGGGAGCATCCGACGCGGTTAAAAGCATATCGCACCCCAATGTCGTGCCGGGCGTCTATCTGCTCGCGGTAGACGGGGCTAACGGCAGCTCCTTCACAACCCGCCTGACGCACCGGGGCGGGCGACTGAATATCAACGTGGCGCTGAGCGGAAACGAAAGCGTATTGGGAAAAATGGCGGCTGAGAACAGCGTAGAATGGACGTTAACCGCCACAGCCGCGGGATTCCACCCCAACACCCGGACGCTTGGCAGTTTGGTGAGCGGGAGGAATAATCGCTTGGTAACTTTTATGATGAACCCGGTCGATAACCCAATCGTACCGCCGCCAGCTGCTAACTTCAGGGACACCGTAGGGGCAGCGGCCACTTTCAGAGAACCGTTTACAATGATATACGTGGAGGGCGGTACATACAATATGGGATGCGCGGGCACAGGCTGCCCGGACGATGCGGCGGCCGCGCAGAACGTAACCGTCAGCAATTTCCATATCGGCGAAACCGAGGTAACGCAAAGCCTGTGGCGGGCAGTGATGGGACAAAGCCGGCCCGCATCCGGCGGCAACCGCCCTCAGGCGACGGTATCCTGGTATGACGTTCACGATTTTCTGTGCAGGTTGAATCAGATGACCGGCAAGATGTACCGCCTGCCGACCGAGGCGGAGTGGGAGTTTGCCGCAAAGGGCGGCAGGAACGGCAATCACAGCTTCCGCTTTTCCGGCAGCAACAATCACAATGACGTATCGGTCGGCGGCGCCAGCGTAGCCGACGTGAAAAGCCGGGCACCCAATCAACTCGGCATATACGACATGTCAGGCAATATAGACGAATGGGCGTGGGACACATGGACTTTAGAGCACGACCGCAGAGCCGGCAAAACAGACCCTACGGACGGGCTTGGGATGATACATGCCACGCGAAAAGTACGCCGCGGCGGCTGGCATCAGGGAGACGACATTACCCGCCACGTAGCCGCCCGCCGTATCCGTTCAATCAACGGCTCCGACCCATCGCTTGGGTTCCGCATCGCCCTCAGCGCAGATGGCAGCACTCTTCCTGACGGCATGATTAAGCCGTGCGATATCCAGCTGCCGCCGGCAATGAACGACGGCAATTTTACAAACTCCTACCGCGATGCGAGGTGGGTCACCGGCGACGAATATGTGTGGCGGGGCGGAGACGTGCTGTGGTACCCCACCATCATAACCAATGTGAAAGTCTGGGCTGACGGAGTCGCGGCAATCATACCGCCGGACGGTATCGGCGCTCCGGTTAGCGGTCATTGGTATACTACAAACAATATTGCTCTTGTAGTAGTGCCCGCGTCGGGTGATACCGTAGTCATTCCGTATATCTTTTTGAGTGACGGCCTGGTATCGACTATCAACGACAAGGGGATAAACAGCGGTATGCCCATTGGGAGGCTTGAAAGAGTGCGGGATATAAATCCAACGGCAAAACCAAATATCCCGCCGTTTGAATTAGTCGTGGGATTTCAATACGTCGTTCCACAACGCCACAGGATGGTCGATATGGCTAATATCCCCACAACCGCTCGCAGGCAGGACCCGCGGATCTTTAACGGTCCGGACAGCGCATGGTGGCGGGACGCCTCGGCTTTCGGGGGCGGCACGCACCGCTACCGCATGGACGTTTTCAGCCCCGACAGCATGCTGTACGTCTTTTACGAACCGCGCGTAGCGGGCATGGACGTAAACGGCATGGCAAGAGGCAGATGGTTTACGGTCAACGACATGTTCCTGCGCGTAACGCGCAACAGCAGCAACGTGGCGAATTACCTCTACACCGTTGTCAACAGGAACGGCGAACGCTCCCTCTACACCATATCGTACTCCGACTACGAGCGCGGCGACGTCAGAATCCTCGTATCAACGCCCAACGCGGGGATCATAGGCCTCACTCAGCCGAGAAATCCCGGGTTTGACCTTCCGGTAGCAGGCTTCAGGCCGTCGCCGTGCCCGGCGGGGGGGTGCGTTCCTTAAAGCCGATGCTGGTGTAGCGGTTACGCCCGAGTTGTTTCGACCGGTATAACGCCTTGTCTGCCTGTTTGATGTAGGCATCGCCGCTTTGCGTATGTACCACTTCGCTTGTCGTGCCCCCAATGGAAACTGTAAGGTGGCAGGCTACGTCGCTTTTTTCATGGGGAATGTTCTTCGCCCGTATATTTTCAATTATTTTAGCGGCTATGATCTGTGCGCCGGCCTCGCCCGTATCAGGCAGAACGACGCAAAATTCCTCGCCGCCGTACCGCGCCACGAAGTCATTGGCTCTCGACAGGCTTCCGGCGATTGTCTCCGCTACCGTTTTCAAACAGGCATCGCCCTCGCTGTGCCCGTATGTGTCGTTGTATTTCTTGAAACAGTCTATGTCTAACATCAATACGCTGAGTTCACCGCCGGAGCGTGATATGGCTTTGATAATGCGTTTCAAGTTTTCTTCCAGAAACCGCCTGTTGTAAATTCCCGTAAGCGCGTCGCAGCGCACTTTGCCCAACAAATCTGTTATTTGCCCTTTTTGGTCGATTATCATGCTCGTAGACGCTCTGTCCGAAATCTTGATAACCTTCCGGTGCTGCTTCAGAATTATTTTGTACTCCTTGACGATGGCTTCAAACTTTTCTACGCTTAAAAGAGAGCCTGAGCGAACCTCTTTTATATGCGCCAGAGCATCGTCAAGTATCATCTGTTCCCGTTCAAACATATCTTCCATTCTGCATCCCCCCTGTCAGCTTGCAATAAAGTTAAAGGTCTATTTTTCCCTGATTTTTGGTACAAAGGTTATCAGCTCAAGGTCGTCCCGCCTTGCGTTGCCGCCCCTGTAGGCTTCAAAGGCATCCCATATCTTGCCGGATATTACGCTTTGCTTCTCGGCATGGTTTTCAAGGATGATTTTTTCTATTACGGCATATCCAAACGGTATCTTTTCCTCGCCGCCAACCTGATCATAAAGCCCGTCGGAAGCGACGTAGAATTTATTGGCGGAGTTTGCCGAAACAGTGGTAGTTTTTATTTTTTCCCTGCTTTTAATATCACCGTCGCCCACCCGTATCCTCTGGCCTCTGTGCCTGGCAACCGTTTTCCCGTCACATATAAAGACGTTGGTATTTCCCGAAGAAATGTTCACCGTTCCGTCGGCCGCTATAAACAGCACGGCAAGGTCGCAGCCGTCTTTGACATCTGAACCGGTTTCTGCCTTGAGCGTTGACGCAAGCCGTTTTTCAAGCTCCCATATAATAGCGGCAGTGTCTGTATAATTGGCTTCGTTAACGGAGGTTTCAAATGTAGATACGACAAGCATGGTCAGCAGCGCGCCGGGCGTTCCGTGGCCTGTGCAGTCGCACACGCACAAAACCGTTCCCCCGGCGAAGTTCTTAATCCAGTAAATGTCACCGCCTACTATGTCTTTAGGTTCCCATATAACCGAATAATCTGTAAACGCTTCGATAAAAACGCTATAGTGCGGCAGAAGGCTCCGCTGTATCTGGCTTGCGTACGTTATGCCGGAAATCATCAGCTCCCTTGCCTTCAAGCCGTGTATCATGTGCCGGAAGCTGTCGGCAAGTATGCCTAACTCGTTTTCGGAGCGGAAGGTTATGCCCGCGGCATTAAGATTACCGTTAGAAATATCGAGCGCGACGCCTGTAACCTCGCGGAGCGGGTTAATTATCGAGCGCGCTATTACATACGCGCCCGATGCAAGAAGAATCAGGCCCACAACAACAACAATAACGAAAAGGACAACCGTTTCCCGAAACAGCGCGCCCGCGTACAGGTTTGCGGCATTAGACTGCGCCACAAGTATATCCGTCAGCAGCAGCAGCTCCAATGATATGTCTTCGGCGGCATTATGAAAGTCGCCGCGCAGGAAGCGCACTATATCGGCTTCATGGCCGGTCTGCTGGGTACGCGGAAGGAT
>Ga0123356_10006706_pt1 | contig 11599 bp, 9 predicted proteins | sample TergutEmb28metaG_2_FD_92546 | JGI IMG/M metagenome (GOLD analysis project Ga0123356, IMG submission 92546) | Embiratermes neotenicus P3 segment gut microbial communities from Petit-Saut dam, French Guiana - Emb289 P3 | ecosystem: Host-associated > Arthropoda: Insects > Digestive system > Gut ... | reverse complement strand
TAAAATGGGAAAATGTTAATTTCTTTATCAATAATTTTAAAGAAGTTGTTAGTTTTGATATATTAGGTGTATTTAAAGAAAACAGAGAAATACTTGTTGCACCTGATTTAACTGTTGATGGCAGTTTAAAAAAGAAATGGATAATTAATAAAAATAATGAACGATTCTTATTAAAAAGCAGCCGATATGACGAAATGCAAGAACCTTTTAATGAATTAATTGCTTCAAAAATTATGGAATTATTAGAAATTGAACATGTTGAATATGGACTTATAAGAAATGAAAGTAATAATATTCCTTTAAGTATTTGCAAATGTATGGTAAATAAAGATACAGAAATTATTACTGCTCAAGTAGTATTAGATACCGAACTTAAAGAAAACAGAAACGAATATGACAGATTTATTGATATATGTAATAATAATGGATTAAAAAATGTAAAAGAAATTATTGATGATATGATTATTATTGATTATTTAATTGGTAATACTGATCGTCATACATCTAATTTTGGAATTATTAGAAACGCTGATACATTAGAATGGATAAAAGTGGCTCCTATATTCGATAACGGGAATTCTCTTCATCATAATACTAACATAATTGATGACGTAGATAATAATATTGACACTTTATGCAGATGGTTTCCTAGAAGTAATTATGAGAAATTAAATTATATTGATTATCCAAAATGGTATTCAGAAAATAAAATGGATAGCATTATAGATATTGTTAATAACAATTTAAACATTAATGAAAATATTAAAAAAGATAAAATTAAAATATTAGTTTCTATTGTAAGCAAGAGAGTTGATTTACTTAAAGAAATTTTAAAGAAAAAGATAAAATAAATTATAATGTTTAAAAATTTAAAAAAACCATTTATAATCGCCGAGATGAGCGGAAACCACAATCAAAGTCTTGAACGAGCTTTGCAAATTGTCGAAGAAGCTGCAAAAACAGGCGTTGATGCTTTAAAAATACAAACATACACTGCAGATACTATTACTATAAATTCTGACAGAGAAGAATTTTTAATAAAAGATAAAGACAGTCATTGGCAAGGAGAAACTCTTTTTTCTTTATACCAAAAAGCATATACTCCATGGGAATGGAACAAACCAATTTTTGACAGATGTAATGAACTTGGAATTATGGGTTTTAGTACTCCATTTGATTTTACTTCTGTTGATTTTTTAGAAGATTTAAATGTTCCTTGTTATAAAATTGCTAGTTTTGAAAATTATGATTTACCTTTACTAAAATATGTAGCAAAAACAAAAAAACCTGTAATTATATCTACTGGTATGATAAATCTAGAAGAATTAAAAGAAAGTGTTAAAGTATTAAGAAACAATAGTTGCCCGGAGATTGTTCTTTTAAAATGTACCAGCACCTACCCTGCTCTACCTGAAAATTCAAATATTTTAACAATTAAAGATATGCAAAAACAATTTCCTGATTGTGTTATTGGTTTATCTGATCATACTTTAGGAACTTCTGTATCCGTAGCTTCTGTAGCATTAGGTGCTAAAGTAATTGAAAAACATTTTACTTTATCCAGAGAAGAAGGCGGAGTCGACAGCGCATTTTCTATAGAGCCTTATGAAATGAAACATCTTGTAAATGATGTAAATAACGTTTATCAAGCTCTAGGTAAAACATTTTATGGACCTACAGAAGCTGAAATCCCATCTTTAAAATTCAGACGTTCTCTTTATGCTGTTAAAGATATAAAAAAGGGAGAACCGTTTTCTACAGAAAATATTCGTTCCATTCGTCCTGCTAATGGATTATCAACAAAAATGTATGATGAGATTTTAGGAAAAAGCGCAGTTGATGATATAAAAAATTGCACACCGTTAGAAAAAAATATGATTTATTCAAATAAATAATTAATAAAGGAACTTTATGTATAAAAAAGTTGTAAATAAGATTAAAAAGAGTTTTTTAAAGTATAATAATCTTACTAATATAAAATCTCTTTTTGGAACAGATAATGATAGTATTCTCTACTCATTAGGAAGACAAGCACGTGAACAATTAGAAAGTTTTCCTGTAAATGAACGAAAGAAAATATTATACTTTCCTTCTTATTATGTTTCTGATTATCATGCTCTTTCAGATGCTACAAATATACTATCTTTACAAGTACGTGGAGCAGAGGTTATTCCTGTTCTATCTGGTTACTTTTTTCAAAAGGAAGATATAATTTTTGGCGGAGTATATAATTCAGATCGTTTCCACAGTCAATATAATTATTCTCAAAAGGAAAACAGATTATTAACCTCACTATTAATGACAGAACCAATTTCAATAACCCCATATTTAACCAGAAAAGATAATTTACGAGCTGATGCATTTGCTCAGGAATTATCCTTTGATTCAATTAATATTGAATATAATGGGATTAAAATAGGAAAACTTGCTGAGAATGCTGTTGTTAATATGTCAATGACTCCTGAGTTTGAGCATACATCAGAAAGTCTCGAACAGTTTAGATGCCATATTAGTAACTTAATTCGTTACATTGATGCATGCGAGCAACTTTTAAAAACTATAAATCCAGATGTAATTATTACTAATTTTCCATTTTACTATAAATGGTCAATTCCTAATGAAATTGCAAAAAAAATGAAAATACCTGTATATTCGTTTTTTGATAGTGAACGTCCAAATGCATTTTCCTGGTCTTCAGAATCAAAAATCTGTTCAGATTCATCTCCGTGCTGGAATTCATATTATAATTCAAATCTATATAACAAGTATGAAAAAATAATAGATAAAGCTGTAAATGATAGGAAAGAAGGGAATATTACACATAGGGCATATATAAACCCTTCTGGTAGGTCTACTTCAGAAATTAATAAAATTATAGAGCGTATGGACGGACGAAATTCAATATTATTCTCTTCTAATGTTTTAATAGATGCAGCAGTTTTATTTCCAAGTGAACTTTTTAATACATGTTTTGAAATGATTAAAGAAGTTATTCAATTCTTTAAAGAAAATCCTAATTATTGCTGTATATTAAAAGCTCATCCTGCAGAAAAAACTATTCCAGATACATATCCTTCAGGTTGTCGTCTTATTCCAGCCCTTTTGAATTCTGGTATAGCTCTTCCAGAAAATATAATTTTAATTGACAATAATACTAAAATTAATTCTTTTGATCTATATAAGATCGTCAATGGTCTTATAGCATATACTTCATCAACATCTTTAGAAATATCATTTACAGGAAAAAAATCATTAAATGCATTACATTCACATTATACATGTGCCGGTTTTTGTACTGTTCCCAAAACAAAAGATGATTTTTTTAAAAAACTAACTGAAATGCTATCTTGCCCAATTGATGAAAAAACATCTAATGAAATCATCAAACTAGGCAAAGCATATTATTTTTTAAATCGTTTCATCGTACAGACAGATCTAAAACTTTTTTCTGGAGATCAGGAAAGTGTTACCCCTTCACGCCTTCTTTATAATAATATTGATGCTCTACTACCGGGTAAAAATGAAGCACTTGATTATATTTGTGATTCTATCCTCACGGGAAAACCTATTTTTGGAGAAAACCGCTGGCCTCCTATCACAATATAAAAAAAGTAAATTTAACAGAAAACAACTATTATGAATTTAGAAAAAAATATGCTTTTTTTATTATTAAGTGCATCTTTTATTTTTCAGACGTATAAACAACTTGAATAAGCAATATTATACAGAACATGTAGAAAATGTAATTCTGGAAACAGATAAGTAATAAAATGTTTGCAAAAATAAAAAATAAAATAAAAAAAATACGAAAAACTATTCAAGATTATATTATTAAATTAAATAATATCAGTCATATAAAAAGAATTAACAACAAAATTAAATCAAATAATAAAAACAATATAATTCCGGTAATTATAGATTGTGAGGTTATTACATTAAATCAGTACCTTGAACCGGTAGTTGAAGAATTATTAAAATTAAAAAATTATAAGTTTAATTTTTATTTTGGTGAATCGAAAAAAAGAAATGGTATAAGTTATTGTTGTTATAAAAGAAAAAATGCTTTTTCGAATAAATTATATCAATATTTAAAAGGAGATATGGTATTTTTATCTCCTCATATTTATCCCAAAGGACCGCCTAATGCATTAAAAATATTTTTTGATCATTCAATGTGTAATACAAAGTATTCGTTTCATCCAAAAGAATATTACAATAATTATAATATTTATTGTGTCACAGGAAAATTAAATAAAGAAAAAGTAATTAAAAGAATTAACGAATTAGATTTAAATAATAAAATTAAAGTTACTGATATAGGTTTTCCTAAGACTGATAAATTATTTAATGGAAATTTGCCGTGTAAAATTAAAGTATTTTCTAAAATTAATTTAGAAGCAGATAAAAAGACAATACTTTATGCTCCTTCATGGGAAAAAGGTTTATCTCTTAGAGAATATGGCATCGATTTAATAAAATCCATATTGGATAATAAAGAACTTAATTTAATAGTTAAATTACATCCTGTATCTTTAATTTCTAAAAATGATGACAATTATAATTTTTACACAGGCGGGTTAGACTGGTTGGAAAATATTTCAAAGTTTAAGCACCATTCTAATTTTGTTTTTATAAATGATATGAAAATAGATGAATATCTTTATATATCAGATATTATGATAACAGACTTAAGTTCTGCAGCTCTGGAATTTCTTGTACTGGATAAGCCCGTAATATACTTAGACTGCCCTGCTTTCGAAGAAACATACAATACTCTTTATAGTTTATATTCAAATATATCTTATTCTGAATTATTAAATGATCCTGACTCAAATGCCGGGAGACATGTAGGTTTGATAAATCATGATTATAGAACTATTCTTAATGATATAGAATATTTAATTTCAAATCCTGCTTACAAAAAAAATGAACGAAAAGAATATTCCGATCTTTTACTTTTTAACAAGGGAATTGCTTCTAAAACGGCCGCAGAAATGATTTTAGAAAATTATAGGGAATTATATGAATAAAAAAATAGTTTACATGGTAATGACAACAGAAGTTATTCACCATGTACATATAGAAATTATTAATAAAGCTGCTGCTCTTGGAGAATTAACAATTGGTGTATATTCTGATAAGGCATTGGTAAAACTTAATCGTACTCCCTTTATGCGTCAAGAGGATCGTATGGCAGTATATGCCGGTATAAAAGGAGTAAATAGAGTAGTTTTACAGGATGAAGTAGAGTATGAGAAAAATCTTCGACAAATAAAACCTGATTATGTTGTTCATGGAGATAACTGGAAAAGCAGTCATCTTAAACTTCAGCATATACGGGAAAATGTTATCCAGGTACTGTCTGAATGGAATGGCGGACTTATAGAATATCCATATACACAAGGTGTAGAAATAGAAAAGTTATACGACAATATGTCTAAACAGGGGTTTCTGCCGGAAATTAGACGGCGGAAATTAAATTATCTGCTCCAGCATAAAGATATTGTCCGTATTATGGAAGCGCATAACGGTATTACAGGACTTATTGTTGAAAGAGCACAAGCTGTTGTAAACGATGAGCTGCGGCAATTTGACGGTATTTGGATTTCCAGCCTTTGTGATTCTACTGCAAAGGGTAAACCGGATATAGAACTTGTTGATCATTCATCACGGCTAAGAACAATTCAGGAGATATTGGATGTAACCTCAAAGCCAATTATATTGGACGGTGATTCCGGTGGTCTTATAGAACATTTTGTTTATAATCTGGCAACAATAGAGCGCAACGGCGTTTCGGCAGTTATTATCGAAGATAAAGTAGGATTAAAGAAAAATTCATTGTTAGGTGATGCGGGTCAAGATCAGGATTCTATTGAAGGTTTTTGCAATAAGATAGCAGCAGGGAAAAATGTTTTACTAAGCCAGGACTTTAGGATAATTGCCCGTATAGAAAGCCTTATATTAAAAAAAGGAATGGATGATGCTCTTACAAGAGCAAAAGAATATATTGCAGCCGGAGCTGATGGGATTATGATTCACTCCAATCAGAAAACACCGGATGAAATATTTGCCTTTTGTGATAAATACAGCGAATTTGCAAAGGTTCCGCTTGTGGTTGTACCCTCTACATATAATACAGTTACAGAAGATGAGCTTAAAAAACGCGGGGTTAAGGTGGTAATTTACGCTAACCACCTTATTCGCAGCGCATTTCCGGCTATGAAAAAAACTGCAGAAACTATACTTGCGAATGAGCGTGCTTATGAAGCAGAAAGCCTATGTATGCCAATAAATGAAATATTAACGTTAATTCCGTCATAAGAATGAAGGTTAAAAAGAAATAATGATAGCATTAATCTTAAATTCAGGATTAGGCAGACGAATGGGTAGTTTAACAAATAACGCGCCCAAATGCATGACAAAAATAACTTCTGAAGAAACTATTTTAAGCAGACAGCTCAAACAAATTGCTGCTATAGGTATTAAGAATACTGTTATAACAACAGGCGCATTTGATACAGATATAAAAAATTATTGTAATGCTGCTAAATTACCTATGACATATTCTTTTGCATATAATCCTGTATATGCAGAAACAAATTATATTTATTCGATTTATTTAGCAAAAGAATTATTAAACGATGATATATTATTAATGCATGGCGATCTTGTTTTTGACGATAGCATTCTTGAACTTGTGGTAAACAGTTGTGAAAGCTGTATGACTGTCTCTTCTGAAATCCCATTGCCCGAAAAAGATTTCAAAGCGGTTGTAGATGACGATAAAATAATAAAGGTTGGAATAGAGTTTTTTGAAAATGCCGTTGCAGCACAACCATTATATAAATTTTTACATGAAGATTTTAAAATTTGGCTTAAGCAAATAATACACTTCTGCGAAAATGGAAAAACAAATTGTTATGCGGAAAATGCCCTTAACGAAGTTACCAATTTAATTAATTTACGTCTGCTAGACATAAAAAATAAATTTTGTGCAGAGATAGATACCCTTCAGGATTTGGAATTTGTTAAATCTATACTAGGTGGTAATAGTTAATGCCCTCTCAGGTTATATTACGGGGAAATAATCAAATAAAACCACTTCTAAAAAATTTAATGATAAATAAAATATTTGTGGTACATAGTAGGTCTTATAATTCTTTATCAATAAAAGATGAAATAGAAAGTACCGGTGTTGAACTGGTGTGCTTTGGAAATGTTAAACCTAATCCCCTTTATGAAGATATTTGTGAAGCTGTATCAATATTTAATGAAGAAAAGTGCAATGCTATTATGGCTATAGGCGGCGGAAGCGTAATAGATACAGCAAAATGTATAAAGCTTTTTTGCCGCATGAATAATCAAACATGTTATTTAGAACAAACTATTGTTGAAAATCAACTTCCTCTTATAACTGTACCAACTACGGCAGGAGCAGGCAGCGAGTCAACTCGCTTTGCAGTAATTTATCATAATGGTGAAAAACAATCTTTGTGTCATGAAAGCATCATGCCTAATTACGCTGTGCTTGTACCGGAATTACTATCAACCCTTCCTCTTTATCAAAAAAAATGCACATTTCTTGACGCTCTTTGCCAAGGAATAGAATCATGGTGGAGTGTTAATTTAACAGAAGAAAGTAAAACATACTCTAAGATAGCTGTTGAAAAGTTAATAATATCAATGAATTCATATTTTTCTGGAGATAAAACATCGGTAGATAATATAATGGAAGGTGCAAATTATGCTGGTAAAGCTATAAACATTACCCAGACTACTGCGCCTCATGCAATGAGTTATAAATTAACAACAAAATATGGTCTGCCTCATGGTCATGCTGTCGCTATTTGTTTGCCGGTAGTTTGGCATTATATGTTTGAAAATTTAGATAAGTGTACAAATTTAAGAGATGCAGAATATACCAGAGAAATATTTGAGGAAATAGCTCAAGCTTTGGGTTATGGTTCAGTGCATCAGGCAATAGGCGAGTTTTCTGATATGTTAAAAAAATTAGAGATTTATCCTCCAAAAAATGTGTCGGATGAAGATATAAATATATTATCAGCTTCAGTTAATCAAACTAGGTTAAAAAATTCTCCTATTTGTATTAATGAAGAAGCTGTATACACAATATATAAAAATATTTTAAGGAATTAATTTCGTGGATATAAACGTATTTAAGAAATATGATTTTTTTACAGGAGTTCCTGACTCTCAGCTCAAAGCATTATGCGACTGGCTTCTTAATAAATTTGGCGTTTCACCTGACAAACATATAATTGCTGCTAACGAGGGCAATGCAGTTGCTATCGCAGCTGGATACCATTTAGCTACAGGAAAAATACCTGTAGTTTATCTTCAAAATAGCGGTATAGGTAATATAATTAACCCGGTTGCTTCTCTATTAAATGATAAAGTTTACGGCATTCCTGTTTTATTTGTAGTCGGCTGGCGCGGTGAGCCTGGTATCAGCGATGAACCGCAGCATATTTTTCAGGGTGAGATAACGCTTAAACTTCTTGAAGATATGGACATTAGTGCATTTGTAATCAGCAAAGAAACAACAGAAACTGAGTTTCATGCCAAAATAGCTGAATTTGAAGCGTTATTTGCAAAGGGTAAAAGCGCGGCTTTTGTTATCAGAAAAAATGCACTATCTTATAATGAAGAAATGTCTTTTGATAATAAATGGGACGGGAAACTTATCCGTGAAGATGTAATAAAGCTAATTGCAGATGCAGCCAATGATGATATTATTGTATCAACTACAGGAAAAGCCTCACGGGAATTATATGAGATAAGAGAGCAGAATGGGCAGGGTCATGAACGTGATTTCCTTACAGTTGGTTCTATGGGTCATAGTTCATCTATAGCGCTTGGTATTGCTTTGCATAATAAAAATAAAAGAGTTTGGGTTATTGATGGTGATGGTGCAAATCTTATGCATGCAGGCGCGATGGCTGTAATTGGAGCTGCAAATCCAAAAAATTTAATCCATATTGTTATAAACAATGCAGCGCATGAAAGTGTTGGAGATATGCCGACTGCAGCATATAACATAGATTTTATAAAAATTTCTGAAGGCTTTGGTTATTCGTATTCAGATAGTATTGATAGTATTATTGATTTGGAAAATGCGTTGTTAAAAATAAAAGAAAATAAAGTATTAAGTTTTCTTGAAGTAAAAACATCAATAGGTTCAAGAAAAGATTTAGGAAGACCTTCTATTTGTCCAAATAATAATAAAAAAAGTTTAATGAACTTTTTACAGGACAAAGTTTCTTAATGTCTAAAACAAGCATTATTACAGGAATAACAGGTCAAGACGGCGCGTACCTTGCAAGTCTTTTATTAAAGAAAGGACACAATGTAATTGGTATTGTACGTTTCAATCAAAAAGACAAAAATGTTAAAGGGCTTGATTATCTTGGTATTTCATCTCAGGTAAAACTTGTACCATGCGATTTGTGTTCAGATTCTGAGGTAAAAATTTTATTTGAAACATATCAACCTGATGAAATATATAATCTTGCAAGCCAAAGCTCTGTAAAACAATCTTTTAATACTCCAGGTCAAACTTTGATATTTAACACATTATCTGTACTTGTTTTACTGGAAGCTATAAGAAACATTTCTCCTAAAATTCGCTTTTATCAGGCTTCCAGCAGTGAGATGTTTGGAAAAATTCCTAACCTCCCTATTTTGGAAGATATGGCATTTTATCCATTAAGTCCTTATGCTGTTTCTAAAGCTTCAGCTCATTGGATGGCAAAAAACTACAGGGAATCTTATGGATTATTTGTAGCTTGCGGAATATTATTTAATCATGAATCATATTTACGCACACGTGATTTTTTTGTTAAAAAACTAATTTGTGAAATACTGGAAGTTGCAAATAAAAAAAGAGAATATATTTCTGTTGGTAACTTGTCTGTAAAAAGAGATTTTGGATATGCTCCAAATTATGTAGAGGCAATGTATCTAATGCTTCAAAATGACAAACCTGACGATTTTTTAATTTGTTCAGGAGCATCCATTTCCCTGCAGGAAATAGCGCATTATATATGCGATCACGAAGGTATAGATAGAAACGTAATACGTATCGACCCTGAGTTGTTCCGCCCATTGGACATTCCTGATATGTACGGAGACAACTCAAAAGCAAAACAAACACTAGGCTGGAAATATGATTTATCGTTTTTTAATGTACTGGATCAATTAATCATGGAAGAAAAAAACAATTGGAGTGAAACATAGTGAAAAAAATAAAAATATTATTTACAACCCCTATACTGGAACATCCTGCAGCAGGCGGTCCTCAGCTTCGAATTGAAAATTCCATTAAGGCACTTGCAAAAGTTTCAAACTTATATGTTATTTCTCAAGTATCAGCAGATAGAATTGGAAAACCGGATGATGTTTCATATGTTCGTAAGCTTAGCGATCATTTTTGCTATACCCCATCGGCTTCTTTAAAGAATAATTCAAAATCTTTATTTTCACGTATAAAAAAGAGACTGTTTCCAAAACCTAATAAATCTTTATTTGATCAAGATATTGATTTCTTCTATAATTATATTAAAAAATATAATATTAATATTATCTGGTTTGGATACGGATGTATATCATTCCCAATAATAAAAAAATTAAGAGAATTGCTGCCGAATATAAAATGTATTAATGATACAGACAGTGTTTGGTCACGTTTCATTTTACGTGAACTAGATGTAGAAAAAGATCCAAAACGCCGGGAAGAAATAGAAAAAGAAGGTAAAGCAAAAGAAACAGAAGAAAAAGAAAATTCATCTATTTGTGATGTTACAACAGCGGTTTCTGAAGTTGATGCATCTTACTATAGAAGTATTTCTCCTGATACAAACCGTGTTCACATATTTTCTAATGTAATAGATCTGGAAACATATAAAAATCCAGTACCTCCGCCTCCGGACTTTAAAACTCCCGCTTTATTTTTAGGCGGCTCATTTTACAGTGAACATAGCCCTATGGTTCATGCTGCAAACTGGGTAATAAAAGAGATAATGCCTATTGTTTGGGAAAAATATCCGCAAGTTCATGTCTATATTGTCGGCAGAGGCGGCGAAGAACAATGTTCATCATTATTAAGTAACAATGTTACCATTACAGGGAAAGTGGCATCCGTTCTGCCGTATCTTCGCAATTCAGTCTGCTCTCTTGTTCCATTATCATTTGAATCCGGCACTAGATATAAAATACTTGAATCCGGAGCTTGCGGTATTCCGGTTGTTTCTACGACTCTTGGCGCAGAGGGTATTCCTGTAAAACATGAACATGACTGTTTAATTGCCGATACAACAGAAGATTTTGCAAATGCAATAATAAAGCTTCTTAATGATGAGGCACTTGGCAAAAAGCTTGGAAATAACTGTCTTAAATTAATACAAAAAGACTATAGTGTAGATACTCTTGCCAACGAAGCAAAATTAATATTATCTTACCTTCTTGTGGGGGGGTGGGAGCAAACTGTGTAAAAAGTAAAAAAATCATTAAACGTTATGCGAAATTTTGTATTGATATGTAAATGAAAATATGTAAAACTGAAATCAATAAATGAAGGAGG
>Ga0123356_10006705_pt1 | contig 11599 bp, 7 predicted proteins | sample TergutEmb28metaG_2_FD_92546 | JGI IMG/M metagenome (GOLD analysis project Ga0123356, IMG submission 92546) | Embiratermes neotenicus P3 segment gut microbial communities from Petit-Saut dam, French Guiana - Emb289 P3 | ecosystem: Host-associated > Arthropoda: Insects > Digestive system > Gut ... | reverse complement strand
CACTGCCCGATAAAATGCGCGTAACCGCGCCCGTGCGCCCTATTTTTAACCGCGGAATGGCGGTAGATGTGGCTACCATTACGCTTGAGTTTTCTTCAATAAACGAGAACACTATCGGCGTATGCTGCAAACATTTTGAAGCTTATGAAAGCGGAGAACCGCGCTTTGAAATAAGCACTTCTCCCTGCCCTGTTGATATTGTAATTACAGAAAAAGAAGCCGTAATGAAGGCGGGGAAAGTGACGGTCCGCGTTAATCGTAAAGACTTTGGTTTTACCTTTGAAGCGGGAGGAAAAATACTAACTTCCTGCGGCTTCCGTAACATAGGCTACTTGCGCTACGGGCGCAAAAAATCCACCATGCTCCCGAAAGAGAATTACATGCTTGCGGATTATCAGCCTTATATGACAGCGGAATTATCGCTCGGTGTGGGTGAATGTGTCTACGGGCTCGGGGAATGTTTCACGGCATTTGTAAAAAACGGGCAAACCGTGGATATTTGGAACGAGGACGGCGGTACATCGTCGCAGATTTCTTACAAGAATATACCCTTCTATATGACAAACCGTAATTACGGCGTTTTCGTAGACCATACCACCAATGTATCGTTTGAAGTCGCCAGCGAGAAGGTTTCATACGCCGGCTTCTCTGTACCGGGAGAGGAACTGCGCTCTCAGGTAATTTACGGTGAAACGCCTGCGGAAATTATAACGAATTATACGGCGATTACGGGGCGCCCCGCCCTGCCTCCGGCGTGGTCGTTCGGGCTGTGGCTCTCGACTTCTTTCACGACTGATTATGACGAAAAAACCACATCTTCATTCATAAACGGCATGGCAGAGCGGGATATACCGCTGAGCGTTTTTCACTTCGACTGCTTTTGGATGAAGGCTTTACACTGGTGTGAACTTGAGTGGGACGAAAATGTCTTCCCCGACGTGAAAGGTATGCTGAAGCGTTATAAAGAACGCGGCTTAAAAATCTGCGTTTGGATTAACCCGTACATCGCGCAGGGGACAGCGTTTTTCCGTGAGGGAGCAGAAAACGGCTATTTTCTGATGCGCGCCGACGGCAAGGGTATTAAGCAGCTTGACAACTGGCAACCCGGAATAGGCATAATCGACTTCACCAATCCCGCCGCGACAAAATGGTACGTTGATAAATTACGTACACTGCTTGAAATGGGCGTAGACAGCTTCAAAACCGACTTCGGCGAGCGGATTCCCATTGACGTAAAATATTACAACAACGCTGACCCAATCGGTATGCATAATTATTACGCGCAACTGTACAACAAGTGCGTTTTTGACCTGCTCCGTGAAGTCAAAGGCGAGGGAGAAGCCGTGTTGTTCGCACGGTGCGCGACGGCGGGCGGTCAGCAGTTCCCCGTACACTGGGGCGGCGATAACAGCGCAAACTTCCCGTCTATGGCGGAATCTCTGCGAGGCGGATTATCATTCGCGATGAGCGGCTTCTCGTTTTGGAGCCATGACATAGGCGGCTTTGAGATGACTGCTTCCGCCGATGTTTATAAGCGCTGGATAGCGTTTGGTTTGCTTTCTACCCACAGCAGACTTCACGGCTCGCAGAGCTACCGTGTACCGTGGCTGTTCGACGATGAAGCGAGCGAGGTTTTAAAACACTTCACGAAAATTAAGTGCAAGCTTATGCCCTACTTATACGCAATGGCTGTAAAATCTCACAGAACCGGTGTCCCCATGATGCGCCCGATGGCGTTTGAATTTGGCGCCGCCAACGGCGGCGCTAATGACCCTGCCTGCGATTATTTAGACAGGCAATTTATGCTCGGCGATAGTTTATTAGTCGCACCTGTTTTTGACCAAAGCGGCGTAGTTAACTACTATCTGCCTGACGGAATCTGGACGCATTACCTAAACGGAGAAGTACGCGAGGGCGGGCGTTGGTACACTGACAAGTACGACTATTTTTCACTGCCGCTGTACGTAAGAGATAACACAATCCTACCGATTGGCGCGGTTGACAGCCGCCCTGATTATGACTACGCAAAGGACGTGACTTTTAAGCATTATTTATCTGCCGACGGCGAGGCAGTTTGTACAATCCCCGACCTGAACGGTAACGATGTGCTGACTGTAAAGGCGCGCCGCGAGGACGGTCAAATTACGGAGACTAAGCTATGAGCAGAATAAAAGAATTATTAAGCGCGCTGACGCTTGAAGAGAAAATAGGCATGATTCACGGTGCGGGTTTGTTTCAGACAGAGGGCGTATCACGGCTCGGAATCCCGCCGTTTATATTCTCTGACGGCCCTATGGGTGTACGCAATGAGTTTCAACGCGACAAGTGGGTTCCCTGCGGTGTAGCTGACGCGATTACCTATTTGCCGAGCGGCGGTTCACTCGCGGCGACGTGGGAGCCTGAGCTTGCTTATAAGCTCGGACAAGTTCTCGGCGCGGAAACCCGCGGACGCGGCAAAGACGTAATTTTAGCACCGAGCATAAACATAAAGCGCACGCCCTTATGCGGTCGTAATTACGAATATTTAAGCGAAGCCCCTTACCTGATTGCACAGCTTGTCGCGCCGCTCATTAAAGGTATTCAGGAGAATGATGTAGCGGCGTGCGTTAAGCATTACGCGCTGAATAACCAAGAAACAGGACGTGTCGGCATTGACGTTCAGGTGGACGAAGACGCTCTGCGCGAGATTTACCTGCCCGGTTTTGAGGCGGCTGTGAAAGAGGGCGGGAGCCTTTCGGTTATGTGTGCTTATAATAAATTCCGCGGACATTACGCCGGGCACAGCGCGGAATTGCTTGACAAGATTTTACGTGACGAATGGGGTTTTGAGGGCATGGTCGTTTCCGACTGGGGTGCGATTCACGACACAGTGGAAGCCGCGAAAGTCGGCATGGATATTGAGATGTCGTATACAAGCAACTTTGACGAATATTACTTCGCCGAGCCTTTATTGAAAGCTGTCCGTGACGGACTTGTAAGTGAGTCAGACATAGACAAAAAGGTTCAGCGGATTTTATATGTTATGGAGAAACTTAATATGCTCGGCGGCACACGTAAATCCGGCTGTTATAATATCCCCGAACATCGCGTCGCCGCGTATGACATCGCCGCAGAATCGGTAGTTCTGCTTAAAAATGAAAACAGCCGCTTGCCTTTGAACGCCGAGAAGCTGAAAAAGCTTTTAGTAATCGGCAACAACGCCGCCCGTTTCCATGCGGGTATGGGCGGAAGCGCAGAGCTTAAAGTGTTATATGAAATAAGCCCTATAATGGGGCTCTGCGGGCGGCTCGGCGGAAACACCGAAGTACGTTATGCGCCCGGTTACGCCACGGAAATTCTGCGCGCCACCGACGAAAGCTGGCAGGCGGTTTCACCGGAAAGCGGCGTCGGAATTGCCGGAGCGTTGCCGCCGGAGGGCGACGAGCACATGAGAGATGAAGCGGTAGCCTTAGCCGCCGAATACGAGCAGGTTATTTACATAGGCGGCTTAAATCATTTGCAAGACTTGGAAGCTGTTGACCGCGCCGACATGAAACTGCCTTATAATCAGGACGAGCTTATTGAAAGTATTTTAGCGGTTAATCCCAACACGATTATAGTAATGGTCGCGGGTTCTCCGGTAGATATGACGCGGTGGATTGAAAAAGCGAGCGCTGTCGTTTGGTGCTGGTACGCAGGCTGTGAGGGCGGACATGCGCTTGCCGATGTACTGCTGGGTAACATAAATCCTTCAGGGCATTTACCAGAAACATTTGCGAGAAAACTTGAAGACTACGCCGCGCACGGCATTGGCGAGTTTCCCGGCAAAGACGGTAAAGTTCATTACTTAGAGGGAAGTATGGTCGGCTACCGGCACTTCGACACCGCGAACATTGAACCGCTGTTCCCATTCGGGCACGGGCTTTCCTATACAACATTCGCACTGTCCGATTTATCAATCGACGGCTTGAATGTAAGCTGTGTGGTTGAAAATACAGGCGGGCGGGCAGGAAAAACAACTGTGCAATTATATGCAGGAATTAACCTGCGCGCTTTCAAGAAAATCGCGCTTGAAGCAGGAGAAAAGAAAACTCTCTGCTTTGCACTAAACACTGCTGAAAACTGCGAAATAAGGCTCGGCTTGTCTTCGCGGGATATACGCTTAAAAGGAACATTAAAACATGAATAAAACAGAATATTTAAAGCAGATTGACCGCGTAATCGAACGCGGTCAATATAAAGACAACTGGGATTCCATGAGAGATATTCCGATTCCTGAGTGGTACAAAAACGCCAAGTTCGGCTTGTTTGTTCACTGGGGCTTGTATTCGATTCCGGCTTTTAAAAACGAGTGGTACGCACGGAATATGCACATTAAAGATTCGCTTGAATATAATCACCACTGCGAAACCTATGGTTCAGACTTCGCATACAAAGACTTTGTACCGCTTTTTAAAGCTGAAAAATTCAGCGCGGACGAATGGCTTGAGCTGTTTGAAAAATCCGGCGCAAAGTATTTAATGCCTGTCGCCGAGCACCACGACGGCTTTCAAATGTACAAGTCAGCCCTGTCCGAGTTTAATGTATTTAACATGGGCGCGAAGCGCGATATACTCGGAGAATTAAAACAGGCTTCAAAGAAGCGCGGGATTAGATTCTGCGCGTCTTCACACAGAATCGAAAATTGGTGGTTCTTGGACGGGGAAGCTCACTTCGACCAGCATTGCTTATATCCGCCGTCACCGCCGAGCGCGGAATTTATGGAGGACTGGCTTGTCCGCACCGCCGAATTAATAGACAATTATCAGCCTGAAATTCTTTACTTTGACTGGTGGATTCAGATTACCGCCATGAAGCCGTATGTGAAAAAAATCTCGGCGTATTATTATAACCGCGGACTCGAGTGGGGGAAGCCTGCTGCGATAAATTACAAGCACGACGCTTTTGCTTTCGGGTGTGCGGTGCTTGATGTTGAGCGGGGGCAGTTCGCGTCTGTGAAGCCGAATTTCTGGCAGACCTGCGCTTCTATGGCGACCAATTCATGGTGCTACACGAGCACGAATATTTATAAATCCTCCCGTTCAATTATCTGCGATTTGATTGATATAGTCAGTAAAAACGGCTCGCTTTTACTTAATGTCGGGCCTAAAGCAAGCGGCGAAATCTCCGATGAAGAGCAAAAAATCCTGCTCGAAATCGGTGACTGGCTTGACGTTAACGGCGAGTCGATTTATAACACCCGCCCGTTTCGCATTTTCGGTGAGGGCGTTACAGAAATCAAAGAGGGACACAATACCGACGGTACGGAAAAGCCGTTCACGAGCCAAGATATACGCTTTACGCAGAATGGGAACTGCATTTATGCGGCGGTTTTGAAATATCCGGAAGAAGGCATAGTCCGCATAAAATCCTTGGCGGAACGCGCACCGGATTTTCACGGAATCATTGAAAATATAAGCGTTTTAGGTTTCGGTGAAACTCCTGATATTATAAGAACTTCAGATTACTTAGAGCTTAAAACTAAAAGCATAAAAAGCGAGTTTCCCGTTGTATTTAAAATAACGATTTTGTAGGGGTGAACCTTGTGTTCGCCCATAAAAAAGGGCAGACACAAGGTCTGCCCCTACTTCATAAAACAAGGAGGTAACATGACATTCAAAAACCCCGTAATCAGAGGATATTATCCCGACCCGAGCGTGTGTAAAGCGAACGGTAAATATTATATGGTTTGCAGTTCTTTTCACTATTTTCCGGGAGTTCCGCTGTTTGAAAGCTTGGACTTAATCAACTGGAAGCAAATCGGACACTGCCTGACGAGAAAATCGCAGTTGCCGCTTGAAAACGCTTACAGTTCGGGCGGTATTTTTGCGCCTACAATAAGACATAACAACGGCAGATTTTACATGACTACGACTAATGTTACAGGCGGCGGGAATTTCTACGTCTATACAGACGACATCTACGGTGAATGGTCGGAGCCGATTTACGTTGAGCAGGGCGGAATCGACCCGTCGCTGTATTTTGAGGACGGCAAAGCCTACTTTATGAGCAACGGTAACGACGCGATTATCCAATGTGAAATTGACATAGAAACCGGCAAAAAGCTGTCGGAAGAAAAAATACTCTGGCACGGCACAGGCGGGCGTTACCTTGAAAGTCCTCACTTGTATAAAATTAACGGCTATTATTATTTAATGGCGGCAGAGGGCGGTACGGAGTATGGGCACATGGTAACTTACGCACGCTCGGAAAGCATATGGGGGCATTATGAGCCGTACGCGAAAAACCCTGTTCTCACTAACAGAAACCTCGGCGGTTATCTTATTCAGGGAATAGGTCACGCTGACTTAATAGAGGATAATAACGGCAACCGGTGGATTTTCCATCTCGGTTTCCGGCAAATCGGAAAGTGGCTGCCGTTTCATCATTTGGGGCGGGAAGTGTTTCTCATGCCGGTTGATTTCCGTGACGACGGCTGGTTTACCGTGGGCGACAGCATAACCACCGAAGAAGTTACAACCGACAGAATCCCCGAAAGCGTATCTCAGCGTTTCAAAAACACCTTGACTTTCAAAAATATCGAGCCCTGCGAATGGCGCTTCCTGCGCGTTTTTGAGGCGGAAAACTATATCTTCGGAGAAAATTCGCTGAAAATAAAAAGCGCCCGCGATAGCCTTGACGACGCGGGAAACCCTGCTTTTATCGGGCTTAATCAAAAAGAGTTCAACACGGAGCTCTCGGTGAATGTTAAAGTCCTTGACGGCGAGGCGGGCGTTACTCTGTACATGGACGAGAACCATCACTACGACTTGATTTTAAGCAATAATCAAGTCAGACTTATACTTAATATAGGCGATATAAAACACGAAAAGGCGTCGCTCCCCGTAGGGTGCGACGTCCTCGGCGCACCGCTCAGAATCGTCGCCGACGCTTTGAATTACGAGTTTTTCTGCGATAACGTCAGCCTCGGCAAAGCGCAGACAAGGTATCTGTCCTCCGAGGTTGCGGGCGGATTTACCGGTGTTGTAATCGGGCTTTTTTCGCAGAAAGGAACGCGGGGAGAATACAACGAGTTTTCGGATTTTATTTGCAAATATGATTCGCCGTGATTTATTTATAGATTTCAAGCGCCGCCGCACGCAGGCGCGAGGCGTCTTCTACAGGCACAACCGCGTTTATACGAATACCGGTTTCTAAGTATTCGCAGTCTGTCACCTGCCCGCCGGCGTAAACACGGGAAACTAAAGCGCCCGAATCGAGCGGCAATAAAACCGAGATTTCCGTGCGGCTTTCGGCAAGCTTTTTCGTAATCATGGTTTTTAAGTTTTCGATTCCCGCGCCTGTCTTGGCGGAAACAGCAACGCTGTCAATCGGCGGAATCGGCTCGTTTGAAATATCGCTCTTGTTATACACGCTCAAAATAGGCTTATTGCTGACGCCGAGCTGAATCAGCACGTCATTTACAACCTGCATTTGCCCCGCTAAATCATCAGATGCGCTATCCACTACATGGAGCAATAAATCTGCGTATTTCGTTTCCTCGAGTGTTGCGCGGAAAGCGTCCACAAGGTCATGTGGAAGCTTGTTTATAAACCCGACGGTATCGACTAAAAGCAACTCACCCCCGCCGAAACTTACACGCCTTGAAATAGGGTCAAGCGTCGCGAAAAGCTTATCCTCCGCTAAAACATTACTGCCCGAAAGATGATTTAAAAGGGTTGATTTTCCGGCGTTTGTGTAACCTACGAGCGCGGCAATCGGAATATTAGAGCGTTCTCTCGCGACCCGCTGTACGTCACGGCGGGATTTTATTTTACCTATTTCTTTTTCCAGTTCGGTAAGCCGCTTACGCAAAATCCGGCGGTCAACCTCAAGCTGTGTTTCTCCCTCGCCGCGGTGTGCCGCGCCTGCGCCGCCTCCGCCACCGCCCATTCGCGACATGTGCGTCCAGTAACCTGTCATTCGCGGCAGTAAATATTTCGTCTGCGCGAGCTCTACTTGCAACCGCCCCTCATGCGTCGAAGCGCGGGTGGAAAATATATCGAGAATCAGCGATGTTCTGTCCATGATTTCGGTTTTGCCGAGTTCTTTTTGAATGTTGCGGATTTGCGCCGGAGTTAATTCATCGTCAAAAATAACCACATCGGCACGGAGCGCCTGAATTTCAAGCACTAAATCATGCAGTCTGCCGTAGCCGAGATAATAGCTTCTGTCGGGGGTCTGGCGGGGCTGCGTTACATGTCCCACAGTTATAAATCCGGCGGTATCGGCAAGCTGTGAGAGTTCTTTTAAGTCCTGCGGTGCGCCGAGGGCGTCCCCCCCTACAACAACCCCGACTAAAATTGCGCGTGCGATTTCAGCGCCCGCTTTTTTGGACTCGGCGGGTCGTATTTTTATATCTGCTGATTCAATTTCTGCCCAAAGAATGTCGTCAGGAATAGAATCTGTTTTATACAAGCCGAATAAATTGACGGTTAGCTCTTCACTGTTTTCATCTTTATCTAAAATTCCCACCTGCATGGAAACAGCTTTGCCGTTCTTTACGCCTACCGCCGCCATAGCGTCAAGGCGAATGGTTTTCAGGGACTGCATATCTACTTCCGAGAGCCTTGAATTACCTCCCGGGTGGGTGTGAATACAGCGAATACCGGAAAGCCTTTCCTCCGAGCGGCGGGTTCGCAGAACCGGAATTTTCACCCTGTCATGTTCACCTACAGCAACAGCTAAAACCCGTCCCGCACGGTCAATGTACACCATCGCTTCCCGTCCTGTTGCCCCGGTAAAGAAGGCTAAAATCTCCAGCATTTCCGGCGCGCAGAACTGCCTGCGCTCTGTCCCGATTTCATAAACACTTTCTAACCGCTCGATATACGAGCGGCGGATTCCGGTTATATTTCCGTCAATTTTCTGCATTATTATTTTCCTTTTTAAACATTTCCTACATAGACAAAATTCAGATTTTCACGCGCTGTATCAGCCAATTCAAAAAGCCGTTCTTTAGAGGTCGGCAGTTTTTCCGTCATGTTATAACGCGGGAAAAACCGCGATATATGATACGGCAAATCCCGTGAAACTGAAGCTAACCACACGCTCATTTCACGCATTTCGTCCGCGCTGTCGTTTTCACCCGGAATGATTAACGTCGTGACTTCGACGTGGCAGTGCTTTGCAGATAATTCTATGCTTTTTTTCACAGTTTTAAGGTTGCCGCCGTGTTTCTTATAAAAACCGTCAGTGAACGCCTTTAAGTCGATATTCACAGCATCAATATACGGCAGTAATTTCTGTAAAGGTTCACTGTTAATTAAACCGTTTGTAACTAACACGGTTTTTAATCCTGCCGACTGTAAAAGCGGCGCAGTATCCATTAAATATTCATAAGAAATTAACGGCTCATTATAGGTAAAAGCCACGCCTATATTATCAGGGACAGACGACGCAATCGCCGTTAAATCCTGCGGTGAAACGTATTCGGCAAAAATGATTTTCTGTGAAATCCCGCTGTTCTGACAAAAAGAGCAGGACATATTACAGCCGTAGCTCCCGACCGACAAAATCGGTCGTCCCGCGTGAAATTTATATAGCGGCTTCTTTTCAATCGGGTCAACCGCAACGGACGTAATCAACCCGTAATTCGCGCAGATTATTTCGCTGTTTTTGCACATTCTCGCCTTGCAAAAGCCTGTCTGTCCCTCGTTTAAATCACACTCATGCGGACATATACTACATCTCATTTATATCTTATTACCTCAAACCGCTCAAGCGAATAAGGCTCGCTTTTGTTTATACCGGCTTTTTGCAAGGCTATCCCCACCTGCTGCTCCACGGTGTCTACGCCGTCAAGATTAGGCAGTAGAAGTCCGCGCTTATATCCGCTTGTTACAATTACGCCGTATCTCAAAACGTCAAGTTCGTCCGCGCTTTCAATCGCTTCCGGCGCGCCCAAAACATCCACACTTAATACTAAATCATCAAGTTCATGCGCGCCGATTGGAGGGAAGCGCGGGTCTTCGGTAGCGGCGCTGATGCTGTTTTTGAGGATTTCCAAAGCTATATTAGCTTGTGTCGGTACAATAGTACCTATGCACCCACGCAGATTTCCGTATTTTTTAATTGAAACGAAAACGCCTGCTTTTTGGGTCAGCATTTCTTTTGGTAAGCCGTCAGAAAGCTCTGTTACTTTTCCGGTTTTAATATACTCTTCGATGTTACTGCGCGCTAACTTTACGAAGGCGCTCTCCGGTTCACGTTCCCCCGTGAAAGCGGCGGTCAAATACCCCACGCCGAAAGGCGCTTCGTAACACAGCACACGGCTTTTTACACTCATACCGTCAAGACAGCCGGCTAAAATTACAAAACTCAAATACCCGCACTCGCCGGCTTTTTCCCGCAGAGAATTACTCACGGAAATGAGTTTCTTAAAGAAACTCTCGGACGCGCACTGCGCGCCCCTACATATATTTTGCATTAGTTCATCGAACTCCGCGCCCTCCGGCGCCAAGCCGTAAGGCCCGTCGGCTTTAAGTTTATGCGACATATCGCCGCTCGCGATTACCGCGATTTTACGGTTTAGTTTCTTGGCGGCTTTTGAAATCGCCGCACCCAGAAAATAATGCAGGGGTACGGGTAAGCCCGAAATTGAAACCCGCACGATTTTTCTGCTCGTCCCGAGAAACGCCAGCGGAACCATAACCCCGTGGTCTAATTCAGGTTTCTTTTCACCCTCAAGCCCTGCGGGGAGCTCGTAAAACTCTGCGGTTTTCGCGATTTCGACAGCAAGTTCATCGTCATATTCGACACTCAATTTTATATGCCCTGCGCCGAAATTCCCGAAGTCGCCGCTTGCCGATTTACCGGGCGCGATATGAATATAATCGTGATATAAAATACTATGCGGCGAAATTATAATCAGCGTATCGGGGTTATCTTTTTCAATTTCAGCGGATATTTCTTCAAGTGCGCGGCGGGTGTCGGGGACTTCACCACCCTTGCCTATGCCATCGACCAAAAGCGGCGGGTGGGGGACAAGATAAGCTTTTAACATAATTTTCTCCTTTTTTACTTCTGTAAATCAATAATTAAATCCCTGAAATACGCCGCTTGCTCGAAGTCAAGCAGTTTCGCCGCTTCTTTCATAAGCGCGGTATATTTCTTAACCTGCATTTCCTTTTCGGATTTCGTAAGCTTTTTGCGTTTCTTTTTGTCGCCGCTTTCAGAATCGTCTTTGCCTGAAATTTCAATAATATCACGCACGTTTTTAACTATAGTCTGCGGCGTAATCCCCCGCTCGGTGTTATATTTTTCCTGAATTTCCCGTCGGCGGTTTGTTTCGCGGATTGCCGCTTCCATCGAGCGGGTGACATTATCGGCGTACATAATAACCTCACCCTCGGCGTTGCGCGCCGCTCTGCCGATATTCTGAATGAGGCTGGTTTCACTGCGCAGAAAGCCCTCTTTATCAGCGTCAAGAATAGCCACTAATGAAACCTCAGGCAGGTCAAGCCCTTCACGAAGCAGGTTAATCCCGACAAGCACATCGAACTCGCCGAGCCTTAAATCGCGGATAATTTCCATGCGTTCGAGCGTGTCAACGTCGTGGTGCATATAGCGGACTTTTATT
>Ga0123356_10006704_pt1 | contig 11600 bp, 8 predicted proteins | sample TergutEmb28metaG_2_FD_92546 | JGI IMG/M metagenome (GOLD analysis project Ga0123356, IMG submission 92546) | Embiratermes neotenicus P3 segment gut microbial communities from Petit-Saut dam, French Guiana - Emb289 P3 | ecosystem: Host-associated > Arthropoda: Insects > Digestive system > Gut ... | reverse complement strand
TTTGCCCCGTCTGCCCGGAAGTTATCCTGAGCTTATGAATATAAACATGAGTTCTATCCCATCTTTTTTCATGGATTTAAACGGAGAGCTTTTCTTGGAAATGGTAACGCTTCTTGGCAGACGCACGGCGCAGATGCACTTGGAGCTTGCCGCGGGGGTTGGTGAGGCCGCTTTCAGTCCGGAGCCTTTCTCTCAGCTCTATCAGCGTTCATTGTATCAATCCATGCAGGGACTCGCGCAAAAAGCGTTGAGAGTGCTTGAAAAAGAGCTTAAAAAAATGGAGCCTAACGTGCGCAGTGAGGCGCAAAGTGTGCTTGCGCTTGAAAAAGAGCTGTTGGAACGTATGAGGCGCATTGTTACTAAAAAAATCACTACTTTAAAAATCCGTGTGCATGGGGATTATCATCTTGGCCAAGTGCTTTTTACTGGTAAAGATTTTGTAATAATGGATTTTGAGGGTGAACCCGCGCGCTCTTTAAGTGAGCGTAAACTGAAAAAATCACCATTTCTTGATGTAGCGGGTATGATTCGCTCTTTCCACTATGTATGCTACGGAGCGCTTACCCTTGAGTCGGTTTTCAGGGACGAAGATAAAGAGCTTCTAAGCTCATGGATTGACCCGTGGTATCACTACACAAGCGGACTATTTTTGCGGGCGTATCTTGACGAAGCGGGAGACGCAGAGTTTATCCCTCAAAGCACTCAGGAGATAGATATACTCTTAAGAGCGTTCTTGCTCGAAAAAGCAGTCTATGAGCTTGGCTACGAGCTAAATAACAGGCCCGATTGGGTGATAATACCGCTTTTGGGGATTAAGAGTCTGCTTGATGAGGAGTGAGACGGACGGGAAAAGAGCTTTTGACATTCTTCAAAAAGAAAAATGAAAATAAATGCAAAGACAGGCATGATTCATACCCATTATTTATTTTCAACGTATGCACATCGACGATTTTAACTACAAATTGCCGCCGGAACTCATCGCCCAGGAGCCGCTTTTAAAAAGAGACGAATGCCGTCTTTTATTTATGGGGCGTCATAATGATTCACACTCTTTTCAACACCTGCAATTCAGAGATATATTAAAAATTTTGAAACCGGGTGACAGGCTTGTATTTAACAATACGCGCGTTATTCCCGCGCGTGTTTTTTGCCGTAAGAAGACTGGAGCGGCTCTTGAGTTTTTTTTTACGGAGCGGGTGAGTGATACTCAATGGAGAGCGCTGATAAAACCGGCAAAACGGGTGAGTGTTGGGACGGAAGTTTACGTAGAAAATTATCATCATATAAAACTGATGGTCGAACAGGTATCACAGGATGGCTATGAGAGATTGATAAAACTCATATCAGGAGCTAATACTCTTGATGAGGTGATTGAAACTTGCGGACATATTCCTCTGCCTCATTATATCAACAGAAGTGATGATGAAATTGACAAAGAGCTTTATCAAACAGTTTACGCCGGAGTTCCCGGAGCAGTCGCCGCGCCTACCGCCGGACTGCATTTTACGAATGCGCTTCTTGATGAATTAAGCGCTATGGGTGTTGACAGAAGTTTCGTTACTCTGCACGTAGGGGCGGGAACTTTCAGACCCGTACAGGTTGATGATCCGCGTAAACACGATATTCACGAAGAGCGCTTTGAGCTAAACGAACAGACAGCGTCAGAAATTAACTCTACGTGGAAAAACGGCGGACGGGTGATTGCTGTAGGTACAACAGTAGTGCGAACCTTGGAATCATGCGCAGTGTCAAGACATAAAGTCATTCCCAAAACTTCCAGAACAAAACTTATGATTCTGCCCCCTTACGAATTTAAAGCAGTTGACGGGCTTGTCACAAATTTCCATCTGCCCCGTTCAACGCTCCTCATGCTCGTATCCGCATTTGTCACAAGAGAGCGTACGCTTAACGCTTACAGGGAAGCGGTTGAGCAAAAATACCGTTTCTACAGCTACGGCGACGCGATGTTGATAATTTAATTATTGAAGTACCGATTAAATGTCGCGCCTGCACCGCCCTCAGACTGCACTACAGCCGTGAGGTCATTGATTTGATTAAGTTCTTCATCGAATCAAACGCAATCTCATCTTCAGATATCTCTTTGGGGAATTTAAAAAGTATCTCAGTGATTTCATCGTTGTGGTTTATTGACGAAAGGCCGCTGTCAGTACGGCAGGCAAAGAACAGGTCTAATGTGTGATAGAGGATGCCGCGGTACATATAGGTGTTGGGGATTGAGCGGCAGTATCCGGTGACCTCTATATCAATTCCAAGTTCTTCAAAAACTTCGCGCCTGATTGCAGTCTCTCCGTCTTCGCCGAAATCTACAAATCCGCCGGGCAAGTCTAAAAGTCCTTTTTGCGGCTCGTGGTTTCTGCGGATTACCATAAGCCGTCCCTCTTTGTCAAAAATGAGAGCCGCTACTGCTGCCGCAGTATTGAAGTAGAGTTCAAATCCGCATTCCGCGCAGACGATTTTTTTGTCGTTTTTTATGAAGACGCCGTTAGACGAGCATTTGGGGCAAAACTTAACCGATTCATTATTAGGATTTGTCATAATATAAAATAAATTTAAACCTCCTGTTATTTCAAGCAGTTTACATCTTATCGCCGAAAGGGCTAAAACTTTCCGACGGTAAGTCCTGCGTAATATCCCGGCCAGATACGTGCGTTGTGGCCTTTATAGCTTGCGTCCCAGTAACCGGTATGTTTGGGTTCAATTTCGAGATTGCCGTTCTTGTCTTCAATGACTCCGTTTATACTTGCGCCCGCTGTAAGAGCCGCAGCCGGAAGCAGACGGTAATTTGCGCCGAAACGAATTCTGCCCCCCTGGTTATTAAACCAGTACCCGCGGGCTTCTTTTAACTGCTTATCCAGATTGTCAAGTTTTCTCCAGTTGACCTCTTTTACCGGGTTTTCGTAATGTACTTTAAGTGAGGTAAAATCAAGATTCATATAAAAGGGAGTACGCATACCAAAGCGTGTTCCAAGTCCCCAGCCCCAAGTTTTTGGCCATTTGTCATACCAGCCGGAGCTCCATCTTGGCCGCTGGCTGTATTCAAGCTGTGAGTAGAGCAACGTGGTTCCGGTGTTAAGCATTGCTCCTGTCATGTATGCCTCATCGCCGTAAAATGTCATTGTGAAGATACCGTTACCCGCAAAATTTAATAAACCTATTGGTGTTTTTTCGCTGTATCCGGCAATATTCACCAAGCCTATTTGACGATTGACTCTGCTTGCGATATTTACGTTTCCTATTTGAAGATTACCAGCGTTCTCTGCTATGTTTACAGTTCCAACCTGAACGTGGCCGATGCTCTTTGCTATGTTTACATTCCCAGCCTGAACATAACCGACATCTCCGGCAATGTTTATATTTCCGGCTTGAACATATCCAACATTTCCGGTGGCGACATTTATAAATCCGGCCTGAAGGTAGGCGGCATTTTCGGCAATGTTAATTGCGCCGCCCTGAAGGCCGCTGTTTTTCGCGGTATTTATAAATCCGGCCTGAATACTGCTGTCGCAATACATGGCTAAATTAAAGGCGGCAGCCTGTACGCCGTGAAAGTTTCCAAGTGCAATGTTGGAAACATAGCCGACCTGCAGGCCGGTCATATCTTTGCGCGCCAGGTTTGTAATGAGCGCAATTTGAGTTCCGGCATACTCTGCGCGGGCGTCGTTGACAAAAAGAGAGAGCTGAATTCCATTTGCCGGAGCGTTACTGTATGTGTAGGCGATATAGCTTTTAAATTCAAATGAAGCGCTGCGCGCAGAATCAAGCATTGGATTGGCGCTTATTTTTACATCCGGGCTTACGTTTTCATCATTATTTTCACTTACATTTTCATTTTCGCTCTCATCCTGAACAGTCACTTCATTCTCATTGTGATTTTCACTCTCATCCTGAGCATAATCTTCGTCTTCGCTTTCATCACTGTCATAATCTTCCTCATCTTCCCCTGTCTCTTCATTTCCGCGTTTTCTGGTAATCTCACGCTTTACCGGTTTAAGCATATCTGGAGTGAGCAGAACTTTTTCGCCGCTGCCAAGAGTAAGGTTCTCCGCATTATAGGATACTTTGTGCTCCATAAATACATTGTACTTACCCGCAGGCAGACCAAGTTCTACGGCGCGTCCCTTGGTTTTATAAAGTTCAGCGATTAAAAACCCTTTCTGGTCACGGATAAAAAGACGCCCCTCAAGGTCTGCGTCAAGCGTTAACCCTGAATTTATCTGGCGCAGGTCTGTCATTACCACGTCGCCTGTGCCTGTAAGATTTATATCACGGCTTGGGTGCTGAGCGCCGCCGATTGTTGATTGTGTACTTTCAAGAGTATTATTGAAGGCGAATTGATACGCTTCACTTAAGGTGACTGTTCCGCTTCCTGTCATATCCGCGGCTCCCCGCAGTCCGCTTACAAGCGCGTTAGTAAAGAAACTTCCGCGGATTCTGTCGCTCTCCTGACTTACCTCAGATTCACTTGAAGAGGTCAAAAAAGCGTATCCTTTCATATCGGAACTTGCGTCTGATAGAAAAGCGGGACGCGCTATACCCCCCTTTATGCGGGTGATTGCGCCGCTGCCGCATGCGTCAAGGATTGCAATTTTAAGGTCTGCGTCAATATTGTCAACTGCTTTACGAAAATCCGGCCACAACATAAGCTCTTTTCCAAGCCGCAGCCCCTTTTCGTCTGCGTGGCCGCTGTAATAAACGATAATCTCTTTTCGTCCGTTTGCGTACTTGGGATTTTTCAGCATATTTTCAATGCTTGAAAACCCCCGGCGCATTTCAGCGGCGCTTGGTTCGCTCAAAAAAACTTTGTTTTGCGGCTCAATTCCGCCCATATCGGTGAGCACTGCGGCAAAAGCGCGCGCGTCGGTCACAGCATATCTCAAAGTAGCGCGCCCCTGTCCGCCGTTATTTGCTCCTGCAGCAAGTAAAAAGCGGTGAACCTCTACCGGAGCGGATGCGTTTACAATAGAAACGACAGTTAAAACCATTATCACCGCTTTAACAATATGTATCATCTTAATATCCCTTTTATATTTGTGAACGGCATTAGATTAAAGTATGTTTTTTTAAAGTGAAAACTGTAACCTTCTGCTCATCCTGTAAAACCGGCAGCTCATTTGGATTCTTTACTTTACGTATTGATTGAGTTATTGTATCAATATGAAAATTCTGCGGCGAAGTAACTAAATAAAAAATTTCAAATTTTGGAGCGTCGTCAAGCTCATAGGAGTGATTCAACGCTATTGCTCTGCCGGGTGTTAATGGAGCCGCTTTGCCTGATTCACCGGATAAATGTACTGTCACTACGCCGCGCCCGTCAAGACTTACAATCGTTCCGTAACAGACGGCGGGTACAAGATAGCGCAGTTGAATTACATCGCCTTGACTTACGCCGGCCTCAAGTTCAAGTTTCTCCGCTGTTCCGCCGTTTTTCCGCCACACTTCAAGGCGCGATTCAAGACCTTTTATGCGCGTTTCCTCATTAGAAAAAAATGCCGTTGATTCAGCTTTTGACTGAGTGGATGTAAATATATAAATCGGCAAAATCAGTAATACAACCGCGCAGGCAAAAGCGGGAGCCGCCCAGCGGGGGACTGTTTTCCAGTTATCCCATATCATAGAGAAGCGGTTTTTATGTTTTGGCGGTACTGCTTTTGATGACGGTGATACGGATTTTGCATCTTTTATCATCATATTAAGCGGATATTTGTTAAGCATCTCTTCATTATGATTACGCAGGTATTCAATTCTTTCATGTAAACTAACGTCAGACTGCGCCTGTTCACGTATAGCGTTAAGTTCGCTTTGCGGCAGTTCACCGAGAATAAAACGCTCAAGTTTCCAGTCGGGGATTATTTTATTGTTGTTGTTATCCATAAATTACATAGCCTCCAGTTCAACCAGAGTTTCTCTTAACGCGGCAAGCCGTTTACGCACTCCGCTTACAGACATTTTTACCTCACGGGCTGTCTCTTCAAGCGTCATTCCATCCACAAGATGAAGTACTGCAATAGTACGGCTGGATTTTGGAGAGCTATGAAACAGTTTGCGCAGTACGCTTCGCGCTCCATGTTTTTCCCCTATATCACTGCTGCACGCGATTCTTTCCAAAATTGAATCACCGTCACCGTCTTCACCGCGGCGTTTATAGTCCCTTATTTTATTGAGACAGTGATTTGTAGCCATTGTCCACAAAAGGCTTGAAGGGTACTCCGCTTTAATATTCTGTTTGTTTTCAAGTAATTTCACAAAAACCTCCTGTACAGCGTCAGCGGCTCTATCAGTATCGCCAAGCAGATGTATACACCGCCTTAGCACCATAGGGCCGTATTTTCTGAAAAGAGCCTCAGTATCAAGATTTTGTATCCGCGCGGATGTTTCGTTCATATAACTTTAACACCATGAGGATGGAGATTTGTTACTTTGATTGAAAAATAGTTTTTTGCGGAAAGTGCGAAGCTAAAATAGTATCAATAATCTCAACCATTTGGTTATACTCTAAAACATCATCAACGCCGAGATATTTATTCAAGTCTTTTGCCCGAAGAAACATCAATTGAAGCAGTGATATGATCTCATAAGCTGTAATTCTGATACTGATTTCGGAGCGTTTATCACCGCATATTTCACGGATCAGGGAGAGAATATTTTGCGGGGTAATGATCTCAGCTTTTGTTAATTCGTATTCAACTGTAAATTTCATATAACGAGAGTGCTTTATTGACATGTCGCAGATAGCAATCAACATTCCTCTTAAGCGGTCGTAAGCGCTTATATTGTCATCTTTAACAGAAAGCCACTCCGACGCCGCTTTATATCTGAGAGCGCATACGGCCCTGTACATAAGTTCGTCTTTTGACCGAAAGTAGTAGTTGATCATAGACAATTGCACATTCGCTTCCGCCGCAATATCGCGGACGGTAATGCCGGTTGGCTCCCTGTCATCTTGCAGCAGTTTAACAGCAGCGTTAAGAATTTGTTCCTGCATATCAATCTTCATTATAATTTTTGTCCTTTCTGTCCTTTTTGTCCTTATATTTTTATATTAAAAAACACCGCGTACAACACCGGAATAATTAACAATGTAACAACTGTCCCAAAAAACAACCCGCCCATAATACTTACCGCGCAGGGCGCGAACATACTGTCGTTTAAAAGCGGCACCATACCCAATATCGTAGTAAGCGAAACCATCATCACCGGACGAAAACGCATGGCGGAGCCGTCTAATAGCGCTCTATGGGGCGGGACGCCGTTTGAGATTAGGCGGTTGATCTCATCCATTAAAACGATACCGTTTTTCACTATCATTCCTATAAGTCCAAGCACTCCGGCGAGCGCTACGAAACCGAGTGATTTCCCAAATATCAGCATCGCCGCCGCAACGCCCGCGAACATAAGAGGTATACAGCAGAAAATTATTAACGGTTTGCGGTAGTCTTTGAATAGAAGGATTAGTATGATTATCATAAGGATGATAGCTGCAGGCAGGTTGCGGAATAAATAATACGTAGATTCCGTACTCGCTTTGAACTCGCCTTCCCACTGCATCGTATAGCCGTCCGGCAGTTCAATATTTTCTATCTGTTTGAGTATGCTGTGACGGGCCTCTTTTGTGTTAACGCCAAAGACAGGATTACCCTGCGCTCTCATTGCCCGCTGTCCGTTGTGGCGTATTACTAACGGGTCTTCCCATACGATTTTTATACCTGCTGACGCTTGACTTAACGGAACAGTGCTTAGTATTGACTGCAACAGCTCCTCTTCGGATATTGCGCCTGTCATTAAGTCTTGTATTGTTTGTCTATTGAGTCCGTTAAGCGTTGGTATCATGCTGAAAACCGGTATATTATTGAGCGTTTCTACAGGATTGCCGTCTTTATCGACAGTTTTAAGGAAAATAGTTTGACTGCGGCTTCCGTCATAAAATTGACTTACCGGTATTCCGCCCGCCGCGCTGAGCGTAGACAGAGCGGCGTCCTGACGGCTTAATCCGACAGCGCGGGCGATCGGCTGATTGTAATCAATCATCAGAGCGGGCGTTTTGGCTTCCCAGTCTGAGTTTATAAGAAAGATTTTACCGCTTCGGCGCATGATCTCTTTTGCCTGTTCTGTAAGATCACGCAAAACGGCGGGGTCAGGCCCTTTGAACTGTAATTCGAGCGGATATTTTTTATACATCAGGTTATACCGTTTTAACCGTACATAAGCGTCGGGGTATGAAGCAATGAGATACTCCTGTATCTCTTGCATATTTTCTGCGAGTTCTTTATAGGAAGTAAAGTCCACAATCAGCTCGCCGTAGGAAAGGGTTGGGTCTGCCATAGCGCGCACCAAATTATACCGAGCAGGCGTTGCGCCGATTGACGTGGTTATATTCCTCACCTCTTTGCGGCTGAACAGATACTCCTCTATAGATTCCAAATCAGCTTTAACGCGTCTGCTGTCAACCCCTTCGGGCAGTTTATATTCAATGTAAAGCTGATCATATTCTATATCAGGGAAAAAATCCTGCGGTAACAGAGTGACGCAAAACATACCAACTGCCGCTATTACCACAGCTATAGATAAGGAAACCGCTCTGCGGCGTAAAAGCCATGAGAGTATACCGCGCAGTATTTTGTAAGATTTGCTCTCATGTTCATGTTGATTTACGCTTTTGTTTTTGTATTTGTTGGATAACATGATGCCGGCCTGAATGGGAATTTGTGTTAAAGCAAGCAGCCAGCTTAACAAAAGCGATATAGCGAGTACGATAAACAGGTCTCTCACGTAGATACCAGCCGTATCCGGCGAAAGAAACACCGGCAGAAACGCGATTATGCCTATCGCTGTAGCGCCAAGCAGGGGCAGGGCAGTCTTGCGGCCAACGGAAATAAGCGCGGTTCGGCGGTCTTTCCCCTGTTTTAAATCCACTAATATTCCGTCAACGATAACAATGGCGTTATCTATCATCATCCCCATCGCCAAAACAAAAGAGGCCAGCGATACCCTCTGTAAAGTCCCGCCAAAGAGATTGAGTACCCAAAATGTTCCCATTACCGTAATAAAAAGACTTGTACAGATAATAACGCCGCTTCTAAATCCCATCGTAAGCATTAATGAAACAATAACTATACAAAATGATAAAAGCAGACTGTTCATAAAATCGCCGAGACCCTTTTTGACACGGTCGGGCTGATAAAACACTTTGTTAATGCCGATACCTGCAGGCAGTTGTGTTTTTTGTAAATTATGAAGCGTGTTTTCTACCTGACGTCCAACTTTGATAATATCTGTACCGCTCAAAGCCGAAACCGCAATGCCAAGCGCGTGCTGTCTGTCGTAACGCATTTCATTGCGTACAGGATTTTCATAGTCATTCGTTACGCGGGCAATATCACCCAAACGCAGACGGTCGTTTTCGTATCCGCGTAAAAGCAGATTTTCTATATCTTCTGTGGTTTTATATTTATCGTTGACCGCTATGCGTAAACGGCAGCCGTCTGTTTCGTAATACCCGGCGTAAACGGTTTTATTTTGCCCGCTGAGAGTAGACAGCACTTCCGCGGGATGAACGCCAAGCAGCGCCATGCGGTCTTCAAGCAGTTCTATATTGATACACTCTTTGCGTTTACCGTAGATAATAACATCTGAAATGCCATCTATATTCTGAATTTCACGCTTTATAAATTCGGCGTAATCATTCATTTCGCGGTCGGAAAAACCGTCGGCTGTCATTGCGTAAAAAATCCCGTACACGTCGCCGAAGTTGTCCATAACCGTTGATCTGCCCGCCCCCTCAGGCAATCTGTTTTGCGCATCGTCAACCTTATTGCGCAGAAGGCTCCAGTGATAAGCTACCTCTTCATTTTTTACCAATGTAGAAAGCTGAACGGATATTATTGACACATCGTTCATAGAGCGGCTGACAACTGATTCCACATTTTTTATTGAACGGATGCTTTTGTCAAGCACATCAGATACCTCAAGTTCCACCTGATGCGCGGACGCGCCCGGATAAGCAGTTACGACAAGCGCGTTTTTTACCTTAATTTCGGGGTCTTCGAGCTTGCTCATATTGTAAAACGCCTGCATGCCGCCTATTACCAATACAGCGATGGTAAAATAGAGCAGTTTGCGGTTATCTAAAGCCCAGCTTCCCCAATCTATCACATCATCCCCCCAACATTACTTGGCGGCGCCGGAGGCAGGAGCCTTACTTTTTCTCCTTGACGAAGTACATGCACTCCTGCTGTTACAACAATCTCGCCGACGCTTAGACCTTCGGATACAACAGCTTTACCGTCGCGAAGAATTTCCGTCACGTTAACAGCGCGTTTTTCAACGTTTTGAGTGCTGTTATTATAGACCCAAACGTTTGCGGTTCCGTTATTCTCGAAGACCGCGGAAATTGGGATATGCTTAAGCGCAGTCTCTTCCGGTTTATACTGTATGGTTACCATTACGGACATACCGGGGGAGGGCGTTTGCGGCGTGCGCTCTCTCATCCTCAAACGTACGGTGTAAAGCTGATTGAGATTCGCTTTTTGAGCGACGCCTATTAATTCTAACGGAAAGGTTTTATTGGGATGAATATCCGTACTGTACGAAAAGGAGTCGAATTGACCGCGGCGGATGAAGTCTGCCGTTGGAATATGAATCTCTATTTCGGGAAGGCTTGCGCTTATCATAGAAATTACAGGCATTCCCGCGCTTACGGTTTCACCATTTTGAAAAAACCGCTTTTGAACGTAGCCGTCAAACGGAGCGCGGAGTTTGGTATCTGTCAACGCGTTTTTATGCGCTTCGTGTTTTGCGGTGATTTGCTTAATGCCAAATACCGCTTTATCGTGATCGTTGGCTGTTACGCTTCCTTTTTCGTAAAGCGCAATGATCCGGTTGGCTTCCGCTTTTGTACGGTGATATTCGGCTTCGGTAGCGGCCAGCTGTACGGCGTAGTCGCGCGAATCCATCTCCGCCAAAACCTGTCCTTTTTTTACAACGCTTCCCGCGTCCACATATATTTTCGTGATAGGCCCGGCGATGCGGAAAGCGAGATTTACCTCAGAAGCGGCTCTCACTCTTCCGGGAAAAGCGGAAGCGCTTTTGTTACCGTAAACCTGTACGGTATCAGTTTTCACTGTTTTTATGACGATTTCATCGGTTTTCTTCTGCGAACAGGCTGAAATGATGAATATCAGCGCAGATAATAACATTAAGGATATTCGTTTCATGTCTGCTTATCCTTGACTGGGGACGGAGTTGCTCTTATTTTGAACGCGTTTTGTACGTGTTCAGTACATGTTCAAAATATAATTGATTTGGGTTTGTGTGTCAATAGCAGATTTTTAGGGATTATCATTGTGTGATTTTACACCGGGGACGGATCTGCATAATTTTCAAGCCGTGATTAACAAATACAAATAAAAAAATTTGACATCGTCGTTAACGATGTATTAGTTTTACATTAACTTTACATCATGAACATGGGCGCCGCTTTAAATGGCATCAAAAACTGTCAAAAAAGGCGACCACCTCATAAATTACTGCCGAGCGGCAAACAAGGATCGCCGCGGACTGGAAACGACGTTATGCCCAATGGT
>Ga0123356_10006703_pt1 | contig 11602 bp, 9 predicted proteins | sample TergutEmb28metaG_2_FD_92546 | JGI IMG/M metagenome (GOLD analysis project Ga0123356, IMG submission 92546) | Embiratermes neotenicus P3 segment gut microbial communities from Petit-Saut dam, French Guiana - Emb289 P3 | ecosystem: Host-associated > Arthropoda: Insects > Digestive system > Gut ... | reverse complement strand
GCGGACGTTATCCGTGATGGCCTGATCGCGGCCGGTGTCCAGGTCGAAGACTCCCCAGCAGGGGCACGCTGGCACCTAGCCGAATCCTGCCCCGCCGAACCAGCCGACCAGTCCTGAGCGCCAGGCCATGGCAGGTAATTCGTCCAGGCGCGGCGCGGTGCGCAAACCCGGCTCCAAGAAGGGCGCCACCGTTGGTTCCGGTGGCCGCGGCCGGCGGGCGCTGGAGGGCAAGGGCCCAACGCCCAAAGCCGTTGACCGGACGTACCACCCGGCGGCCAAGCGGGCGGCCGCTGCGACCAAACGGGGCTCGGGGCGGCCTGGGCCTGCCAAGACCAGCACGGATCTGGTGCTGGGCCGCAACGCCGTGCTCGAGGCCCTGGCGGCCGGTGTGCCGGCCCTCCGTCTAGACGTGGCTGCCGGTTTGAAAGTCGACGACAGGCTGAAGCGGGCCATCAAACTGGCCGCCAACCAGGCCTTGCCCATCCAAGAGGTCTCCCGTACGCAGCTGGATCAAATGGCGGGTTCCAAGGCCCACCAGGGGATTGTGCTGAAAACCAAGCCCTACCGCTATGCCCAGGTGGCTGACCTGCTGGACCGGGCGGCGCAGGCGGACCAGGCGCCGCTGTTGGTGGCACTGGACGCGGTCACTGACCCCCACAATCTTGGGGCGGTGCTGCGCTCGGCCGCCGCCTTCGGGGTCCACGGCGTGCTGATCCCCGACCGCCGTTCGGCTGCGGTGGGGCCCACCGCCTGGAAGGTCAGCGCCGGCGCGGCGGCGCACTTGCCAGTGGCTCGGGTGCCCAACCTGGTGCGCGCCCTGACCGAATTGCAGGCCCAGGGCCTGTTCGTGGTGGGGCTTGACGGCCAGGCCAGCACCGACATCGCCCACCTACCCGTAGCCGACGGACCGTTAGTGCTGGTGATCGGCTCAGAGGGCCACGGTCTGGCGCGCCTGACGCGGCAAGCCTGCGACCTGACGGCGGCCATCGACATTGAACCCACCACCGAATCGCTCAACGCGGCCGTGGCCACGGGCATTGCGCTGTACCAAATCCGCCAAGCCCGCCAGCCAAACCGCACCGATCAGGCTGATTGACGACGTAACTTCCGCAGGTCAAAGCTCTGACCTGTGCAAATGCCCGGGGCTTGGCGGTATTGGTCACCGATCAGCCTGCTGGTGAGTAAAGGGTGGCGTTGTTGGCTAGCCCAGAACCACGTCGTCAGCCGGCGGCAGCTCAATGGTGTTGGCTAGGATCAGCGATTCCTCGTCACGTCGGTGGCGCAGCACACTGTCGATGTAGCTTTGCAGCGCTTCCGCCATGGACACAAAGCGGTCTTGGTGCTGGGACATAAACCAGCGGTGCTCCAGCACCTCATGGTAGATCTGCGCCAACTCCCGCTTGCCACGCAGCTCCCGGGGCACCGCCCGCACGGTCGGTTCGAACACCTGGGACAGCCAGCTGTGGGCCACGAAGTCCTCGTCCATGCCACCCTGGTCGGTGGCTACCCGGTAGGTGTCCAGATCATTGAGCAAACGCCTGGCCAGGTTTTCTGGCACGTCCAAGCCGGTCAGGCGGAAAAGGCGGCGTTGGTGGTGACCAGAGTCAACCACCTGCGGCTGGATCTTGACGGTGGTGCCGTCCGGCGAGGTCACCATGGAGAGCTCGGCCACGTCAAAGCCCAGGTCGTTCAACCGGTTGATGCGCTCTTGTAGCCGCCAACGCGCGTCGGCGTCCACGGTCTCCTCTTCAGTCAGCGCGGTCCACAGCTGTAAGTAGCGGTCATGCAAGAAGTCGCCGATGGCGATCGGGTCCAGCTCCGCTTCCAGCATGTTGCCGGCCTCAAGGTCCATCAACTCGCCAATCACGTTGACGCGGGCCAGGTCCAGGTCGTAGAGCCGCTGGCCGTCAGTCAAAGCCTCTTGCAGATCACCGGTTTCGGCGTCCACCAAGAAGGCGGAAAAGGCGTTGGCATCCCTTCTAAACAGCGTGTTCGACAGGGAGACGTCGCCCCAATAGAAGCCAATCAGGTGGAGGCGGACCATCAGCAGAGCCAAGGCGTCCAGGAGTCGAGTGGCTGTGGCCGGCCTAAGGCGCTGGGAAAACAACGCCCGGTACGGCAGGGAGAAGTTCAGATGCTGGGTGATCAAAGCGGCGTCTAGCTCTTCACCTTTGGCGGTACGCCGCCCAGCCACCACCGCCACCGGCTCAACGGAGGGTTCACCCAAGGTCTTGAGGTCCTTGAGGAGTTGGTACTCGCGGGTGGCGTAGTACTGCGAAATCTCCTTGACCGCCACCACCCGGCCAGACAGGCGGGCAAAGCGCACCACGTGTCTGGAAATGCCGCGCGGCAGGGCTACCACCACCGAATCGGGCCACTGCGCCAGTGGCAGGTCCCACGGCAGGGTCAATAGATCCGGGTCTGGTTCGACCGCGGTGATTGTCAGCGAGCCGGACAATGGACTCTCCTAAAACGACCACGGCACCGGCGCCGAGAGCCGGTCATGTGACACGGTCTCGCAGCGTCGGTGCCGCGGTAGAAGCGAGTTTCTGGTGCTACGTCAGCCTTCCAACCGGTCACCGGTGGCTGGCGAGAAGGTGTGCTGGTCTTGAGGCCGGACCGCAATGTAGACGGTTTGGCCCTTCTGGGGCACAGAGCGTGGGTCGACCCGGGCAATCATCTGCCCACCTTGCAAGGTGGTGGTTTCCGGGTTGTCGCCAATAATGGTGCCGTAGGCGTAGGCGTCAGAGCCTAGTTCTTCGACAATGGAGATTTCCACCGGGATGGCGCCTGGGCTGGCTTCGGCTGAAACCACCACATTCTCGGGCCTGAAACCAACCACCAGCTTGCCCTCATCTTGCGGGGTCAAGGCAGCCACGACCGCGGCCGACAACGGCAGTTCAATTTGGCCAATCTGCGCGGCGTTGCCCTTCACCGGGAAGGTGCCAATGTTCATGGCTGGTGAGCCAATGAAGCTGGCTACAAAGACGTTGGCTGGCTTGTCGTACAAGGTCAGGGGCGAACCGACCTGTTGGAGCAGGCCCTTGTGCAAGACCGCGATCCGGTCCCCCATGGTCAGCGCCTCAGTTTGGTCGTGTGTGACATACACCGTGGTGACACCCAGGCGGCGTTGCAGTGAGGCAATCTGGGTCCGGGTGGACACCCGCAGCTTGGCGTCCAAGTTACTCAGAGGCTCGTCCATCAAGAAGACTTGGGGTTGGCGCACAATGGCGCGGCCCATGGCAACGCGCTGGCGCTGGCCGCCAGACAGGGCCTTGGGTTTGCGGCTGAGATATTCGGTCAGGTCCAGGATCTTGGCGGCTTCTTCGACGCGCTCGCGGATTTGGGCCTTGGGCATGCCAGCAATTTTCAGGGCGAAGCCCATGTTGTCCGCCACCGTCATGTGGGGGTACAAGGCGTAGTTCTGGAACACCATGGCGATGTCCCGGTCCTTGGGCTGGACGTCGGTGACGTCCCTGTCGCCAATCAGGATGCGACCTTCGTTGACTTCTTCCAAGCCAGCCAGCATGCGTAGCGAGGTGGACTTGCCGCAGCCGGATGGTCCGACCAAAACAAGGAATTCGCCGTCCTCAATCTTGAGGTTCAGTTGGTCGACGGCTGGCTCGGTGCTTCCCGGATAAACCCGGGTAGCTCCATCAAATGTCACTGTAGCCATGACAGTTCCCCTTCACCGGCAGGTACGTGCCGGACGATCCGTAGTGAAGGCACCACACGTGGTGGCCTACACTGCTCAGTCTTTGAGCATTGGGGTCCATCCTGCCACGTTGCTCTGTTTATTGCACATCTGCAGGGGATGGCCATACGCCTACCAGTATTGGCCGATAGGGACAGGCGCAGCAAAGGTGCCGTCGCCCTTGCCGCGGTAAAGATTGAGTTGCCCTGTTGTGTTGTTCCGGCCCACAATGTCGGCAATGCGATCACCGTTCAGGTCCGCCCCAGCCGCCAGGTAGTTACCCTTCCAACCGCGACCAATTTGGCCAGCAGTTTTGACTGTACCGTCCCCTCTACCGGGATAGTAGAAGAGCTGACCCGCCGTATTTATTGCTATGAGGTCGTTCTTCCCGTCCCTGTTCAGGTCACCGGCTGCGAAGACGGTCATGTTCCTCCAGCCGTGGCCAATCTGCGGGTAGGGGGATTTGAAACCGCCCTTTCCGTTATTAGCGTAGAGGTACATGAACCCTGATGTCTTTTTGATGGCAACAAGGTCCGGGACACGGTCCCCGGTCAGATCACCAGCTGGTATTACCATGTAGGGTGACAAACCCCGTCCAATCTGCACGCCAGGTTTGATGTAGCCTCGTCCGGTACCGGCGTACAGGTACATTTGACCGGCTGTGTTGATGCCGATCAGGTCGTTGCGGCCATCGCCGTTCCAGTCCCCGGGAGCGTACATCGTCATGTCCCGGAAGCCAGTGCCGATCAATATGCCCGCACTCAGTTTGCCGCTGGCTGAGCTGGGATAACGTAGCAGGGCGCCATCGCTGGCTCGGACTGCCACCACGTCGCCGTAACGGCTACCCGAGAGCGACGGGCTCACCAGGATTTGCTTCATCTTGGGTTGGTATGGCGGTAGGTCGTGCTGGTAGTCCAGAGCGGCCAGCACATCAAGGGCACCGGCTCCGGTGAAGTTGTCCTTGCCCGTGGGGGCAATGTCGCGCGCGGTGGCGGTCAGGGCTTTGGTGACTTGCGCCGGAGTCAGGTTGGGCTGGAACCGCAGCAGCATGGCAGCGGCAGTGGCCACCAGGGGGCTAGAGAAAGAAGTGCCGGCTTCATAGGTCCAAGCGTTCTTGGTTAGGACGGCAATGCCTTGACCTGGGGCGGCAATGTCAACACCAGAGTTGTGGGTGGAGAAGCTGGCCACCTGCCCGGTATTGGTCAAAGCCGCCACCGAGATGACTGGAGTGTAGGCGGCTGGCCAAACCACCGGGTTGTAGACCCCGCTGACGCTTTGGTTGCCGTAGTTGCCGGCGGAGGCCACCACCACCACCTTGGCGGCAATGGCATAGTCCACAGCGGCCTTTAGGTCTGAGGGCATGGCGCTGCCAATGAAACCCAGCGACAGGTTGATTACCCTGGCGCCGTCATTGGTGGCCCCGTAGATGGCGTTCACCAGGGCGGCGTCTGTCATTTGCCCGGTGGCGGCGTTGGACACCTTGTAGACCCAAACCACCTGATCCCAGCCGGCACCGGCCACGTCAATGGCGTTGTCGGTGCAGGCTCCCATGACTCCGGCAGTGGCGGTGCCGTGGTAGGTCACATCGTCCGAACCCATGTTGGTGGGGTTGACGTTGGTGCCGCCGTCGCCATAGTTATGGCCGGCTTTGATGTTGCCGCACTGGGCATCTGGGTGGTTCATCTGGAAGCCGGTGTCAATGTCCGCAATGGGCGCGCTTCCCGGGAGTTTGGCGTTGCTCAGCCGCGCCCAGACTGCGCTGAAGTTGCCTCCGGGGAACGGGCCAAGGGCCCACTGGTCACCGGCAAGGTAGGCGGGATCGTCGGGCGATGAATGGTACATCGGAACTGGTTGCCAGCCATATTCGACGGCTTCAACTAGTCCAGAGGCGGCTAGCTCCTGGGCGAGAGCCTCGCTAGTCTCGGGGTCGGTGGTGGTCAGCGCCATGACGGTGTCTAGCTCACCACCGGCGTCTAGATCAGCTTCGCCAAGATCGGTGGTGCCGGTGACCTCGGCCACTTTGGCTGCAATCTCTTCGGTGGAGACGCCTTCGGCCGGTATCAGCACTAGCCGGGTTTCATCAACGAAAGTCTCGTCAGGGTCAAGGGCGGGCCCATCAACCGCGATCACTGGGTCATCAGGGCCAGCGGCCTCAGCCGGTTCACTGGCCATGGGCATGAACCCAATCACCATCACGGGTACTACGAGCAGGGCACTCAACAGACGACGGATGCTACTCAAAGTTCTCTCCTGGGGTTGCAGCCTGGGCTGAGGTCTGGTATTCGACCCGATGACCATTCTTTCATGGTTCAACACCCAGCAATCCGTCTTATTCCCCGACAAGGGCAGAGGAACTGAGCTGGACAACCACCTGCAGAGGCACGATTGGGCAGGTTAGCCGCGTTCACTGTGGTTAGAGCGGCGTGGCGACAACAGGGACACGGTGGGGCAGCATTTTTGCTCCGACACCCGGCGGCAGGTGGGGATTTCTACCCAATAGTCAGGCCGGCCGGACCTGTCCCGCCAGGAAGGCCAGGAAGGCACACATGGCTACCGGGTCAGCCAGGGTGAACTCGGCCGCCGTGGGCTCGGGTCCCACCCGGATGGCCACATCAGGTGGCGCCAGGGTGCGCAGGGCCAGTTCGTCGGTGGTGTCATCGCCGGCAAAACCCACAATTGACGCGCCAGTTTGCTGCCGCAGGTACTTAATGGCCTCGGCCTTGCCGGCTGGCTCCACGGCCAACTCCACCACCGACTTGCCCACCAATAGGTGGGCTCCCAAGGCCGCACCCAACGCCTGGGCCGCCTGGGTCAGCTGTGCTACCTTGCCGGCATCGGCCACCAAACGGGTGTGCAGCACATGGGCTACCGGCTTGTGTTCGACCCACGCCCCGGCCGGGCTGCCGTGGGCTTCGATCAGTTCAGTTAGGCCCTTGTCGAAACTAGCCAAATGGCTGCTTTGTTCGGGGGTCAGGTGGCGGGGCTGAAGGTCCAGGCAGCCAGCGCGTACCACGCCCAATTCGGCGCCGTGCGAACCGGCAATCAGGGTTTGATCGGGCGGCGCAGCCAGGCGAACCAAGTCCTGAGCCGGCCGGCCGGACACCAAAGCCAGGTGCAGTGATGGCACCTGGGCCAGGGCGGCCAATGCGGCTTGCCCTTGGGGCAGGGTCCGGGAGGCATCGGGGTCGTCAACCAGGGGAGCCAAGGTGCCGTCGAAATCTAGCGCCAACAAGGTTGGGCTGCCACCGAGCAGGCGAGCAACGGCCTCTGGCCACCAATCCAACATGCTCATTCGTCTGACTCGATAGGCGGCTCTGTGCCTTCGCCCCCAGTCTGCTTGGGCTGGAAGCGATCCGGCGCCAAGGTAGTCAGGAAGGAATCAGCCCAGGCAGCCACGTCATGGGTCATGACCCGGCGGCGCAGGGCGCTCATCCGGCGGCGTTGTTCGCGCGGCGACATGTTAACAGCCCTGACCAGGGCATCTTTCAGGCCGTCAATGTTGTGGGGGTTGACCTGGATGGCTTGGTGTAGCTCGCTGGCTGCTCCGGTGAACTCAGACAGCACCAGCACGCCGCGGCCATCGGTTCTAGCGGCTATGTACTCTTTGGCCACCAGATTCATACCATCCCTCAAGGCCGTCACCACCATGACGTCTGCTGCCAAGAACAGCGCGGTCATCTCTTCCGGACCTTGGTTCTGGTGCAAGTAGTGAATGGCTGGCCTGGCCAGTGAACCAAAGTCGCCGGTGATGCGACCCACCGTGGTTTCAACCTCTTCGCGCAGTTGTTGGTAGGCCGTCACATTGCCGCGTGAGGGGCTAGCTACCTGGATCAGGACCACGCCCGGTAGAGGCAAACGTCCTTCCCGCAGCAATTCCTCGTAGGCCTTCAGGCGGTGTGGAATGCCCTTGGTGTAGTCCAGCCGGTCCACCCCGAACAAGATGGCGTCTGGGTTGCCCAACTCAGCCCTAATCTCTCTGGCCCGGGCCTGGACGCGGGGGTTGCGGGCCATGGCGTCTGCCGCCGCCGAATCCAGCGAGATGGGGAAGGCAGAGGCTTGGATCTGGCGGGGTTGGCCCGTGGGGCCTGGCACCAAGATGTACTGCGAGCGGGTGGTCAAACCGGTCAGCCGCCTGACGCACGAGCGGAAGTTGGCCGCGTCTTGTGCCCGCTGGAAGCCCAAGAGGTCAGCGCCTAGCAGACCCATGAGGATCTGGCGCCGCCAGGGCAGCTGGGCGAATAACGCTTCCGGTGGGAAGGGGATGTGGTTGAAGAAACCAATCCTCACGTCGGGGCGCATCTCGCGAATCAAGCTTGGCACCAGCTGGAGTTGGTAGTCGTGGACCCAGACCACCCCACCAGGGGCCACTACCTCGGCGGTGGCTTCAGCGAAACGCCGGTTGACCTGCTGGTACGCGTCAAACCATTCGCGGTGGTACTGCGGCTGAGAGATGACGTCGTGGTACAGCGGCCACAGTGTGTCGTTTGAAAAGCCTTCGTAGAACTCGGCAATCTCTTGGGCGCTCAGCGCCACGGGGATGGAGGTGATGCCCTCAACGGTCACCGGGTCAAAGGTGATGTCGGGCGCACCGGCCCAACCCACCCAAGCACCGTGCTGAGCTTTGAGGACCGGTTCCAAAGCCGTCACCAAGCCGCCGGGCGAGCGACCAGTGGTCAACTCGCCATCGGGCCCAATGGTGACGTCAATCGGTAGCCGGTTGGCAGCCACCACCAGATCAAACTGGCCAACTGTCAAGCGTTCTCCTTGCCGCAAGGCCGCGACCAGGTACCTGGCCGGACGGGACTGACCTGATCATGGTACCGGAAGGCCCGCCTGGCGGCTTGGTTCCGGCGTACTTGAGTGGCACTGTTGAGGCATGCCAAAGCCGGTCATTGACATTGACGAACTGGTGGTCCACCGCTCGAACCGGGTGGTGCTGCCTGGCTTGTCCATGCAAGTCCCCGAAGGGCAGATTGTCGGTTTGCTGGGGCCATCGGGCGGCGGCAAGTCCACCTTGATGCGCTGCATTGTTGGGGTGCAGATCATCAAATCCGGCCGGGTAACGGTGCTGGGCCGGCCGGCGGGCACACCGGCGCTGCGCCACCTGGTGGGCTACATGACCCAGAGCCCATCGGTCTATAAAGACCTAACCATCAGGGAGAACCTGGACTACTTTGCCACGTTGGTGGACGCGGCAAAAGGCCAGGTCAGTGCCGTCTTGGATCGGGTGAGATTGAGCGACCACGCGACCGACGTGGTGGGGAGGCTTTCCGGCGGGCAACTGTCTCGCGTCTCGCTGGCCGCGGCGCTGTTGGGCCAGCCCAAGGTGCTGATATTGGACGAACCGACGGTTGGCCTTGACCCGGTGTTACGGCGCGAGTTGTGGAGCTTGTTCCGCGAACTGGCCGTTGAGGGTGTCACCCAATTGGTTTCCAGCCACGTCATGGATGAGGCCTCGCGCTGCGACCGCCTGGTCTTGCTGTCTGAAGGCCGGATCCTGGCCGACGACACACCCGGCGGCATTTTGACCGCCACCGGGTCTGAGGACATGGAGGGTGCGTTCCTAGCCCTGGAAGACGCCGCCGCCCGGCGAAGGGGCGAATCATGAGTGCAAGGAGAACGCTAGCCACCACCCGGCGGGTGCTGAACCAGTTGCGCCACGACAAGCGCACCATTGCCCTGATCATGGGTGTGCCCTGCCTGGTGCTGGGCCTGATTGCCTGGATGTTCAGCAACTACCCAGGGCCCAAGGTGATTGACCGCTGGGGGCCCATGTTGTTGGCCATTTTCCCGGCCGTTGTCATGTTCCTGGTGACCTCGGTGGCCACGCTGCGTGAGCGCACCGGCGGAACCTTGGAAAGGCTGATGACCACGCCGCTGGCCAAGGGTGATTTTCTGTTTGGCTACGCCATAGCCTTCGCGGTGGCTGCCACCGTCCAGGCCGCGGTGGTGACCAGCTGGGCGGTGTGGGTCTGCGGCATGAACGTCAAGGGCCACCTGTGGGAACTGATTGCGGTGGCGGTGTTAGACGCGGTGTTGGGCTCAACCATGGGCTTGGCCGCCAGCTCCCTGGCCCGGACCGAGTTCCAAGCCGTTCAAATGATGCCAGCCATGATCATTCCGCAGCTGGTGGTTTGCGGCCTGTTTATGCCGCGCGACCAAATGCCGCTGCTGCTGGAGTGGATCTCTAACGTGGTGCCGTTCACGTACGCCATGAAGGCCACCGAGTCGATAGCCGCCGGTGGTTCTTTGGCCAATTCGCTGGGTGACGTTGGCATTGTGCTTGGTTTCGTGGCCCTAACCCTGGTGGCCGGCGTGGCCACCCTCAAGCGCCGCACGCCCTGAGTGGGTGTTTGGCAACACCCTCTCCAAGCGCCAATGTTTTGGTCGATGCCGGAAGCTGGGCACCCGTGGCGACGTGGGCTGTGCGTAGCACTGACCTAAGGAGCGCGGCTAGCAAGCATTGGTTGAGTCCGTAGATAGCGCTGTAGGCGCTATCTACGGACGTTTAGCGAAGCGGTCTAGTAGGACGGTGTCACCGGAGACAATCAAAATGTCCTGCTGGGAGACCTTGGTCTCGGGCGTGGCGTACTCGAAATCGTGGCCAGGGGCCTTCAGGCCTATCACCCGCACGCCGTACTTCTTCTCGATCTGCGATTGGGCCAGGGTGAAGCCAATGGTCTCCTTGGGCGGGTGCATCTTGACAATGGTGAAGCCGTCTTCGAACTCGATGTAGTCCAGTAGCCGGCCGCTGACCAGGTGAGCCACGCGTTCGCCGGCGTCAGACTCGGGCAGGATCACCTGGTGGGCGCCAATCTGCCGCAAGATCCGGGCGTGGGCCGTTGAGATGGCCTTAGACCAGACTTGGCTCAGGCCCATCTCCACCAGGTTTGATGTGATCAGGATTGAGGCTTCGAGTTGGGTGCCAACCCCCACAACGGCCACCGGGAAATCACGCGCACCCAGCTGCTCCAAGGCGGCAGGATCGGTGCAATCAGCCTCTACCAAAGCTAGGCGACCCGACCAGCGGCGGGCCACTTCCGGGTCGCGTTCCACCGCCAGCACGTCGCGGCCCAGCCGCTCCACCGTCATGGCCAGGCGCGAGCCGAAGCGGCCCAAGCCAATGACAAGCACGGCGCCATCGGTGGGGACCTGCGGGTCAGGGGTTGGCCTGAAACGGGCGGAATCCATGGTCGCTCCTAGTTGGTAGTGGCTTTTTAGCCAATGATGGGTCGTTCCTGTGGCAGGCGGATCAGGCGCCGCCGGTTGGTCAGAGACACCAGGGCCGCAATGGTCATGGTGCCCAGCCGGCCAACCAGCATCAATGCCACCAGGATGAGTTTGCCATCCCAGGGCAGTGTGGCAGAAAGCCCGGTGGATAAGCCACAGGTGCCAAAGGCTGAAATGGACTCAAAAATGACGTGATCTGGCGGTCCGGCGCCAAGAATGCTGAGGCCCAGCGCCCCAGTGAAGACCAGCACCACACCGGCGGTGGTTACGGTGATGGCCACCCGCAGGGTCGAAGGGTCAATGCGGCGGCCAAAGGCTTCCATGTCACGGTCACCGCGCGCCTCGGCCAAGATGGCCAAAAGCAGCACGGCAAACGTGGTGACCTTGATGCCACCCGCCGTTGAAGCCGAACCACCGCCAATGAACATTAGGGCGTCTTGGGCAATGATGGTGGCTGGACGCTGCTGGTCTATGGCGTAGGTGGCAAACCCGCCAGATCTGGTGTTGATCCCGGCAAAGACTGAGTTCATCAGCGTGGTGCCGGTGGTTTGGTCGCCCAGTGTGGCCGGGTTGTTCCACTCGGTCAGGCTGAGCAGAACGGCCGAAGCCACCACCAGCGCCAGCGACACAGAGATTGTCAGCTTGGTGTGCAGGTTCCACCGCCGGGGGTGGCGCAGG
>Ga0123356_10006701_pt1 | contig 11602 bp, 7 predicted proteins | sample TergutEmb28metaG_2_FD_92546 | JGI IMG/M metagenome (GOLD analysis project Ga0123356, IMG submission 92546) | Embiratermes neotenicus P3 segment gut microbial communities from Petit-Saut dam, French Guiana - Emb289 P3 | ecosystem: Host-associated > Arthropoda: Insects > Digestive system > Gut ... | reverse complement strand
ATGGTAAGAGAAAGGCAAAAAAATAACAAGCCTTTCGACTTGATCTTTATGGATATTCATATGCCTGTAATGAACGGCTTTACCGCATCAAAAGAGATCATATCACTGGGTGTCGAAACACCGATCATAGCTGTGACCGCCGATGTTACGACCGATAATATCCTTGCCTGCAAGGACGCGGGATTAAATGATTATTTAAGTAAGCCTATCAAACGTCAGGCTTTGCAGATTTGTCTGCTTAAGTATTTAATACCCGTAGAGCAGCGCGAGTACGATATTGCCGGCATTGATGATGATCTTGTTGAAGATGTTTTATCCGGCGATGTTTTTCAAAGCGATAAAAATGCACCAGTCAGTTATGAACATGGACTGGAAAACGCAGCCGGTGATATGGTGTTGTATGACAGCATATTAAAAGATTTTTTAAGTAATCAAAAGGATACATACGATCAGCTGAAAAAAGCTGTTGAAGAAAAAAATTACAATCTTGTTTTTGATCTTGCACACAAGGAGAAAGGTATTGCGTTGATAATCGGTGCCAACCATCTGTCGGAAACATTAAGTGCCCTGCAGCATTCGATCGAAAAAGGAGCGGAAGAAAATCCGGAGGATCTGCTCGAGATATATAAAATCGAACTTGAAACTGTCCTTAATTACCTGTCTTCCCTGTTTAATATTGATACTATTTAAAGATACTTTTTTCTGATATAATGAGGTTAATTTAGCATCTCGGGAGGATTTTATGAAGAAAAAAATTTTATCCGTTATGATTTGTACCGTGATGATGATGTCACTTGTCCCTGCGTCTGCTGTCCATATCGACAGAGCACCCGCCGAAACATTACTGTATAACTTTACATTTGAAGATGAAGATGCAGACGGTGAGTTTTTTACGATCAATGATGACACTGTCCTGTCTGCATCTATGGTATGGGTAAACGAAACCGGAGCCGGTCATGGTGATAACCATGCACTCAGAGTCCGGAATATTGACGGTAACTACACAGGCAGAGACAATGCCGTAAGACTGACACTGCCCGAACCGCTGCCGGCAGGTGCCGAATATAGGATTTTGGCGTGGATTTATGCTCCGTCTTCCGAAAACCCGAACAAAACAACTCTTACGGGACCGGGTGTTGTGCTAAACGGTGATTATCCCGGCGCTACGGGTGAAGTCAAATTTCCGGAAAACTTCGGAACACTGCCGATGGACATATGGTTTGAAATGAACTTTGTTATGCCTGCGCGTACATTTGATATTGAGTTTATAGATTTCAGACTTGTTGTAAATGATGCCGACAAACATCCGGACGTCTGGTTCTGGGACAATATCGAGATATGGGAGGTCAGCGGTGTTGATCCGAACATGAGGATACCCAAATGGGATTTGACTGCTCCGTCACTTGCAGAAGTTTTTCAAGATCATTTTCTTGTCGGCAACATCATGGAAGTAACGCCGATGTGGAGATCGGAACATGCAGAAATGTTCCCTCTTTATTATAACACGGCAACTGTTGAAAACTCCATGAAGCCGCTGTATATATCACCAAACAAAGGTGCATTCAACTTCGGCGGTGCGGATGCGGCGGTAGACTGGGTCGAGCAGCACGGTATCACGTTACACGGGCACACACTGCTCTGGCACAGTCAGTCTCCCGAATGGCTCACATATGATGAAAACCGCAATGTGCTGACACGTGCCGAAGCTAAAGCAAACATGGAACAGTTCATTTCCGCATACGCAGGGCGGTATGCGGGCCGTATAGCTTCATGGGATGTTATAAATGAAGCGTTTGACAACAGTGTATCACCAAACTCAAACTGGATGAATGTGCTTCGAAAGGGCACATCGTCGGATATGTCATCGGCGTGGTACGCTGCTTACTCCAACGGACTGGACGAAGCTGCGGGTGAAGAACCGTACGATTACATATACGATGCATTTGTTTTTGCACGTCTTGCCGCACCGGACGCAGTTTTGTTTTACAATGACTTTAACGAAGAAGAACCGGGCAAACGTGACGCCATTGCCGACATGGCCGACTTTTTTAACGCCAAATGGAAGGACGACTCCCGAAACACGGAACCCGACCGTAAGCTGATCGAAGGCATCGGTATGCAAGCGCATTATTGGGTCGACTCGCTTGATCCATACGATGTTGATAACTCTATAAAACGTTTTATAGAGTCCGGTTTACGTATCAGGATAACAGAGCTTGACATTCCGATGGGTTCATGGTCAAACCAGCGCGAGGTCGGTCTGCCGGTAACGGATGCCGAACTTGACCGGCAGGCATTACTGTACGGAGAGCTGTTTCGGATTTTTGTCAAACATTCGGACCATATAGATGCGGTAACTATCTGGGGTCTTGCCGATTCATTCAGCTGGCGTGCGCGTGGTCTGCCGCTGCTGTTTAATGAATTCTTTGAAGCAAAACCCTCATTTTGGGCAGTACTTAACGCATCGACTCCTGTCGACCCCGAAAATCAACCCGACCCGGTTGAAATTAACGAACCGGCTGCACCCGATGAAGTCACTCCCCTCCCGGACGATATTGAAACCGATTATGAAGTTATAAACGAAGGTTCAAGCACAATGCAGCTGGTTGCAATTATTTTAGGTGTAGTTGCAGGTGTGGCTGTTCTTGCCGCAGGAATTACGGCTGTTGTATTGCATATAACAAAAAAACCGAAATAAGCATTCCCCCGGCTAAGCCGGGGGAATACTTTTTGATATTAAATGTGGAGCTTATTACCCTGCTCTTCTTGTGTTACTGTTGCGTCTTATCAGAATAAATATCACACCGCCCGCTGCTAGAATGGCTACTGCCGATATGGCTATTATCAGGAACCAGTTTGCAGCCTGCTGTGCTATATCCTGTATCGGTGCACCGGGTGCTGCGGGTGCGGGTGTATTATTCTGTTCTCCACCTGTAACTGTCTGTGCCGGTGCTTCCGTGGTTATTACACCTGTGCCTACTTCAAGTGTGACAGGCGGATCTCCCGAGAGCACATGGAATGATGCATGACTCATGGGGAAGTTTACCGAGCCGTCAGCGTTTACTGTTGGTTCATCCATTTCGGTAATATTACCAACTGCACAAACGTGGTAGTGTCCGATGGTATCAAGATCTATCCCGGCGTGTTCGATTTGATCGGCTGTTACGTGAAATACGAGTACAAACCCGAACTCACCGTGGAAGTTTGGTTTAAAGACCAGTGAGTTTGCCGAAACATCAACTTTGCCGCCTCCGATAGTTTCAAGCTGTACGTCCTCATGTTTGACAAGGACTTCGATGTTCAGATCAAATGATCCAACGTCCGCAGTGATTGATGAAGCAATGATCGTAAATACAAATCCGCTCGGAAGGACAACATCAACGTCAACGCCTAGTCTGGCTATTTCCAGCAGGACATTGGCACTTATAATCGTGACACTGCCGGCATTTGTCAGGTCGATTACGGGTACTTCTCCGGCTTCTATTGCTGCTAGAATGGCATCGATAAGTGCTTCGTCATCCATGAAGTTTTCCTCGAGGTAACTTTCTTGCGCAGCGGTTAATCTTGTTGCACCGCATCGACATCGGCCGCTCGCGTTAAAGCTGTGCGGTTCGTTACCCGTACAGTTACAGTTATCTGCCCAGTGGCTGTTTTCATCACCGCCCCAGCGCCATGGACCGACTACTCCGCATATTCCGCAGGCACTACGCGGCGGACTGGGAGTACCTGTTCTGCCGCAGATACATCTGCCGTTAGCGTCATACCAGTGCGGGGCATTACCCGGACAGGAACAGTTATGTGCCCAGTGGCTGTTTTCATCACCGCCCCAGCGCCATTGACCTACAACTCCACACATTCCACAGGGCGAAGGGAGTGTAGCGGTGATCCAGCCGCATTTACATCTGCCGTTTGCATCATAGGAGTGCGATTCGTAACCCTGACAGTTACAGTTGGCAGCCCAGTGGACATCCGGATTAATGTTGTGCCAGCGCCATGGACCTACAACTCCGCACATTCCGCATGGTGTGTATACAACCACAACAGAACCGCTTGAGTTATTTGCAAAACATCCGTTTGCCGAACATTCTCCGCCGCCTGTTGGGAATGCATGCGCCTGTTTTACATCGCATGTTATACAAATGTGGGTAGCTTCATCGTTGAACTCCCATCCCGGGTGTGAACATTGGTCATTACATCTACTGCATTTGCCTTCTGCCCAGAAACCTGTATGCGTACATGGCATTGCACAGACTGTGCATTTACTGTCTGCCCAGCGCGGATGACCACAGGGGTCATTACATACGTTACACCTACCGTGAGGACCATAATTGTGATTTGTACATGGTTCCGCTCCGATTTGGTCCGGCTTAACAATGCTCAAACCTCCGACTTTAATACCGGTAATGGTGAATGTTGCTGTGTTTGATCCGTTTACTACAAGCCTATGGGCTGTACCTGCACTAATATCTCTGGCTGCAGGGATTGTAACCTTTGTATCACTATTATCGTGTATTCCGGTGTTATGATCTCCGCCAAGCCATATATCGATCCTTGGACCCCATTCAGATTCGCCGATTACTTCAACTGTTATTTCAATGGTTTTGTCGGTCTCACTTAAAGCTCTGAGAGCTGCGATATTTATTCCTATACCCTGGTGATTCCATATCCTTCCGCTGACATTTATCCCGCCAACTGTAGCAACAACAGTTGTTTCTGCTCCATGGTCCCTGCCGATTTCAAAGAAGTTCTCCAGTATTTGCTGCCATGTGTATGTGGTACCTGCAACAGGTGGCGGTGTTTCAACGCCTCCTCCGGAGACAAGGCCTGTTTTACTATAGACAACACCTGCAGCATTGGAGAGTTCAATAGAGAATGTAAATGGTGTTGAGTTTGGATATACAACACCAAGCTGTACATAGGTACTCGCCCAGTTGATGCCTGATGGAGTATCACTAAGGTTAAGTGTTGCTTTTCCACTCGTAAATCCCGTTATCGCTGCAGTCTGCCAACCACTGGCACCACCGACACCTGCAGAGTTGATTATAAACTGCATTCCTGTGAGAACAGGATCTCCGCTTTCCACTATAATAGACATTGATGTTACATTTGCAGATGCAAGTGCACTTATTGTAGCACCATTAAGTGCGATGCCGCGTTCGGTCACAGTGTTATTCCACTGACTGGCTCCGGTATGTGTTACAGCACTGAAAATCGGTGTTTTACCACATATACTGCAGGCTCCGTTAGTGCCTCCAACATTATGATCAGGTGCGGTTGGATGTGGATTACCACAACCCCCTGATATATTACATACATGAGCTTCATTATATGTACATAAGCAAGTTGGAGGAAGGTTAAACTTAATGTTTGATAGTGTATAAACTGTAGGCTGCCCTGCTAGTTGAGCTACACCGCTATCGCCAGTAGCAGCCGCCCGAATAAATATCCCTATTCTTATTGCTTTCTGAGTACCAATAGTGGTTATAGCACCGTTAGCGGCGGTAGCGGTCATTGGTATAGAGACAGAAATTGGTGTCGCAGCGTTTGTACTATAAGGATGCGAACCCAGTAATACACTGGCGACAGGATTTTGTTCACTTTCTATCCCGGTAGCTGTAGGAGCAGCAATAACATGAACAGACTTCCAACCTACATCACCTGATAAACCTTGATATGTGAATGTTATATTATGGTAATCAGTAAGTTTGGTATCACCATCTAAAAGTATATCAAAATAAGTCATTGCATCGTATCCACCAGTTTGTGTAACCCTCGTTATGTTGGCATTGTCTCCCTGAGCTATAGTAGCATCAGAAGCCTGCATACTGGCGAAAGTAACAGTTTTCTCTGTACCGTCTAAGGTGACAACAGTAGGTGTGGTGGGGGTTCCGCCGCCGGAGACAAGTCCTGTCTTATTATATACAACAACACCTTCAGCATTGGAGAGTTCAATCGAAAATGTAAATTCTGATGTTGTGTTCATATATTGCACACCAAGTTGTGCCCAAGTACCCCAGTTGACAGTTATTGAACTCATATCAAGAGTAGCTTTTCCTCCTGAAAATCCTGTCAGTGGCCATGATTGCCAACCTGAATCAGAATTAATAATAAACTGCATACTTGATCCTTCGAGAATAGGAGTTCCACTTTCTACTACAATAGTCATCGAACTGACATTTGCTGTTGAAAGAGCACTTGTGGTTGTGCCAGCAAGTCCTATGCCACGTTGTGTTAGGTTATTACTCCAATGAGAAGCACCTGAGGGTGGCACAATTGCGGAGAAAAATGCACTTCTACTACATTTGGAACAACTTCCGTTCGAACCATCTTTATCATGAGCTTCAGTTGCTTCACATTTATCACATAAGTGCACCGAAGGATTATTTTGAGTCCAATTGTGTTCACATGCGCTTTTTTTTATAAAGGTAAGATTAGAAAATGTATAAACTGCATCACCAGGAGCATGAACTTGAATAGCAAATCTTGTAACAGTACCAAACTTAGAAACATCAGAAGGAATTGCTATAGTGCGATTGACAGTTGCTCCCACAACAGCTCCGGAATCAACCATTCCTACCATCATTGTATCATTAGCTGTACCACCAGTTCCGAAACCATGATCTCCACCATTTATAGTGGTGCTATTTCCAGCATACAGCCTTATTGGTTTATATCCAGAATCGCCGCTATCTCCTGTAAATGTAAATGAAAAGCTACTGTAATCTGAAAGATCAAATGGGGTGGTCACATCAAAATAGATATATGCTGCTCCCCACTCGCCCGGGCTATTAGTCACAGTTCCATTTATTACCGATCCAGCGGCGCTGCTTTTATATACACTTTCAATCGATATACTTAAGTCATCTGTACCGGCACTAAACGGTACCATCGCTGATTTAGCTGTCATACTTGCAAACGGTACATCATTACAGTCATCGCAGTCTAAACAATCAAGGCTATCGCAGATGCACTCGTCTTCGCAAGTACAGTCTGCGCAGGTGCAGTCCTCTTCGTCGCAGTCGACGATGACTTCGCAGGTGCAGTCTTCGTCGTCGCAGTCAACGATGACTTCACAGATACATTCGTCTTCACAAATGCAGGGATCGAGACCGGGATCCGGATCGTTATCGGGATCGGCTTCGGGTTCGCTGCCGTGGCTGCACAGGTGACTGCTGCAGTCGTGAATGTGGCCTTCTTCGTTGTGATGATCACAACAATCATCGTCTGCAGAGGCTAACGCAAAAATAGGTGCGCCTAAACTGAATATAATAGCGACGCAGGTAAAGAGTGCCCAAAACTTACTGGCTTTAGTTTTCATTAATAATCCTCCATATTTGGTTTACGAGTTTGAATACTACCGGTTCTTATCTCAGACTTTTGTAGACTTTGCAGTTTGGTTTATACACATTTTGGAGTGCTTTCGCATACACAGTAATTGTATAATAACAATATGTAATATGTCAACAATTTATGCAATATTTTGCACGGAATTGTTGTACATGTACAGTTTGCATAACAAACAGATAACAGGAAATCAATTAACCCCTAAGTATTCTTTTAAGCCGTCTTGCAAGATTCTGGAAAAAGGAGCATTTGCGTTTTCTGCTTGCTTATTTAACCATGATGGTATAGTAAGTGTTTTCTTTACTGCTCTATTATCATGTTTAATCAAGTATTCCATTTCATCAAACTCTACCAAAGCAATAAATTCATTTTTCTCCAATTTTATATCTTTAGGATTATTGCTTTTAGGGAAAATAAAGTTTTTGTCTTTTTGCTGAAGGAAAAGTCCAATGGCATCAAATGCCATTTCATATGCTTCATCCAATGTATCACCTTCTGAAAAACAACCATCAAGGTCAGGAAAGCGGATAGAAAAGCCTTCGCTTTCTTCAGTAAAAATAGCGGGATAATAATGCTTTGACATTTTATCTCAGTCCTTTCATACAGGTCTATCCAAGCCGGCCTGCTTAAGTATTGCTCTTTCAGTTCCGGGCTTTAATTGTTTATTGTGGTATGGAACCACAGTAGTTTTTCCCGTTGTAGAGTTATAGTACTTACGATGCGACCCATTTGATTTAACAAACTTAAAGCCGTTTCTTTCAAGGTGCTTTATCATTTCTATTGGCAGCATTGGCATTTAAACTCTCCATTCTACTATACACGTGTTAACACGTGCTGTCAAGTGTTTACCCATCACTATGCTAGCATATTTCTTTTACACAATTCAATAATCGTATAAATTCCGCATATGTTATATGCAAAAAGCAGAAACGAAAAAAGAGAGACAAAAATTTAACCGCCCGGCGGGCGGCTTACGGGTGGGGGCGCGGGTGTGCGCAGCACAGGGGCGCAAGGAAAGACAATAGAAAAATGGTAAATGTTTTGGTTTTTCTTGACAATTTAAGATGAAATATATAATATGTAACTGAAATATAGTTCGGGAGTTAGTTGTGAGTAAAAAAGAAAAGCTAATAGCACGGTTATTGTCAAAACCAAAGGATTTCACTTTCGATGAATTGTCGAGCTTATTAAAAGGATTAGGGTATATAAAAGATAACAAGGGAAAAACTTCCGGATCTCGTGTAGCATTCATTAATCCGGTTAATCTCAATATCATTAGATTGGATAAACCTCATCCTGACAATAATTTGAAGTCATACCTTATCAACTATGTCATAACAAAACTTAAGGAGGGTGGAGATATATGAATCACATCGAATATAAGGGATATCTCGGAACCGTTGAGTTCAGCTCCGATGATTTGGTTTTTTATGGAAAACTTCATGGAATCAATGATTTGGTAACATTCGAAGCAGCTACTGTGGATGATTTGTTATTATCATTTCATAGAGCGGTAGATGATTATTTAGACATATGCAAAAGATTTGATAAAACGCCGGAAAAAGCTTATAGCGGGCAGTTTAACGTCAGGATAGATTCTACCTTACACAAGAAACTTAGTTTATATGCATCCAAAGAGGGTATCACACTAAACCAGTGTGTCTCCCAGGCACTTGCTGAGTACTGTGCCGAATCTGTTCGTGATTACCAAACGTAGAGATGCACTGTCATTCAGCTATACTATGCTTCTATCCCAGATAGTTACGCAATACTTCGAATATTTTATCGATATCAACAGGTTTGCTTAGGTGGTTATCCATACCGGCTGCAAGGCAATTTTCTATATCTTCTTTATATACATTTGCCGTCATTGCAATGATCGGCAGCCTCCCGCGTTCCCGCGCAGGTAAGGCACGTATTTGTCGTGTCGCTTCATGTCCGTCCATAACGGGCATTTGAACATCCATGAATACAATATCGTATTTATCGGGCGATGCTGCTACCATGTTTACTGCTATTTGACCATTTTCAGCGCTGTCAATGTCCAGACCGGTACTTTCAAGTAATGATAAAAGTATCTCTCTGTTTATTTCTATATCCTCGGCGATCAGCATATGTTTACCGTTATATCTGCCTTTCATTTGCTCTGAGTTTTCTTCCCGGACAACGTTTATGTGATCGCCGGTTATTTCGCTGCGTAATGTTTTGACAGTAAAAATAAAACACGAACCTTTGCCAAGTTCCGATTCGATCCAGATCCTGCCACCCATCAGTTCAACAATACGCTTTGAAATCGCAAGTCCCAATCCTGTACCGCCAAACTTACGGGTTGTCCCGCTTTCCGCCTGTTCAAACATTCCAAATAAATTTTTCTGCTGTTCGGCAGATATACCTATGCCGTTATCGGCTACCTCGATTTGCAGTTCGCATTCGTTTCCGGATTCACCTGTCAAAAAAACCGATAGTTTGATTTCACCGTTTTCCGGTGTGAATTTTACCGCATTGGACATCAGATTTGTTATCACTTGCGCTAAATACTGATCGTCTCCGACAATAAACTCCGGCACATTGCTGTCAATATAAACGATCAGTGACTGTTGCTTTTCCTCTGCGCGATAACTTACGACCGTGATCACTTTTCGCAGCATTATCTCAAGACTGTAGTCTACCGGTGAAAGTTCAAGTTTGTTCGCTTCTATTTTTGCCATGTCAAGCACATCATTGATCACGCCGAGCATATGAGAGGATGCATCTTCGATTCTGCTGAAGGCATGGTCTTTTTTATCTATTTCATCCGATTTTTTCCCAATTACCGTCATGCCGATTATGGCGTTCAGTGGTGTACGCATCTCGTGACTCATTGTTGAAAGGAACTGGCTTTTGGATATGCTCGCGAGGTCACTTTGAAGCGCTTTTTTCTTATATAAATACATACCAAAAAAACCCGACACGATCGAAAGAACAAAAGCAAAAATCAACACGGATCTCATAACGATTATATTGCTTCGCATTGTGACAAGAGCTTCGTCGCTTATATCAACACCAGCTGCGCAGTAAATCAAACCATCTTCACTATATACCGGTACTGCAGCGGAAAGGAGACCGTCCCAGGAATTGGTATAAATACCCAAATCTGTCACCCAGCTTTCCCCGGCTGTGATCCTGGCAACTGCTTCGGTAGTAGAAGGATCGTCCTCAATCGCGAAAAAGAGTTCGGGTGTCACCATATATTCTTCGTCTTCGTCATTATCAATGATGTATTGGATTTGACCGCTCCCAACATAGCGCCAATAATACACGTAGAGAACATGAGTTTCTTCGGCAAACTGCTGCAGTCTTGTTCGTATTTCAACCCATTCGGGTCTTTCCGTATCTTCACCTGTATGGAATAGATCCAGCTCATCTACAGTAAGGTAAAGCGAAGCATACTGAGCCGCAGCCCGCAGGTGACCTTGAATACTATTGATCTTTTCTCTTTCAATTTGGTTCATGTAAAATGAAAAAACTACAGAAAGAATGAGTATAACTGTTGATGATATAAAAAATAATATATAAACAAGAGATAACTTGTTGTTTTTATTGTTCTTATTGTTCTTGTTGTTGTTTGTCAAATGTAAGACCTCCGTTATTATTAATATATTACTATATTACACCAGGTACTCCCTTAGCTTTTCGATCACCTTGTCGATGTCGAGCGGCTTTCCGAGATGGTCGTCCATGCCCGCTTCGAGACATTCTTCTACGTCACTCTTGAAAATATTGGCGGTCATAGCGATTATCGGCAGTCTCCCCTTGCTCCGCAGATCGGGCAGGGCACGTATCCGGCGGGTCGCTTCATGCCCGTCCATAAACGGCATTTGCAGATCCATAAACACTATGTCGTATTTATCAGGCGCTGCTTCTACCATTTTTAATGCAGCTTCACCGTTTTCGGCGCAATCGATAATCAACCCGGTATCCTCCAGCAAAGCCAAAAGTATCTCGCGGTTGATTTCAACGTCTTCTGCAACCAAAAGGTTTTTGCCGCAGAATTCGCCGGTAATGGAGGTATCATCGTCTCTGATTTCGTCCGTTATCCCCCGGGTTTCGTTTAAACTGTCATTGCTCGCAGAAGCGCAGATCCTGCTGCTGCGTTTCGCTTTCATCGTAAAGATGAACTTTGAACCTTTGCCAAGCTCCGATTCTACCCAGATCTTGCCGCCCATTAGCTCGATGATACGTTTGGATATGGTAAGACCAAGTCCGGTCCCGCCATATT
>Ga0123356_10006700_pt1 | contig 11603 bp, 13 predicted proteins | sample TergutEmb28metaG_2_FD_92546 | JGI IMG/M metagenome (GOLD analysis project Ga0123356, IMG submission 92546) | Embiratermes neotenicus P3 segment gut microbial communities from Petit-Saut dam, French Guiana - Emb289 P3 | ecosystem: Host-associated > Arthropoda: Insects > Digestive system > Gut ... | reverse complement strand
TAATTTAGCATGTAAATGCCCTAAAACCCAAATAATGGGCCTGTATGCTAATAAGGGCTTCGATTTACCGCTATAACGTTAATAACGCCTAAGGTCTAATCAACAATTAGCCGGTGTACATACAATCTTGCAAACAAACTCCTGATTTTTCTTGTGGTAGATTGCGATATGTCTATATGCGGGTTCAACTTCCGATTTTGGGCTTATTGATCACCCGTTACTGCTTTCTCAGATAAACACTTCTTGCACGTTACCACAATAACCCTGACCCTGCCAACAAGATTGGCACAACACCTGCCGCTCTGTCGATGAAATCTCTCGAATATATTGGCCGTGTTCATCTGTTAAAAGATGCTTCAGGGAAATATCTGATCTGTTTGAATGACGACGCTTTTTAAATCTCACGTTTCTACAGTGGGTTCGTCAGTTTTGGGTGTGAAAAAAGTTACAACTCTTTTTTTAAGTAAATCATATCCACAAGCTGTATCCCGTTTTCAAAGATATGGTGATCATAGTTGTCTGTAAAAAAGTTGGGAATTCTGTGGGAAAGGTAAAAACCATTTTTTTCATAAAACTGTATGATTGATGCGATTTCACCCGTCCCAACAATTAGAGTTTTATATTTACCTTTATAAAATGTTGAAATGTACTGAATGAGTTTGCTGCCATAGCCCATACCGCGCCACTTTTTGTATGTGGCTATATTTTTAAGTTCACATGTATCAGAGCTCTCAGCTGTGACAACACATATGCTTTTCAACTCACCATCATACAAAGCAAACAGCTCGCCACGCTCAAGATATTTGTCTACCATAGACTCCTGCTCATCACCAAGTAAAAGCAAATCAATAAACTGCTTTTTATCTTCACGTACAATTTTAATTTCCACAGATACCGCCTAAACTAATTCGCACTATTTGCTTAAAGCTAACAAGCCACAATTATAAATTTTATTCACACGCCGCAAATCAAAGCCGAGCAATACACATTTTTCATACAATATCTAAACACGAGATGTAAGGATACAACACCCGCTACTTCTTTTTTTAGCCAATATTAACCATCAACCGGGCATTCCAATGTTGGGACCATAGTTAGCCTGATTGCAAGCCCAAAGCCAAACTAGACTAAACTCACAATAATCATACACCCAATTCTCCACATCCAAAGACGACAAAGCAGCATTATCGCCAAGTATTAGTTTGTTGTCTCCCGCCATGTGACCGTAATGAAAAATCGCAGTCCGGTCACCATTAGCCTGATCCCACATCAGGTTTTGATATTCTGTTCCAGTGCTCTGTTATTATTGCTCTACCCCCGGGTTAAGCCCATTCCCCCACCTGCTTTGTTCTTGAAAAGTGTGACTTATTTGCAGTAATCTGACGTTTATACCGACGTTTGTGTTGTGTCTCTTAGCATAGTTATGTATTATGTTGATGGAAATTGGGTTTATGTGGGCAGTATTGTTGCTGAGCGGGTGATGGTTGCTAAGAAGAATGTGCAAAAGATTGGGGTAAGTATCTTTTGTTTAGAACGTGGTGTTCTCGACTTGTGCGGCGGGGGATTTGTTTTTCAAAGAGTGTTGAGATGATAAAATCGCTGTTGGGTACACAATTAACCCTCGAATGTTTGGAAGAAAACCCTTTAATGTATAAGTTTAGGACACGGCCTAAAGTTTAATGGTTGAATTTTTATTCTTGTTTTATCCCTGCTCTTAGTTTCCAAAAAGCATAGCGGCCTCTAACTTTGGTGGTATTTCTACAAAATTACCCCTTAGCGATCTTACAGTAACATTTCTACCGACGCCTCAAAGGAGCGCACGTTGGATAGGTTAAGTTTTTGGGTGATGGTGTTGTTGCGGGTTAGAGTTCATGTTTAAAGTAGTGTTCTAGGAGTCGGCGTGTTCCTCGGCGCATGATCTCTGAGAGGGTTGCGGTGCTGATGTCTAGTTTCGCCGCTAGTTCAGTCATGCCGATTTGACGCGGGTAATTAAAAAAACCGCTTTTGAGTGCAAGCCAAAAAATCCGTTCCTGCTTCTCGGTTAAGACATCGATTTGTTGTTCAAACTTGCCGATTTTGCGTACTGTTACTTGATGTCCCGCTTTTTCTAGATCTTGGATTATTGATTTAAACGCGTTATGGGTGGGTACCATAAAACTATAGGTTATAATATTGTTTTGCATGCTCTTACCTGATACTAAAAAGGCGTCATAGGCAAGAATAGTGTTACATACTCCACAACCGGGGCTCTCTAGCCATACTGCAGATTTACCCTCCACACGGCTTTTTGTGAGTTCTTTGGGGATTTTTTTTGTCTGTTCCTCACCTAAATCCATAAGATGACGAACTGAACCCCCCCTAACACTGCGCACATCTACTACTTTGAGTTGCCTAAATCCAAGGGCTGACAATTTATCAACCATGCGGCATTTTTTGTTTTCAACTTCGATAACAACATGGTAGGGTTCCCGCCAAGTTTCCATAATCAAACAACCCCCAAGTAACTCTCAGGGTAGTTAAAGTTCATTATTCCAAGTATCCGTTAAAGATATCATTCTGTTATAGCAACATACAATGATGTTGATAGCGTTTTTTGGTAGCCTACCGTTAAGCTCTAACTTTCTAATTAAGCAATAACTTTTACAATAAAACTTGATTTTAGGTTGTTTTTGTGATTAAAACCAGTTTTACAGCAAACATGTTATGTAACTTAAGCCATATGGGCACCTATTAAAAAAACGCTGTTAACACCCAAGCATAAAAATGATTGAAAAATCTGCTAAAAAATAAAACCTATACGTAACTCTGAAAAGTTTGGGTTTAAATGGCTTATTGCTGTGATCGGTGCTTAATTTGTGTGTTAGCGCATATGAAAACTATTGATGTTGTTGTAACTTGCTATATGCAGTGGTTGTCAAGTTGCTCTGGACTGCTATGTTTTTGAGCGCAATTCTTAAAACCGCCGACGCATCAAAGAGAAGAGTCGGATGGAAAATGAAGACCTCAGTGAAAATAGCTCTCCTTATTGTTATTGCTTTAAGTGTTGCTTTAGTGGTTCTCCAATCAGGTCTGCTCTACACCCCTGTAGCGTTAGATCAGCGAGAAGATCGAACTGTTTGCTCATCAAATGAAAATGTTGTGATTGATGTCTCTATCTTTAGTGGTAAGATAGAAATTCAACCAACAACTGATGATCAAATCGAGTTGATCTATACCATCAAAGCGCCCCCGGGAGAATTATCCACCATAATAACCCAGACCGATGAAACAAAAAACGAAGACCAAACCACAATTATAACCCGTGCAAACGACAACATAAAATATGTCGCCCCCAATCACAGCGCAGATTTGCTAATTAAGTTGCCCCTTGATAGTCAATATAATCTAACCCTTCTAAGCGGAAATGGCGATATAACCCTATCCAAACTAAACCTAAACAAAGTTCGCGCTTCCACTACTCAGGGCAATATCAACATTGAAAGCAGCGACAGCACCACCAGCATAGAAGCGCTTAGCATGAATGGGGGTATTAGAATCGCTTTAGCCAAAGACACTCTATTTTATGTGGCCGCTACTGTTGTGGGAACCGGTAGCATCGAGTATTTCGGAATTGATCTTGACACCGAAATCGCAACCCAAACCCGTCTAAAAGCCTCCACCAGCGCAGGAGAAGGAAACCTAATCCTAACCCTAATGTCCACAAACGACAAAATCACCATAGAATACCTAACCTAATCCTCAATCATCCCAACTCAAAGTTTAACCCCTAACCACTAAAATCTCAAACTACTTTTCAGCTTTGGGTTGTTTGGTTTGTTTGTTGTTTATTGCGGTTTTGAAGAGGTGATAGATTTTTTCTGAGCCTATAATTTTTTCTTTTGGTAGGTTCCACTCGGTGGGGTGTATGATGAAGGGTTTGGTTTGGTTGCCGCCTAGTCCGCCGTGGCTGCCTATGAGTTCTTCAAATGCGGCCACTTCATCGCTTTTTGTATCATAGAGACTCATAACCAAGATGTCAGGTACATTAGTGAAGCTGTCTGTTCTGCGTAGATGCGTTGCGGCGGTTTTGCCATATTTAGTTAGGGGATTTTCTCCCTCAACTCTGTTCTCTGAGAGGTAGTATTTGCCCTTGGCATTTACTACCACCGATCCCTGAGTTTTGGTTTTTAGCATCACAAAGCCAATTCCATCATGGGAAGTTAACCCCGACACTAAACCGGGGTACATAAACTCGATCTCTTCTTGAGTGAGTCGGTGTTTGTGTCTTGTGAAATAAATCAACCCCAAATTACCTGAGGATAGCACTATTACTCCTGCTTCTCGAAGTTTTTCTGCCTTAGCACCCTGAGTTAATCTATATTTAAGGTTACTGCAGGGTGTGGTTAGCATCTGAAAATAGTGATCTTGGTTTGAATCAAGTTCTTGATAGACATTCTCACTTGGAGGCAAAAATTTCTTTACATACTCCCCAAGGGTTGCGCCATAGCGTTGCTTAAAGGTAGCCCCGTTGGTTTGCCCATGATCAGAGAGAATACAGATTTGATAGCGCCTATCACTATGATGACCTGCCGCCGCTATTCGCTTAATACGCTTATCAATCCCTCCAAGAACATTAAAACACTCCTCATCAGCAACCCCACAATGATGCGCAACCTCATCATAACCAAAAAAAGTTGTATACACCACATCTTTCTCCCCCAAAATCACCTCCCCAATAACTGTGTAGGTGCTTATTTCACGCAACAAAACATTTGCCCCCCCGCGAGCAAAAAAATACGTTAATCCCCGATGCTCCAATCTAGGCAAAACATTACCCCGCCACTGTCTAATTCTTGAGCGCACCTCATAGAGCATCTCCACCAAAAACAACACCCCAACCTGAGCCAAATTAAACGGCCTAGAATAAAACGCCATCCAAGACTCCCCAAAGAGCTGACGAAAATTCTTCAACATACTATAAACCAAAACATTATCCCCCGCATCCCCCGAAAAAAGATTCACAACCGCCCCACCCCTAACCGAGAGCAACCCCTGCCCATCTGAAATCTGGCGCTGTATTACTGAGGCATCACTAACCCCATTTGAAACCACAATCCGATTCCCACCCAACTTATCCACCCAACGAAACGCCGGGATATCGCTATTGCAACCATGCAAAATCCCCGCCTGACTAGAAGAGGTCTGAGAGGAGAGATCAGTCTCCCAACCCCGCACCACATGCGTACCACTAGCCAACCAACTCGCCAACGTAGGCATCTTCCCCCGCGCTATAGCCTGCCTCAAAACATACTCAGACAACCCATCAATCTCAACAAAAACAAACCCCACACACTCCTCCTTAGACGGCTTAATTCTCCACCGCAACAATGAATGCACCTGACGCGCATAAACCTCATCATCCTCTATGTTTAAAACCAAAGTAACAACCCCGCACCCAAACGAAACCACAACAGGCGCCAAAAACAAAGCCCCAACACTAACCTCAATTCCAGGAATAAACAAACTCGACAACCACATAACAAGTGTGCTCAACAAAAACGAACCCACCCCAAAAGTCGCCGCCAAAAAACCCCTCAACCACCGCAACAAAAACGGCCACAACAAAAAATTAAAAAAAGCCGCCACAAACGTAAACAATAAAGCCGCAAAAACCGTATGCATATAAAACCCCGGCAAATATATACCAACCAAAAAAATCACCAAACAAAAAAGCCCAAACTGCACCAAGGTCTTCTTAAACTTCTCCACAACTCCACCTCACACCAAACTCACAACACCAATCTGTGGTGGACAATTAAGCCGAAACCAATAGCTGTTTGTACCCAACCCACTGCTAGTAAACAAAGCCATACCCCCCACATGATAGAGCCCATGTGGATAACGCATAGCATAACGCCCCCTAAAGGGAGTTCCCAACCCTGGAATATAGACTTGCCCACCATGAGAATGCCCCGAGAGCTGAAGACTAAACCGTCCTGTAAAAGCGGCCGTTAGAGCAAAATCAGGCTCATGAACCAACAAAACCGCCGGACCCTCCGAGGGCATCTTTGCTAAAACAACATCTAACCGCGCCTTTTGCGCCATCACACTATCCACCCCCGCAAAAACCAACTCAACCCCCCCACGATCCACCACACAAACATCATTACTAACATCTAAAATGGCGCTTCGCGCCAAAATTTTTCTAACCCGATTAGCCCCCACCCAATGATCATGATTCCCCAAAACAGCAAACACCCCATCCCTAGACCGCAACCGCTCCAAATGCGCCACCAACTCATCCCCTAAAACCTCATCTAAGAGATAAGACACAAAATCTCCTGTAATCACCACCGCGTCGGGACAACACTGATTAACCAACCCCACAATACCCTCCATGCGTTCCGAAGAAACCCACTGTCCATAATGAATATCGCTGATATGCACAATTCTATAATTACAAAAAACAGATGCCAAATCAGCCACCTCTACATTTAGATGCAAAACCTCAAAATCACTAGAGTCAAACCCTCGCCAACCAACCCTAGACGCAAAATTAGAGACAGCACTCTGAAGTTTTGAACGCAAAACATAACTAAAATCACATCGGGACTCCCCACACACAGACAACATCTAAAACCAACCAAATAAACAACAACACAAAGTTATAATTACATATAGCCAAGACACAACCAACACTCCATACACCCAAACCCTACCTGCACTTCTCTTCTAACATCTAGACATTATGCCCAGTAACAATCAGCAAATAAAACCAACATACCCAAACACCTCCAACAATGGATTTGATCTCTTAGAACAATTATTGTAGGCGCCTAACTTTGTGTTTTTTGTTGAGTTTTAGATCGATGTTGTTTGTTTATTTGTATGTGTGTTAGCTTTCTAGGGTGCCGTAGCCGCTGACTTTGACTGTGGCATCGGTTGTGGTTGAGTCGACTTGGGCATCTATTTGTATGGCCCAAATTATGTTCTGGGTAGCAAAAATATGTGCTAGTTCCTCATCAGTTATCCATGTGGTGCTGGGGTTTGTATAGCTACGTGTGATGGTTGAGATCGTGTTGTCGATGTATTTTATTTGGATTCGAACTGTTATGATTTCATTGTTGCTAAAGCTGCCTGCAACCTCAATTTTGGGTTTAAAACTATTAATGGTGAGGGGTTGGCACTCTATGGTTTGGGGTTTGCCAAATACACCTCTTCCTATGGGTACGGTTGTTTCTTGTTTAAAGACCACTCCGCTGCCTGAGAGCCAAACCGCAAACGGGTTATGTACTCGAGCCGTCCAATTTCCCAAAAAGCTAACATTGCTAAGGGTTGGCGCAGGATCACAATTACGATCTATATCTACAGCAAACATATAGATGGGGTCAGACGTAAACGACTCAAAAACAACACCAAAAAGCAGGGTTTGACACATAGAACCATCGACTCGCAAAGCTGTTTGATTACTACGCTGACCCTGCTCACCCATCCAAAAATGAACATTTTGAATCTGACTATCAGAAAACTCGGCCAGATACTCTACATTTATACCAACTGAAAAGTCAGGGATATTGAAATAACACCGCTCAACTATAGAGCTAGCATAAGATCCAGTAGCAACCCCTAACGCATTTCCGATTTGAGTGCCATTTATCGGGGTGCGAAAAGCAATACCCTCGGTATTGTTGATAAATTGACAACTCTCAACTTTAATGTACTCACTCCAAGTGTTGGTGTTGATAAATTCAATACCCGTTGAAGAATTTATAAAGCGCATATTAGTTATGACCGTTGCAAACGAATTCTCCACCCGCAAAGTACAATTTATCAGAGTTAAACCCGAAATAAACCCATACTGCGAAAAAGTATAATCATCGCCATAAAAAACAATTCTATGACCATTACCATAAATTACTGCCCCATCACCTACAAATTTAGCCCCCACTTTGTTAGTGATATAGAGATCCTCCGACAACTCGTATGTTCCTAAATTAAAATAGACCGATTTGCCTCTCTCAAATCCAGACGCTAAAGCCAAAGAAACACTACTAAATTCTGCAACCTCACCAGTTAACATATTTTTGAGTTTATAATTATCCCCACTGCTCTTAGAGAGCACAAAATCATAATTCACCATCCCGCCCCCTGAGAGATTAGATTGACGAACACCAACCCAAATCAAATAACTATTGAGAACTGTTAGAACAAGCAACGCAGAGATGACAATAACTATGGCACGTTTAGAAAAATGCAATCTCAAAACCCCATTCATCGCAAAAACAGCCATCTAACCTATTGAACCCAACAACGACACTGATGATGATATAATTAACACTGATATTTACACTCAATCGACTTATAGTTTTGAACCATCAACGTTGTATGGGGACCTCAATAAATAAAAATTGTGGAAAATCACTAATTAATGACCCAAATTGGGGCCCTCTGTGTGAGGCGTTCCAAGCGTTTCAGATTGTCACTTTACTTAAAGTATCTGCTTTTATTTTTATCCCTAACTTTCTAATTAAGCAATAGCTTTTACAATAAAACTTGATTTTAGGTTGTTTTTGTGATTAAAACCAGTTTTACAGCAAAATATATTGTGTAACTTAAACAATATGGGCGCCTATTAAAAAAGCGCTGTTAACACCCAAGCATAAAAATCATTGAAAATATGCCTAAATAAAAAATAAAACCTATTACGTAACTTTGAAACGTTTGGTTTTATATTAGAGCTGAGGGTGTTGTTGTTTTGTTTTGTTATTCGACGTTTATGCATTCAACCTTGGTTTCTGAACGTGGTTGGACCTCTATGGAGTTGTCACTCTCACAGGTGATTCTCTGTTCACCGACGTTGTGTTCTCCCATAGGGATAGCTACCTTGTAGCTTGCATGTGCTTTATCTATGGCTTCTTGTAAATGCCGCAACTCAATATCTGTTTCATCGCGAATCTTCTCAGCGGTCCAACCCTCTTGCACCCTTACCCCCAGTCGTTCAGCAACCTCCTCAGCCATACGCAAAGGCAAACCTGCTGCTATAAGATCCTCTTCAACTTTTTTTTCTTCAAAAGTTTCTTCTCTACCATCCTTACCATAAATTTTAACCACAAATTGCACCACCTAAAGAACGACGGCTATATATCGGGAGCTTTTTTGAAAACTTAAAGATATGTGACTACACCGTTACAGTAACTCTCACAAATCCCTCAGTCTGTTTGGGTGTATATCGTTTGTCTGTCAAGATGGGATAAGATTTTAATCTGTTTGATATTTAATCTAGGTGGTGAAATATGTTAATTGTCGGCGTAAGCGGCAGTCCAAGAAATCAAGCCACAGAATACGTTCTAGGACAGACGCTTGAGTTACTTAGCAAAAAAGGGTTTGAAACCAAGCTCTGGACGGTTAGGGGTAAATCGATAAAATACTGTATTCACTGTAATTTCTGTTTAACACACAAAGTCTGTGTTTTTCAAGATGATCTAAAAGATCTCTATGAAACTCTTGCAACGGCTAAAGGTATAAGTTTTGCAACCCCTGTCTACAGCGGCGGGGTTAGTGCCCAGCTTAAAACAGTGATGGATCGCACTCGCTCGGTTGCAGTTGCCAACAAAAACTTTTTCAAGGGTAAGGTTGGAATGGGTATAGTTGTGGGGGGCGATCGCACCGGGGGGCAAGAATTAGCCCAGTTGCAAATTCATACCTTCTGTATAATGAATGGTATGATCCCTGTAAGCGGCGGTCCCTTTGGTGCAAATTTAGGTGCAAATTTGTGGAGCAACGACACCCTCGATGGAATAAAACGCGATGAGGAAGGCATGCGAGGGCTCAAAAAAACTGTCAAACGCTTCAGCGAATACCTAAAACTCTATTCAAAGAACTCAGAGTGATTTTTATGGCAGAAAATAAAGAAGTTAAAAAACTCAAAGTTGCCTGGGGTATAACCGGTGCAGGCGATAAAATCCAGGAAATAATCGAAACCATGAAAGAGCTAAAGCAACAATCAGAGGGTAAAGTAGACATCGATGTATATGTTTCCAAATCCGCTGAAACAATGCTTAAATTTTACCGCCTCGATGAAGACCTCAAGAGTAGCTTTCCTAGGGTCTTTGTGGAATCCAATGCTAACTCACCTTTTCTAGCAGGTATGGTGCAGAGCAGAAAATACGAGTTTCTGCTGATTTGTCCGGCATCCTCAAACACAGTGGCAAAAATCGTCAACAGCATAAGCGATACCCTGTTAACGAACTCCGCCCTTATGGCGCTTAAAGCATTTGTACCCCTCTGGATTATGCCTGTGGATTTTAAAGAAAACATTATCTACACAAAACTGCCCAATGGTAAAGATCTAAAATTACGAGTACGCAAAGAAGAAGCCGCTCAAGTACGGCAACTACAAACTATGGAGGATGTGTGTGTGTTTGAAACTCCGCAAAAAGTACGTGAAAACTTTTTAGAATGGCTTAAAACCCTCAACTCATAATCTTATTTTTTGTATGTGTTTAGGTGCTATGGGAAACGTAAACACGCGTGTAACATTATCGTCCCATTGTCCATAAATCCCGGTGTAGGCTAAACACATACATTTTTTGTATGTGTTTAGGTGCGTCAGATAGGGTCTTATGATGCAGAGCTAAGGTCCTGCCGTGCAAGATAACGCGTGAAACAATTGGCTAACCGAAGCGGTGAAAACTAGATGGGAAAATGGCGTGGTCGAGAAGTGATAAGTCGTCTAGAGGTAATTTGGTGCGACTGAATTGTAATGTTGAGGCGTATGGGGTTTAAGTTGACTGTTGAGTGCGAGTTTCCAATTCTTATTCATAGTGGGCAGGGAAAGTGCCTGAAATCCTTGGCGGGGGAATAACAGGAAGACTGAATGTATAGTTGGTTGTTGTAGTGTGTGTGATCTGTTAGGGCTTTGGTGGTGACGAAGCGAAGGCTGAACCGTGACTCTGTGTACCGGTGTATTGGGTTGGCTGGGGATCTGTTAAAGAGGTTTTTGGGTTTTTTCTATGGGGGCGGAGTGTTTGTGGTGGTTTGGGGGTGAGCAATCGTTTGCGTGGTGAAGGTGTGTAGCTGTTGTAATGGGCTAAAATTTGAGATAGTTAGGGGGGAAGGCTTCAATTAAGTTAGTTGTTGTGTTTTTTAGTGGTAGTCTATTGGAGGGTGGCGGTGGGGGGTTGGGGTTTGGGGATAGGCTTGTTGGGTTTGGGAAAGGGTTTGCGCAAATCTGTCGTAGCAATATGGTAAGGCGGCGCTCTCCCATTTCATCTCCTGTTGAGGTTTATGGACAATGGGCTTCATTGTTGCGTTGTTGGGGTTGGAAAACAACTATTCAACTCTACATCGAGTTATCCTTAAATTCAAGTTGTCATAATAGTGTGGTATGTGTTTAGCTCACGGCAGGTTTATATACTAGTTTGCAATAATATTGCAAAAGATGTGGGATGACAGAAAACCAATCAGTCGCCAAAAAACCAATGAATATAACAATGCAAGGATACGAAGTCATAGAAAAAACAGCCAAACCCTGCGCCACCTCAGCAAGAATCCTAGTACCCAAAGAATGGATCGGAAAAAAAGTAAGAGCCGTCTGCCTAGACCCATAAAACAACAAAACAACC
>Ga0123356_10006698_pt1 | contig 11604 bp, 10 predicted proteins | sample TergutEmb28metaG_2_FD_92546 | JGI IMG/M metagenome (GOLD analysis project Ga0123356, IMG submission 92546) | Embiratermes neotenicus P3 segment gut microbial communities from Petit-Saut dam, French Guiana - Emb289 P3 | ecosystem: Host-associated > Arthropoda: Insects > Digestive system > Gut ... | reverse complement strand
TTATATTTAAATTAATAAACGACTGGAAAATCAGAAAGTTAACCAATCAGAGCAAAAAACAAAAACAACAACTGGAAGAATTTGACAGTTTAATAAATGACAAAAAAGAAGAAATTAAGTTCTCATTAAGTGAATTATTAAACTCTATAAATTAACTTTACTTTTTATTGGCAAGAATTATTAACAATGCAATGTCTCCCTGCCGCACGCCGGGTATTCGCGCTGCCTGTCCTACGTTTAGGGGTTTTACAGATGTCAGCTTTTCTCTGGCTTCTGTAGACAAGCCCAGTATAGATGAATAATCCAAATTCGGAGCAAGTTTAATAGCGTCCATTTTTGCGGCTTTTGCGGCAAACTTAATTTCTTTTTCTATATAACCTGCGTATTTTTTATCAAGCTGCACGCGTTCTACAATCTCGGCTGGATAGGAAGCAAGCTCTGCATCATTTCTTTTTGTAAGCAGCTCTTTTACTTCATCCAGCATTTTTGTTTTTTCCAAAAACCGCTCCCAGCGATTGTCACTAATAAGGCCTGCATCACGGCCTTTGGGAGTAAGCCTTGTGTCCGCCGTATCGTGGCGCAGCATTAACCTGTGTTCAGCGCGGCTTGTAAACATGCGGTAAGGCTCTTTTGTTCCAAGGGTTGTAAGGTCATCAACAAGTACGCCAATATATGCTTCCGCGCGGCCAAGCACCAATGGCGGACAACCCTGCATTTTCATCACAGCATTAACGCCTGCCATTAAACCCTGCGCAGCTGCTTCTTCGTAACCGGAACTGCCGTTTGTCTGCCCAGCTACAAAGAAACCAGATAATCGTTTTGATTCAAGCGAAGGAAAAAGATCCAAAGGATCCAGGTAATCGTACTCTACTGCGTAACCGGGACGGACAATATGCGCTTCCTCTAACCCTGGAATACTGTGAATAAAATCGCGCTGAACATCTTCTGGCAATGAACTGGATGCGCCGTTCATATACATCTCGTTAGTGGAAAGGCCTTCAGGTTCTATAAACACATGGTGACGTTCACGCTGCGGGAAGCGCACAACTTTATCTTCGATGGAAGGGCAATAACGCGCGCCCGTACCGGAAATTTTTCCGCCGTATAACGGTGAACGGCTTATATTTGCTCTAATAATATCGTGGGTCTTTGTTGTTGTATAAGTAACCCAGCACGGGAGCGACTGTCTTTCAATTTTTGCGCCGGCAGCTCCTGCATGTACATCAAACGAGAATGGATACATATCTTCGCCGTCTTGTTTATCCATTACAGAAAAATCGATTGTATTGCCGGCAATTCGCGCAGGGGTACCTGTCTTTAATCTTCCTGCCGGAAATCCAAGACGGCGAAGAGATAAGCCTAACCCAACTGCTGCTGCTTCTCCAAGCCGCCCTTCAGGCGCATCATATTCACCAATGAAAATTTTTCCTTCCATGAAAGTACCGGCAGCAAGAATTACCGTGCGCGCAGAAATATTAAAACCGCGGCATGTTATTACTCCGGTAATTTTTCCTCCAAAAGCGATATCGCCATCAATTATTAAATCAGTTACAGTGTCCATAAAAATTGTTAAGTTCTTTTGCTTTTCCAGAACACAGCGAGCTTCATTCTGATACGCATGTTTATCGGCTTGAGCGCGCGGCGCCTGAACTGCAGGACCTCTTGAACGGTTAAGCACTCGATACTGAATCATTGTTGCATCGATAAGCCTTGCCATTTCGCCGCCAAGAGCGTCAATTTCGCGCACAAGGTTGCCTTTTGACAGCCCGCCAATTGCAGGGTTGCAGGAGAGCGCTCCAATTTTATCGGGGTTCTGAGTTATAAGCAGTGTGGAAAAGCCAAGGCGGGCAGTTGCAAGAGATGCTTCGATTCCACTATGCCCCCCACCTATAACTATACAATCATAGTCCATGACTTACAGTAAATCATTTTTTCTATGGAGTTACCACCGGTGCTTGTGTTCGGATGCCGGGCATGTCTTTCAGTATTGGCAGGTTATTACCACCAATATTGCTGAAATCCCAATTGTTAGTACTCCACGGCAAACCGCCATACCAAGAACCAGGTGTTGTCCAAAAAGCTACAGTATTCCACTCAGTTGCAAAATTAATATTATCACCATTTCGGTTACCGGTACCGCCTACTGTATTTATTGATATACCATCCACAGTCATTGGGCTTCGCGCACGAATATTATTTGTAGTACCCTGACTATTACCTATGATACGCCCGAAATTTGTATCTGGATTACTTCCAGTTCTATTTATTGAAAAATTTAACGCAACACAATTTCGTACTGTACCAGAAGCAGTATTATGTCCAACAACACCGCCAACATGCTGGTCACCAGAAATAACCCCTGTTGCATAACTATATCGTAACATTCCGCTATTATTACCTAATACACCGCCAAAAGTGCGTGATGCTTCACTAGGAATATATTCATTATTACCAGTAACATTTCCTGTAGCATAGCAATTTTCTACTGTACCGTAATTCAAACCTGCTATACCGCCAAGATTATCATTACCTGTAACAATACTTTCTGAATAACAATTTTGAATAAAGGCTCCGGCAATGTTCTGTCCTACTATGCCGCCAGCACAACCACCTTTAATATATCCGGTAACATAGGAATTTATAATTGAACCTCTATTATTCCCTGCAATACCACCAACATGTCTGCCAGAAATAATATTAACATCTTCCAACCCAAGTTTTTTAACCGTACCATTAACTCCAATATAACCAAACAAACCCTGATCATTTAAATTGTTGTTAATTTTTAGCATAGAAATTACATTATCATTGCCATCAAACATGCCGTTGAAAGGAGAGAGTTCGCTGCCTATTGCTGTCCAGTTGGCTACATTGGTAAGATCAATATCACCCATTAATCTATAATTTGCAGAAAGTGTCCAGCCGTCAGTTCCTGTGCCAACTTTTTGCAATTCCTGTACAGTGTATATATAAAAAATATCGCCGGTGTCAATTTTTAAAGAAATAGGCACAGAAGACATTCTTCCAGCTATAACAGTTACATTAACCACATCACTGCCAACAATCATGTCTATGGCATTATACACAGTCAAAGAAATTTTCCAGTTTCCTTCTGGAAGTGAAATACTAATCGTATTGCCGGCGCGGGCTTCGATGCTTTTTTCCAAAATGCCGTCAAGAATACAATCAATCTTAAATCTTAGGGAATTGGCATATTCATCGGAAATTGCAGAGCGGGAATCGCTGCTGCCGGGAAGTTTAATTACCAGCGTTCCGGTTTTGGATGATTCTCCCAGCGGACACGAAATAATTAACGCTGCTATGATAAATAAAAATATAACTCTTTTCATTACCTACTCCTTCTTAGTTGCTCTGCAGGGTTATTTCTGCAATAACAATGCCTTCCCTTTGCGATCTTAGAGCGCCAGGCATTGCTTCTTCTCCGGGCATAAGCGGAAGAGCGCGGTTTAATTCTTCTGCATCAAAAGTGCTTATTACCTTTCCTGTATCTGCATCTACCAATGCTCTTTGGCCTGCAGTTACCTGAACAGGCTGACCGCCCGATGATGATCCAAATACTACAGTTCCTTCACTAACGCTAAGATTAATAGAGTCCATTTCAAAGTTTGTTCCGCGTACAGAAGCTGTAGATGTAGGAGTTTGAACATTTAAATTAACTCTGTTTCCTGCAGGGGGAGCAACATCAACCCTTACTCTTCCTGTACGCAGTTCAAGATTTGTAGATGTTTCTGTATTGTCCCTGTTTATAATATTTTCCAGGCTTAAGTTTGTAAGAGAACGTACCATAATGGTTGAACTGCCTGTATCAAGCACCGCATTGCTTTTAAATCCTGTAGAAATAATTGTCGCATTTCCTACACGGTCTCCAACTCTTGCCTGAACCCAGTTTGCTGAACCTGGCGCCTTAAGCTCTACAGTTCCAGTCAATTCTTTAATAACAGCGCCCTGAGTTTGCGCAAATAAATTGGCTGCTGTTAACAAAATAATTAACACTAATGTTAAACGTTTCATATTTTCTTTATCCTCCAAAATTAGAATGACATTGTCAAACTAGCTTTTATTTTCCATATAGCTTGTGTATCTGAATACACATTTCCCATACCGGGAAGAAATAATCCGCCTCCAAAAGAAGCGCGCAGATCGTCAAATGGCTGCCAGGCAATAGAAGCCTGAATTTCACATCCGTAAACTCTTCCGTCCAGCAGCGGATCATTCGATGTTCTGAAAAAATACTGCACTAATGCATTTGTAAGTAAATCGCTTTTAATTCTTGTTGTATAATCAGCAGAAATTAACGCAAGACCAGAAATTGTTTCAGAGAAGATTAATCCCATTGCAGGAGAGTTAATAGGAGTAAAATTACCGGAAGTAAATTTACAGGTTACTCTTATTCCGCTGTCAAATGAGCCGGGAATAGTCATTCTAAGCCTTGCAAGCGCTCCAAAAGCCGCATTAACTTCATCTTTTCTTTCCATTACTTCCAATAGCGCACCTACAGCAACCCCTGCTTTATTTTCCGGAAAAAATTCCATCATTGCCATGCCATACTGAGAATAAAGATAGTCATCCGAACCGTTTAAATCAAACTGAAACAGCGTCTCAAGCGAAAGCGTGTAGTAATCTAATAAAGGCATGTCGTATCGAATATTGGCAAAAAATCTATTTGAAGCAAAGTAGTTATTATCAACAAAGTTGAACGCATCGTTTTCTGTCATCATAATTTGCGCAGTTTCTTTGTAAAGTAAACCGGTAAATAAGAATGCCGTTTTTAATGAGCCGGCAGGTATACTGGTTTCTGCTTTAATTCCGTCAAAAAAACCAAAAGCCGTCATGCCAAGACTATCAGAAAAAGAAACCCGGCCAACCTCGAAAAAAGAGTCATCCTCTAAACGGTACCTTAAAGCAAAACGGGAAAACTCAGGAATAAAAACAGGAGAGTTCCAGTACATAACAGTAAATATGCCGGAAAGATAAACAGATATTCCTTCGCCGCCATCCCATGAAAACCAGGGAACTAATATTGGGTAATATACAGATGATTCGTTATCAGCCTCAAACCTCTGATCTGTTAAAAGTCCAAAATCATACGAAAAGGCCATTGCGCTTATAAAAGCAAATAAAATTAATAACAGCAGGAAACGTTTCATTGTTCTCCTCCTGTAAAGTTAATTGTGTTACCCAATATATGCAAAAACCACTGTCCGGGAACAGTCATTGCAGGATCGGCGGCGCCCTGAATAAGAGAACGGCTTATCATTGCCCTATAAGCATAACGCGGCCCGGGGAAAAATTTATACATTAAGCCGCCTTCTATATTGAATGCGCTGGTAATTAAAAAGGACAGGTCTGCAAGCTTTATGGTATCTTGCGGTGACGCATTATTTGGAAGCCAGCCTTTTTCCGCAGCCAATTTGAATGCAGCTTCTGCAGTATTCACACTGGTTTCTTCGCCAGAAGAGGAAATTACAAAACGGGCTGCCTGCTCAAATGTAATGGCAGTGCTTTGCAAGACGGCTTCCAATTCGTCAGCTTGAGATGCCGTTCTTGCTTGCTGCGCGGATGCGACTCCTGCTCCAAAAAACAGGAAAATAAGGCATAAAAATGACGGGAAGAGTCGCAAATAATAAAATTTAGCGGTTCTTTGGTACATTTGCTTAATTCTACAATATTTACGGAAAAAAGTAAATAAAAACAGCTACTATAAACCCTATTTTCCTACACAAAATCTGCTGAACATTTCTTCCAGGATATCTGCTGTGGAAACCTCTCCTGTGATTTCACCAAGGGAATTAACCGCTTCTCTTAACAATGGCGCGATAATATCAAGCGGCTCTTCCTTTTCTGAAAGCGTTAGGGCCTCTTCCAGCGCACAATAGGCGGCATCGACCAGTTTCTTTTGACGTTCACTGCCAAGTGCCACGTAGGGTACCGCACCAGGTACAGCTCCGGGGATCCCGCCATGAGCATGTTCTACCCCAGCCTGCTGCAAAATTTTAGACGTTATCGCAGAATAAAGCTGCGGTAAGCCGTCTCCAGTCTTTGCGCTTATATTTATAAAACCTTGCGGCGATGGTGTAATATCTGCTTTATTCCAGATAAAGATAAAACTGTTGTCAGACATTGCCAAGAACTCTTTATCTTCATTTGTTAAACCTAACGCGCCGTCGATTAGGTATAAAACAATATCTGCATCTTGCAGCATTTTCCGGCTGCGTTCAACGCCGATTTTTTCTATAGAGTCTGATGCTTCGCGTAAACCCGCAGTGTCAATAAGACGGATTGGTATTCCCTCTATGGAAACAAATGCTTCTATCCAATCGCGTGTTGTTCCCGGAATATCGGTAACAATTGAACGATCCTCCTTAAGAAGCATATTAAAAAGGCTTGACTTGCCGGCGTTTGGACAGCCCGCGATAACAAGTTTAATCCCTTCCTGATAAATCCTTTCAAGCTGCCAGGAAACAGACAATTTTTGCAAACGCGCCAAAACTTCCATTGCAACTTCACGGCCAGGAAGCCTGCCTGCAGATTCCTCTTCGTCTGCGCTTACTTCATCTTCTGAATAATCAAGATATATCTCTGCGCTGGCAAGAACTTGAACAAGTAATATTTTAATTTCATTAATTTCCTTTTCTAAAGAACCCAAAAGACGCGATACAGCATGACGGCGGCTGGTATCTGTTTTTGCAGAAACAAGTTCCATAACCGATTCACTTTTAGTAAGATCTATTTTGCCGTTCATAAAAGCGCGAAAAGTAAATTCTCCCGGCAATGCATCACGGAAACCCGCTGATTTTAATGTATCCATTACAGCTTTTCCGGCAGAAGTTCCGCCATGACAGCAGATATCAAGGCCATCTTCTCCTGTGTAGCTTTTTGGAGCACGAAAAACAGAAACAAGAACTTCATCTATCTTTTCATTTTCTGCAGTAATCCAGCCGTGAACAACAGTATTACCGGATGCTTCTTTTAATTTATCAGAAGAAAAAACAGAAGATAGTAATTCGATAGAACCTTTGCCGGAACAACGAATTAAAGTTAAAGCAGAGTTTCCCGGAACAGTAGAAAATGCAGCAATGCAGGATTCATCGCCATAACCGGGTTTTATACTGTTACTCATCATTACTTATACCTACAAGACGCAGTTTAATAAAAACCCAGGGCGCTGCGATAGAAATCCAAAAACTTAAAAGTGAATTATAAAGAAAACTGTAAAGCATAATATTTTGACTTTCAGAAATAATCAATATAAAAGATTCTACTCTAAATACAATTAATACAAGAACTGCTGTTCCCAAAACAAAACGCGCAAGCAATGTAAGATATTTTAAAACTCCTTTTCTTTGCAGACAGTCGGCGCTTTTAAAACCTAAATAATGTTTATTTAAACAGTAACCAATTCCCAATCCCAGTAATGCACCCGCCGGAAAAGCAAATTCATAACTTGGCAGATACAAAATTAATAAAAAAGAAGCAGAGGCAGTGGTAATAAGACATGCCCTAAAACCTCCCTTTACAAGAAGAGCTTCTATTTTTTTCCGTAAAAGAAGATAGACGCAGCATATTACAGATATAACAATCCATTTATAATCAAAACCAGCCAAAAACTTAAAATTTAAATATTCCAGCTGAAGTATTACAAATATACATAGTAAAACAATAATACCTATTTGTAATCCTGCTTTTTCATTAACGCACCAATAAATAAAGGCAGGCAACAAGAAAAACAAAAATATTAATTCCATTTAAAACCCCTCAAAAAAAGATTGCCGCAGACGGTTGATTGCGCTGGATTGAGCGTTAGTCACTGTTACAGCGGCGCTTGTTCTATTTATCATATTCCTGATAATACTATTCATTGCATTTTTTTCTATGGAAATAAATACAAAGAAAACATAGTTCTCAGTATACTCAAATGTGTTTTCATTTTCAAACCATACTTTTAACCAATAAACTTCTTCCTTAACCGCGCCGGGATACTCAGCGCTATATGCATTTTTTACCATTGCCTCAAAAAACAGTCCATATTCATCGTCCGGAAACCTGGAAGAAGATGAAATCATCTTGTTTTCTATTCTGGAAGCAGCCAGCTTGGGAAAATCATAAACAGCAGAGTAATTTTCTGCCCATTTATTTAAAACATTAAAATTTGTACCTCTGTTTACCGCCAGAAAAACATACTTATTATTAAATGTTTCAAGCCTTTCTATCGCATAAATTCCGCCGTTTATATATGTATTAACCCAGTTTGGCAAACTATTATTTCCAGCTCCATCTATTGTTTCTATAATATTTAAAACATCTATAAATTTTTCGGATTCTGCAACTCCATGGTCATGTTCCGGAGTAAATGTATTTTTGTTACTTTGTCCTGCGCACGAAATAAGAATTATGATTATTAGTAAAATCGCAGATGTGTTTTTTATCATATAACCAACAGTAAAATTAGTTAGTATCGCCATTAGGCTGTGAATCTTCGTCTATCTGCGGACTTAATTCTGCAATTATAATATCCATTGGCGGCATGTAGTACAACGCAAACTCATCCCAAATAGCTGTATAGGTTGTTTTAATATTCTGAGAAACACTAACCAATTCTTCATCGGACTCGTCTGCCTGTATTTCAGCTTCGCTGCCAAGTATTATCTGGAATCCGTCACCTATTGCCGTTTTGATAGTTATTGGTTTTGCAGCCAATTCATTATCAATTATGTCCCCCACTATATTAAGCTGCGCAGTCAGCGAATGCTGCCTTAATACAGGATCCGGCATTATGGAAAAACTTATACCTGCTGTAATAAACGAATATTCTTCTGCAATATCAGATTCCGGCGCAGGAAAAATATCTGGAAGTTTAAAACTATTGGATACCGAAGCCGAAGGAGATTCCAGTTTTAAAATAAGAGACTTACCTTCCTGCAATAACTGTATATGTACATTGCGGAAACTGCCAAAAACAGCAGAAAACAAAATGCCATCGTTTAAGTGTTTATAACGAAACAAAATCTGCCATGTTTCCAAACCGTTATTGGAAAATTTAACGTTTGGAAGTTTAACTTCATAGTTACTGCCGGCAGCAAGGCCGTATGTTCCATCTGCACCCATCCAGACAGGAACATTTTTTCCTATTGTTAGGGCACGCTCCGGAGAGTCCTCCATTTTTGAATCGTTCAAGTTACCGTCAAAAATATACCAGTGTATTAACTGAGGAATATTTTCCGAGACAAGATTAATATCCATTGTTTTGGAAGAAACAAGCAGCGATACTTCTTTTTGATATCCTGCAAAAATCTCAAAACTATCTATGGGAAAAATTTCCGCGCGCAGGGAGAAAAATCCGCTTTGTTCAGGAGCCTGCCAAAATAAATATCCTGCGCCGTCTGAAGCATTACCTTCGCTGATTTTATTTCTGCCGTCATACCAGATAATGTAAGGATCCAAACTGCTGTCATATTCAAGTATCGCTTCCAGCATTACAACTGTTCCTCTGGGAATAAGCAATGATGTATCTGTTATACCCGGCAGATAAACATTAATACCTTCGTAGTAAAACATGGTTCTGCTTAAATAGAAAAAAGGTTTTTCCGTTCTTTGCAGGATATCTCTTCCGCTCATAACCTGGGAAACCAATGTATATCTGCCCATGGACAAACTGGCAGGTATTGGAAAAACAGGTAAATCGCCGTCCAGACTTTTTACAATGATAATGATTTCATTACGCGCGCCTTCTGTCTGCGGAGCATCTTCACTTTCTAAACTGTAAATTATCCTGTTGCCTACAATATCTCCAATTGGATTTCTTAAAAAGACCATAAGAGCTGTAACATCTTTATCTTCCGAAATTGATTCTTCAAAATATGGGCGAATTTCATCATCCGATTTAACAAAAGAAATAACATCAAGGGGGGTATCATTTATAAGAATATTTACTTTGTAATTACCGGAAGAAGGTAAAATAGTATCGATTGCGTCGCATCCGCTGAACACAATGCCAAAAATGGCAAGAAAAACGAGGTAATTGGTAATTTTAATACCTTTTTGTAAACACATACCCATTATAAGTATACTATATAACCCGTTTTTCTGCTAGTATAATTATATGCGCACAAAAGCAGTTATCAATTTAGACAGATTTAATAGTAATTTTAATTCGATAAAGGCACGAATTGGGAAAAACAGGCACATTTGCGTGTCGGTTAAGGCAAATGCATACGGTCATGGAGCACTGCAAATAGCAAAAAAAAGTCTGGAATTGGGAGCATACTGCCTTGGAGTAGCCACTGTTTCAGAAGGTTTAAGCCTAAGAAAAAGCGGCATTAAATCCCCAATACTGCTGCTTTCTCAGTCTCATCAAAATGAAATTCAGGACATAATAAAAGGTAGAATTACTCCATTTATTTCTGATATTGATTTCGCTTCTATTTTGAATAAACAGGTTAAAGCTGCAAGAATCAAATTACCGGTTCATATAAAAATAGATACAGGCATGGGACGGGTTGGCTGTTCGGTAAAAGATGCAGTCTCTCTTGCAAAACATATAAAAAAGTGCAGCGCTTTAAAATTAACAGGTACAGCTACTCATTTGGCTGCTGCAGACTCGGCAAACCTTAACGATATTGACTTCACCAATCAGCAATTATCACGTTTTAAAAAAACTGTCACTGCAATAAAAGCCGCCAGAATTAATCCTGGAATTGTTCATGCAGCTAACTCAGGCGGTATTATCCTGCACCCGGAATCCTGGCTGGATATGGTAAGACCTGGAATACTTCTTTACGGTTATAAAGCTGCACATGAATATGAGCTGCCGTTTGCAAATATAAAAAAATTATCAAAACACAAAACATTGATGGTAGAACCAGTAATGGAACTTATAAGCTCTGTTGTTTTAATTAAAAAAATTAAAAAAGGCGAATCAGTTTCTTACGGCAGAACATGGGTGGCAGAAAAGGATACATTCATTGCAATAATCCCTGCAGGTTACGCCGATGGACTTCCCCGCCTTGCAAGCAATAAATGGCAGGTAATAATTAAAGGTGAAGTATATCCGTTAATTGGCAGAGTCTGCATGGATCAATGCTGCGTAGACATTGGACCAAAACCTGTTGTTCAGCGCTGGGACGAAGCAGTTATCTTTGGCCAAAATATAATCCCGGAAGATCCTAATTTACCAATTGTAATGCAGGATGCAGCTGCACTGGCAGATGTTGCCGGCACAATACCTTACGAAATTACATGCGGTATCAATACCAGGGTACCAAGAGTATATAGGTAGTCTTAATAGCTGAAATTTAGTAATATAAATCTGGAGGACAAAATGAATCCAATTATTCACGATGATGACGATAATGAACAGGAAAACGGCAAGGCACCGGCTATTGACCAGCTTGCTGCAAGTGAACTTGCTACCAGAATGTTAAAAACCCGGACTATTTTACTATCCGGCGAGATAAATAAAGATTTAGCGGAAAAAACTATACGCCAGCTTTTACTTTTGGAAGATATGAGCAATGATCCCATTCGTGTATTTATAGATTCTCCAGGCGGAGATGCAGATGCAGGTTACGCAATTTTTGATATGAT
>Ga0123356_10006697_pt1 | contig 11604 bp, 7 predicted proteins | sample TergutEmb28metaG_2_FD_92546 | JGI IMG/M metagenome (GOLD analysis project Ga0123356, IMG submission 92546) | Embiratermes neotenicus P3 segment gut microbial communities from Petit-Saut dam, French Guiana - Emb289 P3 | ecosystem: Host-associated > Arthropoda: Insects > Digestive system > Gut ... | reverse complement strand
TTCGATCGCGGTGTTCGATAGCTTGCTGTCCCCGTAGTTGATCGGGCAGTAGAGGTACATCTCGCGCCGCAGCAGGTGATATCGATCGCGATCCCCGGCCAGCTTGTCGAGCCGGACGGAGTCCGGTTTCGCAGGCACCGCGCCGAGAAAGGTCACGTGCAGCTTCTCGAGATCGATCCCGCTCTCCTTCAGAAAGGGATTGGCGGACACCACTGCCCGCATCTCTGCGGCCGAGCGCAGCACGATGGGCACGGGCCTGCGCGTTGCCGCGTCGATCCTCTCCTTGAGGAGGCCGGTCAGCTTCGCCATGCTGGCGTTCGCGGAAAACACGATGTTGCCGGACTGCAGGTAGGTGCGTGCCTCGAGGAGACCTATCTCCTCGCACTGCTCACGCAGCCAGTCCATCTTGAGCGGATTGCCGCCGACATTCACGCCCCTCAGCATCGCGACATAGGCTGGCACGCTTGCCTCCCAGGAGCACTCGCGAATCTTGCGGCCCTCGCATGCCGCTTGGTGTGTCAGGTTGGGAGGTGCGGATGCGAGGCCGTGGCCGCACAAGGCCGCGTGCTCACGAGCCCCAGCGCCGCCACGCTTTCGCGTGCTCGAGCTCGATGCAGCGCGCTCATTCCTGCAATGCCGGACTTGCCGGACTCTCTACAGAGGTTGCGGCCTCGCCGCTCGGAGCCGCGCTCGGGCTGCCCTGATCTGTCGGCTGGCCCTCGTGAGACAGCGCTCTGGGCAAGGCGAGCGGGGGTGTGCTGTGCACGATGGGCCCCCTGCGTGCGCGTCGCGCGAGTGCATAGCGGTTGAGGAGGTCATTCTGGTTCGTGTCGGCCGCCTTGGCCATCAGGGACCCGTGCAGCTTGGCCGCTTCATTGTCTGGCAGCCACACAGCCAGGAGCTCGTAGACCCCGGAGAACCGCTCATCCTGCGCATGCTCGTAGCGGCGGGCGCTCTTTTCCTCGTCCAGGAAGGCTGGCAGCAGGAAGAAGTCCATGATCCGCTCGTGCCGGAATGACCAGCGGCTGACTTCCTGTTCGTCTCGCTCCATCCTGATCACATAGACGCGCTGGATCATCAGGTGATCCTGGGCCAGAGCGGCTGTCTCGGCCTCGAAGCCCTCCATGCTCGGATAGGGCTCGCCCGAGCTGCGCCATTCATACACCCGCTCGGAGAATTCCCGCAGCGGGAACGGCCTGTCCTGGACCTCCTTGAAGCTCTCTGCCACCAGATGATAGCGCTGCGCGAGGAGACGCAAGGTGTCAGGGGTGGTGCCGCGTGCGAGCACCTCGGCAGCGAGCCTCGCATCGATGGGGTTGCTCAGCACCACAAGCCTCACGTCCGGGGTGTCGCTCACCTGTGAGGCCACATACTGCGACACGGCGTCCTCGTACTGCTTCTCGTCGAGCGTTGCTTCGGCCTTGAGGCTTGCCCATTGCTGCAGCAGGAAGGGCTCGATCTGCTCAGGCCGCAGCGGCTGCAGCAGGTAGACGCGGACATTTGACGGCGGCTCCCAGCTGGTGGCCTGGGTTGTCAGGATGAAGTCAACTCCTGGGTATTTCTCGACAAACTGCGTGATGCGCGACCGTGTCTCGAGGGCGGCTTCATTGAAGTCATCGATCAGCACCTTGAGCGCGCCGGCGCCGATCAAGGCCCGCAGATAGCGCTCGTCGCGCACCCGGGCGTGCAGCTTCTTCTGGACTGCGGCGACCACGCCCGCTGCGCACTCGGTCGCCTTGAGGTAGACGACGGGCACCCTGGCGACGAGCGCAAGGCGCAGCAGGAGCAAGGTCTTGCCGAGGCCTGACTGAGCCTTCACGACCACCTGCCCACGAATGCTCCCGAGTACCTCGCTGACCGGGACACGCGCCGGCTCGCGGCGGCCGTTGATCTCCGGCACCACCTCGCAATCCACGAAGTACGTGAGCTCCTTGAGCTGCTCGAGCAGATCCTGCGGGAGCAGGGAGACCCGGAAAGGAACGAGCATCCACCGCCGCATCCAGGGCATGAGCCTGATGAGCGCTCCCACGTAGCCCAGCCCGAGAATACGACGCACCCATCTGTTCCAGAAGAAGAAGCCGAGCCCCCAGGGCCAGCGGGGATACGCCAGCAGCAGCAGGAGCCAGACGCACAGGTGGGCGGCGAGCAGCAGCAAGGTCCCGAGCAGCACCGCGTGCCAGATGGTCGTCACCTCAGCGGCTCGTATGGTGAGCGCCTGATCGGGGAAGTCGCTGGCAAGGAGCTTGCGCATCTCCTCAAGGAAAGTTACGTACTGTGGCTGCCATGCTCGCGAGCGCACGATTGCCGCGGTTCCCTCTGCTATTTCCTTGCGCAGCTCCGGGTAGCTCCTGGTCTGGTCCCAGGCCCCCTGGAGTGTATTCAACACGGTGATGGCGCCGTCCTGGCCCAGGACAGCCGGTGCGGGCCGTTCAGCAGGATCGCGGTGACCGAGCCAGCGGATCAGGATCAAGTCCCTGGGTGCGAGCTTGCGATACACATACGCGCGCAGCAGCAAAGCAGCCGCTTGCGGCCCCTGGGCCTGGGCCGCGCCGAGGCACAGTGCGAACACGGCCGGATCTTGCAACGCTCCGGAGCTTGATAAGTCGTCCAGCACATACAGCGCGGCTTGGCGTACATCCTGGTCAGCATCGGCCATCAAGGGCGCGATCTGCCGGGCATAGGCCGCCGCCGCGGGTCCCAGCGACGCCAGCGTGCGCACCGCCATGACGCGAACCGATGTCTGGCGGTCCTTCAGCAGCTTGGCTACTTGCGGGGCGAGCTCAGCACCGGCGGCTCCCTTTTCCGCGATGACGGCGAGCGCCAAGGTGCGCATCTCGCTGTCAGTGTCCGCGAGCAAGTCGCTCACCTGCTGCCGGAAATCCGCCGCCGGCAGCATCCTGATCAGCACTTGCCGCGCCAGGGTGCGCGTGTTGGGATCGCTGGCATCCTCGAGCTGCCGGACGTCCGGGACAAACACCGCTGCATCGGTGGCCAGCGCGCCCAGGTTCTGCAGCACAGTGGCGCGCACCTGAAAGTCGGGGTCCCTGAGCAGCTGAGCGAGCAGGCTGTGATACACCGCTAGCTTGCCCGTCGCGACCAGCACCTCTGAGGCCCACAAGCGGGTGGTGGGGTCAGGATGCTTGAGCAGTGTGATGATGTGCGGCATCAATGCGGCTGCCGGGTGCGTCGTGCCGGCAGGGGATTCCAGAACCGCCTCGCGAATACTCGCGCTGGGACTATCGAGCAGTCTGCTGACCTGGGGGATCATCCCGAGTCGGATTAGGGCGCCCGCCGCTGCGCTGCGAACCGTCGTCTCGGGGTCCGCCATCATTTTGAGGACCTGCGGGGCGAGCGCGGCCAGGTTGGAGCCCTTCATGCCCACGTACTGCAGGACGGTGGAGCGCACGTCGGCGTTAGGGTCCTTGAGCAGTGCCGACACCTGCCGGGTAAACACCGGTCCGGCGGGTTCCATCCCGAACAGCGCGCCGATGGCCCTCTCGCGCACAGTGGTGTCGGGGTCCTGGGACAGTTTGAGGAGCAGCCCGGCCGCTGCCCCGGCGGGCAGCCCGGCCGCAGGCCCGGACGACGCCAGCGCGGACACGGTCTCCACGGCTTGTGAGCGAACCTCGGGGTTGGAGTCTTGCAGGAGCGCCACGCCCTGGCGCACAAGGGGTGCCACGGTGTTAGGTGGCAGGGCAAGAGATGCTTGCGAATCAGCGCTGCGCGCCGTCGCGACTGTTCCGCTCACGATCGTGAGCGCAGCCATGCGAACCTGAGCGTCGGGGTCCTTCAGGAGCGCCGTGAGCTGGGAGGGGAACGCGCTATCCAGCGACTGGAGCTCGGCCAGTGTCCACGTCCCCGCGAGCCTGACCTTGGGGTCAGGGTCAGTCAGGAGGTCCGCGAGCTGGGAGCGGAACTCGGAGCTGAGCGGCCCGATGGCGGCCAGGGTATTCGCTGCCTTCTGGCGCACATCCGCGTCAGTGTCATGCCGCAGCACCTCGATGAGCTGCGGCAGGTACGCAGCGGAAGCGGGCCCGGCCAGGACCAGCCCTTCTGCACCAGCCAGGCGAACCTGTGGGTCAGGGTCCTTCATCGCTGCGGCGAGCTGGGGGGCGAAGGTGGCGGCAGTGGCCTCCTGGGCGCCGAGAAATTGCGCCGCGATGCTGCGGGTTTCCGCTGGCACGTCCGGGCGCAGATAGCGGGTCATCAATGTGGCCTGCGACACCGTGAGCGGCTGGTCAACGAACAGTGTCGGTCTTCTTGATAGCCATTCCAGCGCTGCATACTGGACCTCAGCACTGGGGTCTTGCAGGGCCGTCAGTGCGGAGTCCTTCTGCCAGGACGACTGGCTCGTCTGGGCGTCATCAGCGGCAAGGCCCGTCAGGGCGGCCATTGCCAGAGGGATCACCAGGAGGGGGCTGGATGCCTTGCGCAGGACCTTGTATGACAAGTGCGTGACCTCAAGTAGAGGGCGGCAAAGAGCGTGAACGTGAGTCAACACGCTGGACAGGCTCGGCCTCCCTTAAGCGCCATCGACCTCTGCTGTCTTCCCTCGAGAGGATCAAAGACGGCGATTTTCAGTATGCTGTCGTTTGCAGCGTTTGTCACCCCGAGGCGCCTGCCTGTCAGCACCGGTTATCGCCCACCTGCTTCACCGCTTCCTTAATCAAGAGGCGTGATGAGGCATGCGCACACGCTGCGCTGCAATCGAAGTGACAGGAGTGAGACGCGGACAGCAGCGCGCTGGCCCATCCAGGTTGTATGTCCGATCCACCGGCCGGGACCAAAGTCGAGTGCGCCCGGTCGCAAGCAGGCGACGGCTGCCAGGGGCCCGGCGCTCGCGCAGTGCGGCAACGAGAGAGGAACGGCAGACCGCAAGGGCGTGCGTCTCCGTGGAGGCGCCGAGCCGCTCAAGGCGCATCGCGCAGCGTTTGGACCGCCCCGTCAGCCCACACCATCACGATCTTCTTGACGTCGGCCGAGATGAGGAGCTGCGAGCAGACGTAGCGATACATCTCGATACCAGCCCGCCCATCTGCGGCCGTGAGCACGAGCCAGCGAGCGCCCGTGTGTGTCTGCGGCCGCCGCGTGGCGGCCGCGGCAGACAGGGTGGGGAGCACCGACTGCGTCCAGCGCAGGAGGGCTTCTGGATCGGTGTCGGGATGGTGCGCGAAGCCGAGCAGCGCTGGCGTTGTCTTCGCAAGGCCCTTCGTGACCCAGATCCGGACCTGATTGCCGCAGAGCGTGTCTTGCAGCGCCCACTGCGCGGAACGGTGTGCGAGATGCTCGCGGATCTTGCTCTCCAGGGCGGCCGCTGTCTTCGCCGGCAGGCGTATGGGGGCGGTGACCGTCACCAGCACCGTCTTGCCCTCCGGCACGGCCTCTTGCAAAGCGGCATGCAAGCCGTTCATCAAGCGCAGCGCGACCCGATCGAAGCGCACGCGAGGCCTTGGACACGGTCCCGCGCGGTGCGTGTGTTTGATGACCGTGACGTCGAGGGCGATGCGCTGGCCGGCAAGCCTGATGTATGCATCGGGCGGCGCCGCGCGTTCCTCCCACCTTGCCGCGAAATGCCTGGCGACGGCCTCGATGGCGGCGCGCACCTGCTTGCCTCTTTCGCCCATACGCCTCTTGCCTGTCCTGCAGCCATGCTCACCGCGGCGCGAGGCGTGCCGGAGATGTCGTGGAGACCGCTTGCGGTGACCTCGTGGACAGGTCGCTGACGTGGTGACCTTCGGCCGCGAAGCTTCCGATCGGACCTCGTTCATCGCCTCGCAACGCGGTCGCGTTCGGAAGCAGGGCGGAGCATTCTCAAGGCCACAGTCAGCCCTGTACTTGTCTATATTCTAAGCACGACGGGCGAGCGGCGATTCCATGAGCCGATGGCAGCAGGCCCGGCGAGCGCAGTGGGCAGCGAATACCCGCGGCCATGGCGCGCCGCGGGGAAAATCAGCAGGGTGACGGGAACGCAGATGGGTCTTGTACTGAATCTCATTGTCCAGACGCTCGTCGCGTACGGCTTGATGGGCGCGATCATCTTCGGCGCCGCGGGGACGCTGCACTATCTCGGCGGGTGGCTCTATCTCGGCCTGATGCTCGCCATCTCGGTCGTCTTTGGTGCGCACATGCTGAGCGCAGATCCCGGGTTGCTCAGAGAGCGGTTGAAGCCGCCCGTGCAGAAGGATCAGCCGCTCGCGGACAAGCTGGTCCTCATCCCAATCCTGCTCCTCGTGTTCGGCGGCCTCGGGTTCATGGCAGCGGACGCTGAGCGCTGGCACTGGTCGGTGATGCCGCGCGCCGTGCAGTGGGCAGGATGCGGCCTCCTCCTGGCAGCGTATCTGTTCATGTACTGGACCCTGCGTACGAACAGCTTCGCGGCGGCCGTCGTAAGAATACAAAAGGACCGCGGGCACACGGTCATCACAACAGGCCCGTATGCCTTAGTCCGCCATCCGATGTATTTCGGCGCGCTGTTCTACTTTGCCGGCACCTCGCTGGTGCTCGGCTCGTGGTGGGGGCTTGCCACGGTTCCCGTCTTCGCCCTCTTGCTCGGCATTCGGATCGGCATCGAGGAGAGAGCGCTGCGCACGGGTCTTGCGGGCTACGACGACTATGCGCGCCGGGTGCGCTGGCGTCTGATTCCGCTCATCTGGTGAGACGAGCCTACGCGGTTGTCGGCAAGAGGTTCTGCGAGCTGATCGCATCTAAGGACACTGTGCGGCGATGCGAGCGCCTGCGGATTTGTTGCCGGGCCTGGCTGGCCTCAATCCCAGCATACCTGGGATGGGAAGAAGGTAACGGGGACGAATGGAACACCGTCGGTTCTTGGCTCACGCTGAGGCTCATCGCCCTTTCGTCGGCAGCGATCTCTTCGCGCGTATCGGCGGCGCTGCCGTGGTCGGAGTGCTCGTCGATGCGCTCTATGACCGCATCGAGGACGATGCTGCGCTGCGGCCTCTCTTTGGCCAGGACTTGACACACGGGCGGTGGGCGCAGAAGGGATTCTTCATCGAATGGCTGGGCGGTGCGTGCACCTACAGCACCGCCGCGCATCTGCCTCTCAAGCACCGGCACGATCTCGTGCCGATCACACGCGTCCTCGCCGAGCAGTGGCTCGCGCATTTCCACGATGCGCTCAACATCGCGGTAGCCGACGTCGAAGCGCGGCGCGTGATCTACGAGAAGGTCCAGGCGCTGGGCCTGGCACTGGTCAACGAAAGCGAGTTGCTCACCCAGCTGCGCGCGCGATCTCACGGAACGTGTTTGCGCTACAGGCCGGCTGTCGAGTCGATCGAGCTCGCGCGCCGCGGCAATGCCGTCGCCCTGCGCGCATTGTTGACGCGCGCGCCTGATGTCCTTGCCTCGACGCCCCACGCCGCCAAGCTCCTGCATCTTGCAGTGCTCGCCGGACGCATGCCAGTCGTCGAGCTGCTGCTCGACAAGGGCGTCGACCTGAACAAGCCAGCGCCGATCGCGCTTGCGCGCAGCCTGGATTTTGAGACCCTGATCTTCGTCACGCCACTTTGCACGGCGCGCCTGAAGCGCCGCAAGGACATCGAGATCGCATTGGTCAGCCAGGGTGCGAAGGAGGACATCTTCACGCATGCCTTTCTGGGTGAGCTCGGCGCACTGGCAGAGGATCTTGCCCGCGAGCCGTCTTCTGGACAGGCAACTGACCCGGCGGTTGATGCGCTCGAGATAACGCCGATTCACCACGCCGTCGCTGGCGGGCACATTGAACCGTTGCGCGTGCTTCTTGCTTGCGCATCACATGCGCAGGGCTCGCTTCACGGCGCTGACCGCGCGCTGCGCACGGCGGTGGCACACGAGAACGTCGCGATCGCGATGCTGCTTCTCGATCACGGTGCTGACGCAACGACAATCGGTGCCGGCCGTTGGGTCATGAATCCGGAGCTGGCACCGATGCTCTCGCGCGCTGGAGCCCGCGTCGGCCGATCGGGAAACTGGATCCAGCTTTCGTGCACGGGAAATCAAGGTCGGAAGGACGATCCCCAGTACGTCGCGGCGCTTCTGCGTTACGGTGCGCGAGTTGACGACCGGCGCGAGACGGTCCAAATGGCCGACGGCGGACGGGCGACCGCTCTGCACTATGCTGCCAAGGCGGGCTTCGTGAAGACCATCGAGGTGCTGCTCGCTCACGGCGCCGATCCGAGCCTGCGGGATGATAACGGACTCACACCACTCGACTGGCTCGAGCGTGCGGCGAAGTCGGTCGACCGCGATGCGGTTCGCCGCTTGCTCCATCGTCAGGGAACGTAGGCCTGCGTCGCAATCGGCCGCAATCAGTGATAGCGGGACTCGGGTTGCGGCGGCGGTATTTTCTCCATCGCGATGCCAGAGTTCTGACTGAGCCGTCGGAAGAACCCGGAAACCTCAAACGAGTCGGTTTGACCCGTTCACCGCAGCAGTTGCTGATTGCCGTCAAATGGATGACTTGGAGGAACAAGAGGCGTCGAGCAACGATAGCATGCGAATGATCAATGAGCTCTGCCGCAACCCTCTAGCTTTCTTGTTTCCCGGCAGAACTCTCCACGGTATCCCACTTGCTTCATTCCCACTCGATCGTGGCGGGCGGCTTGCCGGAGATGTCGTAGACGACGCGCGCGATGCCGGCGACCTCGTTGACGATGCGGCGCGACACGTGATCGAGGAACTCGTACCGCAGGCGAGCCCACTGCGCCGTCATGAAATCCAAGGTCTGGAGCGCGCGCCGCGCGATCACATGCTCGTAGCGGCGGGCATCGCCCATCACCCCGACCGTGCGCACCGGCAGAAAGACCGCGAACGCCTGGCTGGTGCGCTCGTGGAGCTCGTGCTTGTGAGCTTCTCGCTGAAGATCGCATCGGCGCGGCGCGGCAGCTGCACCTGTACTCAAGCCGATGCCGACACCGTACCGACCGGTCGTAAGCCTTTGCTCCCATCAGGCCTGCTCGGCGCGTCGCGAGCAGATGCGCCGAGATGCGCCCCCAGCATCAAGCTGGTACGTCGAAGCCCAGCGCGCGCAGTGCGACCTCGGCGGCTTGCTGGTCCTGGTCGGCCGTGCCGCCGGATATGCCGATGCCGCCGACGAGCTGGCCATTCAGCCGGATCGGCACACCACCGCCCACGGCCACGAGACGCGGCCGATGGGCGAGCGGGGCCACCTTGGCGTCGCTAACAATGGTATTCCACGCATGCGTTCCGAGGCCGAAGGAGGCCGCGGTCCAAGCCTTGTCGATCGCGACGTCAGCGGTCAGGAAGGCGGAATGTTCGGAGCGCTCGAACGCGGTCAGGTGGCCACCGGCGTCGGTCACGGCAATGGCGACTTCGATACCGATGTCCTGCGCCGCGCTGCGTGCGGCTTTGATGAGGGCCAGCGCGCCATCCCGATTGATGGAGGCGGTGGCGCTGATGGATGGAGGCTTGGATGTGCTCATGGTGTTCTCACATGAAAGATTGAGTGGATGGAAGGTGATGCTTGTCGGTGAGGCTTGTGCGGGCTTCAACAGCCCGTCAACGCCAGCTGCCTTGCGCTGTTCGCGGTGCTGCAGATGCGCCGGCGTCGATCAGCTCGGCCACCTGGCCTCATTGCGCAGGTGCGCGGCAGCGGGCCGCGCGCCCACATGGCGCGTCGCGACCGGGCGAACATGGCCTCCCAGTGCGGCTCGATGGGCCTTGGCTTTTGAGCTTCATCGCCTCAAGGACGTCCACATGTGGCAGGCAGGTTGCGGCGGTATCCACTGCCAGGCCCTGTGTTGAAGGGGGCTGATAGGCCGTACTGTACGAATTCAATTCATGATTGATAAGATCAAGAGAATTGAGTCATCTTCAAATCATGATTGAAAATATCAGCGATCTGCGGGTACTGGTGCAGACAGCGCGCACCGGTAGTCTCACCGGTGCGGCCGGAGTGCTGGGCATCACGCCCGCGGCGGCCAGCGCCACGCTGAAGCGCCTGGAAACCCAGCTGGGCGTGCGGCTCTTCGAGCGTTCCACGCGGGCGATGCCGCTCACCGTCCCGGGCCAGACAATGCTCGACTATGCGAGCCGAGCATTCGACCTGGTGGCGGAGGGAGAGGCCCAGGCGACCGCTGACCGTACCAGCCTGATCGGCCTGATACGCGTGGCGGCACCATCTGACCTGGCGCGCTCCACCTTGTTGCCGTGGCTGGACGAATTCCTGGAAGCGCACCCGGGTGTGCAACTCGCGCTGTCGATTGGTGACCGCACGCTGGATTTGGTGCGCGACGAGGTGGACCTCGCGATCCGCTACGGCAACCTTGTTGACTCGCGGCTAGTGGTACGCCGCCTGGTGCTCGTAGCGCCAGTGGTCGTGGCGGCGCCCAGCTACCTGGCCCGGCATCCTGTGCCGCGAACGCCCGTGGACCTGACCGAGCACAACTGTCTGGCCTACGACCGCGCCGACAAGCCGTACCGCACCTGGCGCTTTGCGCGCGATGGCCAGTGGACGGAGGTGCGCGTGAACGGCGACCGCAGCGTGGACGATGCATCGGTCGCGCGGCAATGGGCCATCGCTGGTGCCGGCATCCTGCTCAAGTCGCCCATCGAGCAGCGGCGGGAAATGGCTGACGGCCGGCTGGTGCGCTTGCTAGCGCAGTGGCAAACCGAAAGCTACCCGCTGCATGCGCTGCTGCCCAGCGCACGCTTCGTGCCCACCCGGGTGCGCGCGCTGGTGAACTTTCTGGCATCGAAGTTCGAGAGCGTTTCTGACGAACTGTCCCAGATGATGAGCGCATAGTATCCGTCAAGGACGGCGTCGGTCTGGATAGTGGATCTTGATCGCCCCTGCAGCTCCTGCCCTCAGCGCGACCGCCAACCCGTTGTGCCGGCCGGCGATAGCCACCACTGCCGTGGACGTATTTCCCTGTAGACCAACACGCCATGGCAGCCTGTCAATGGCTGACAGGCCCCGCAGCACGCGGATTCACTCCCACTCGATCGTGGCGGGCGGCTTGCCGGAGATGTCGTAGACGACGCGCGCGATGCCGGCGACCTCGTTGACGATGCGGCGCGAGACGTGATCGAGGAACTCGTACGGCAGGCGAGCCCACTGCGCCGTCATGAAATCCACGGTCTCGACCGCACGCAGCGCGATGACATGATCGTAGCGGCGGGCATCGCCCATCACCCCGACCGAGCGCACCGGCAGAAAGACAGCGAACGCCTGGCTCGTGCGATCGTAGAGGTCGTGCTTGCGTAGCGCCTCGATGAAGATCGCATCGGCGCGGCGCAGCACCTGCACGTGCTCCGGGAGAACCTCCCCGAGAACGCGCACGGCGAGACCCGGCCCGGGGAAGGGATGGCGATAGACCATCTCGCGGGGCAGACCCAGCTCGACGCCGAGGCGGCGTACCTCGTCCTTGAAGAGCTCGCGCAAGGGCTCAAGCAGCGCGAGGCGCATCCTCTCGGGCAGGCCCCCGACGTTGTGATGGGACTTGATGACGTGCGCCTTGCCGGTGCGCGCGCCGGCTGACTCGATGACATCCGGGTAGATGGTTCCCTGCGCCAGGAACTCGACTCCCGTGAGCTCATGAGCCTGCTCCTCGAAGACCTCGATGAAGGTGCGGCCGATGATCTTGCGCT
>Ga0123356_10006696_pt1 | contig 11605 bp, 10 predicted proteins | sample TergutEmb28metaG_2_FD_92546 | JGI IMG/M metagenome (GOLD analysis project Ga0123356, IMG submission 92546) | Embiratermes neotenicus P3 segment gut microbial communities from Petit-Saut dam, French Guiana - Emb289 P3 | ecosystem: Host-associated > Arthropoda: Insects > Digestive system > Gut ... | reverse complement strand
GCAATAATATTTCAGGGGTATTTTGCAAATCAGACATATGAAGAAGCGGTACGGTCTTTAAGTTTATGGGACAGGATGTAACGGGAAATTAAATGAAAATACGCGAAATACTTTCTATAGATTATTTATTATTGCTTCCTGTTCTTGTTCTTCTTACATTGGGTATATTTTTTATTTATTCATCAGGAGTAAACTCTGACGGTATCCTTGTATCGAATGAATATTTAAGGCAGATAGTATGGGCTTGTTCGGGTCTTACTGCGGCAATTGTATTATCATTCATCAATTACCGCAGGTTTTATAATTTTTCCCTGCATATTTATCTGATTTCCCTGGCGCCGCTTTTGTATACTCTTTTGTTCGGCTATATTATTTCCAGTGCATCACGATGGCTCAGAATCGGTTCATTCGGACTTCAGATGTCTGAATTTGTAAAGATTTCCGTAATTCTTCTTCTTGCGCGCTATCTTGCGGATACAGACCGGAACAAGGAAACATTTTCACGCTTTCTTGTCAGCTGCATTATTGTTTTTGTGCCGATGGTAATTGTTTTGCTTCAGCCGGATCTTGGAACAGCTCTTGTTTACCTTGCAATACTTTTAACAATGATATTTATCGCAGGAGTAAAATTGCGTTATGTGGCATTCATGGTTTCCTGCATAGCGCTTACAGGAATTTTCCTTGTATTGCCGTTGTGGCAGACATATATACTAAGAAGATCGATAGCTTTTCTTGCAATTCTGACCAATACAAGAATTGTTATTTTTACAATGCTGTTTTTTATTCTTATTGCCGCAATTGCTGTTTTTGGTTATTTGAAATTTAAAAAGAAATATTTTTTCTGGGTTGTATATGTATCTGCAATAATTATTTTTTCGCTTGGAGCATCCTATGCAGGACGTTTAGTTCTGAAAAATTATCAGTTAATGCGGTTAATTGTTTTTCTTGATCCGAATGTTGATCCGCGCGGAGCAGGCTGGAATATTATTCAGTCTGTAACTGCAATAGGAGCAGGAGGGTTTACCGGCAGAGGATATCTGCAGGGGACTCAGAGTCATTACAGATTTCTTCCCGAACAAAGCACAGATTTTATTTTTTCAATTTTTTCTGAAGAAGCAGGATTTTTGGGAGGACTTCTGGTTTTTGGGCTTTTCCTTTTAATAAGCATACGTCTGGCAAGAATTATGAAACTGGTAAACGATCCTTTTGGAAAGTATGTCTGCTCAGGGCTTGCCGGAATGTTCAGCTTTCATTTTATCATTAATGTAGGAATGACAATGGGAATAATGCCGATAACAGGTCTTCCTTTGCTGTTCATGTCGTACGGAGGTTCAGCTGTTTTATCTTCCATGATCGGAATCGGACTTGCTTTAAGTATTTATGTAAGAAGGTACAGCCGGAGAACTGTAAATTGAAAAATGATTACGCCGGTTATATTGATCCGGTAAAAGAGTTCGGCGGTTTATTGTTAAATATAGACAAACCGGCGCGTTATGTTGGCGGTGAAATAGGCACCCTTGCAGATAAAGAAGCATTTTTAAAAACTATTATTGCTTTTCCTGATCTTTATGAAATAGGAATGGGCAATCATGCAATGCGGATTATCTACAACAGGATGAACAGTTTACAGGATGTTTCCTGCGATCGCGCTTTTGCTCCGGCACCTGATTTTGAAAAACTGTTACGCGAAAAAAATACTCCTCTTTACGGACTTGATACGGGAATAAGCCTTGCAAACGCTGATTTACTGATGTTTACGCTTGGATATGAGCTTGGACTAAACGGTATACTGACAATGCTGGACGTTTCGGGGATTCCGCTTCATTGCAATGAAAGAGAAAAAAAAACATCAGCTGATGATACACTTGAATTTCCTGTAATAATTGCAGGCGGACCTGCAGTTTCCAATCCGCTTCCGTATTCGCCTTTTATCGATGCATTCTGGATAGGAGAAGCAGAAGCCGGTTTTTTTGATCTTGTTCTGGAATTGTCAGAAATAAAAAAGACAGGGCAGGGCAGGGGAGCTATGTTTGAAAAAATTGCCTGTCATCCGAATGTATGGATTAAAGGAAAAGAAAAAACAAAACGTGCTGTTTTTTTTGATTTTTCCGGCAGCGCTCAGGATGTATATCCGGTTCCCAGCATGAAAATTATACATAACCACGGCACTGTAGAAATAATGAGAGGCTGTCCTAACGGCTGCCGGTTTTGCCATGCAGGATTCTGGTACAGACCGGCAAGGCAGAAAAATGCTGAACTTATTTTATCTCAGGCAGAAGAACTTGTTGCAAAAGGCGGCTGGCAGGAAATCTGCCTGTCTTCACTTTCTTCAGGAGACTATTCCGGTATTGCACAACTGATAGAAACCCTTAACTGTAAATTTTCCGGTAAACAGATTTCATTTCAATTGCCTTCGTTAAAAATCCAGGGTTTCTCTCTTGCCATTCTTAAAAAGATATCAATTACAAGAAAAAGCGGACTTACTTTTGCTGTTGAAACACCTCATGATTTATGGCAAATGGCTGTTAACAAGGAAGTAAACCGCGAGTCAGTTATCAAGATACTCGAAGAAGCAAAAAAAAGCGGATGGAAAAGCGCAAAATTTTATTTTATGATTGGATTACCCATACCGCCGTTAAACTCCAATACCGGCAGCGAAGAGGAAGAAATAGTTTCATTTATCATTGATGTTGCAAAAAGATCAAGAATGCACTTTACAATTAATGTTGGTATATTTATCCCGAAACCTTATACTCCATATCAGCGTGCAGCGCAGATTGACAGTAACTCTGCCTTAAAAAAACTATTATATATACGTTCAAAATTAAAACCATTGGGGCATAAAGTAAGTATATCTGACACACTTATTTCACAGATAGAAGGTCTTTTAAGCAGAGGAGATGAAAAATCAGGTTATATTTGTGAAGAAGCATGGAAAAACGGCAGCAGGCTCGATCCATGGGATGAATATTTAAACAGGGATATTTGGACAGAATTACTTGATAAAAACGCAGAATATGCAGAATCTGTATTCAATCCAAAAAATAAAGAATTACCTCTGCCTTGGTTTAGTATAGATTCATGTGTTACAGAAGATTATTTAATTCAGGAATCCAATAAATCTGATAATAGTATCCGTTCTCCATCCTGTAATAATAAATGTACAACATGCGGTGTATGCAATAATCAGTACAATGCCTGCAAAAACAGAATAAATGCATTAACAGAAAAAGCAAACGAACAAGTATATCCAAAAGAGAATAGCGTTAACCGCGATTCAATTAAGGTTAACAATGATGTAAAAGCAAAAACAGATCCTCCAATCTACAGAATATTATTCAGTTTTACAAAAGAAAAAACCGCTGTATTTCACGGTCATCTTAGTCTTATCGAAATTTTTTCCATGTCATTCAGAAGAGCCGGTATTCCGGTAAAATATACGCTTGGTTTTAATCCATTGGCAAAGATTGAAATTGTATCTCCGTTGTCAACCGGTATCAGTGGAGGTTCAGAAATTGCCGCTGCAGATTTTTATGATGATTTTTCTGTTGATATTTTTATTGATAATTTAAATAAAAATTTTCCGCAAGGTATCAAGGTTAATAATGCAGAAATATTTATGATAAAAAGCGGAACTAAAAAACATTCGCTTTCTTCTTTACTTTGGGGTTTTGCTTACAATGGCATTGATGATTCAATAGATTACGTTAACTGTAAAGAAGAAAAGGTTTACAGATTAAACCGCCTTGAAAAAGATAGTTCTTCGTTATTTTCATTAAGACGTAAAGAAGTCCTTGCCTGTAATATTATAAAAAAAGATAATAACGAATGGGCTTCTTATTTTGATGTGTATCAATATTTATATAAATGATTCAATGTAATACCGACTGTTAACCAAAAATTCAGATATCCTGGTAGACAGAATATACACTTTTCTACAAAAGCGTCACTAAATACTCAATTTTCACACCTTCACTCGCATTTCTATCTCTAATATTTACTGTAATAATAACAACTGTAATAATAAACACAAATAAAAATAAAAATATTACAAAATAAATCAAAAATTTTATTGCATTACTGAGTCCTTTATCCAAATCCTACCTCCAAAGGTTCATTTGATTTTATTTCTCCTGTATCTGGGTCAAACTCTCCAAGTGAGTATAATGCGTATTCATCAGGTTCAGGAACATCCTTAATAATAAGTTTAAATTGTCTTAATGCCACATCTTTATTTTTAGACATAAACGGCGGTCCAAATTCTCTTGCTACTAAATCCTTTACACTGAACAATTCCATTTCATTCTCCCTGTCGCGCTTTCGCTTGACAACTTCGGGATTTTAATCCCGAAGTAATTATAATATACAATCACCACAACGTGGTGTCAACTGGCTGGCTATATACTATCTCTTTTAAACAATTTTTCTTTAGCTTCTAAATTTAATTTTCTTTGGTAACGATCCTCTCCAATTACATAATTAATCGATTCTTTTCTTTTTTTTGCATACTCGCTTATTTGATCACTACGTTCTTCCATACGCTCATTTATTAATTCTTGATTCTTACCAAATTTTTTTATATAATATCTTGGTATCGTTACACTATTTCCTTGTATAGTTAAATTTAAATTCTTTATTTTATCTATATTTTTTTCTGCATATTTCAATCCAAGTCCTTGCGACTGCAGCTGGAATGGAGGTTCTATATCTAAATATTCCTTACTTCCTAACTTTTTCATCACATATCCTACTACATAATTAATTGATTTTATATCAACTGATCCTACTGATACAAATCCAAATAACCATAACTGCTGTAATTCTTTGCTAGTAAATATCGGCTTTCCATTTTTTGATGATCCTTGGTATACATTTAATTCTTTAAATCCTATTCCAAATATTATTGCATGGTAATGAGCTCTATGTGTCCTATCTCCATATTCTCCACATGCGAAGTATTTAATTTTTTTATCATTGAATTTTTTTCTTAGACGTTTAAAAAATAATTGTAATTCTCTTTTTGATATACTTCCATTATCAGGGTAAAATGCATCTTCATATGTTAATGTTATAAAACAGGATCTTTCATGTTCCGACATTTCGTGTAACAGTCTTATTGACCAATCTCTTGCGCGTTGCTTTTTACAAGCCAGGCATTTTCCACACGGGTATTCTGTCGGTTTTTTCAATGTTCCTTCATATAACACTATTGTTTTTACACATTGCATCTCAAAGTCTAATACCACCTCTTGATACTCCATACTTCCTGATCCTTTTTCCTGATCTTTTTCTCCCTTTAAAACTTCTTTTTGTAAATCCTCTTTTTCTTCTCATAACACACTCCTTATTTTAATTTTTCTATTAACGCTAATGATAATCTCTCATAAATCGTTAAACTATCTTTATATCTCCATCCTGTATTATTTATAATATTAAAATCATGTTTTACAATATCCATATCTAATAATTTTCTCATATTATCAATTCCAACGCCTTCACGTCTTAACATTTCTGTTAGCTGATGTTCATTCATACCTCTTGCTTCTGTTCTTCTTAATTCATTTAATATCCTATTTGCTTCTATCGTTGATATTTGTAATCTTTCTCTCTGATTATATGTATCTCTGTCTAATTCATGCTGACTTCTGTTTAATGCATATTCAAGGCTGAATCTTTCTACATTCCAATCATGCGTTACGCCAAACTGTTGCCGGTTGGTTAATAATCTTTCTCTATCCAGTTCGTAATTTTTCCAATCTATTTCCGTTTGCATTTCAATACGTTCTTTTTCTGCATACGTTTTACTTATATCCGCATTTTGTTGTGCTAAATTCGTTAAAACACTTTGTATTTCCAACTCTGACATTTCTTTCTGCGGTGCTGCGCCGGCATCGCCGGCATGAGCTGACGCGGCTGATCCTGCCGCCAGGGTAGGGGATAGTCCTGCAGCTTGTAAATCTGCCACACGTCTTTGTACGGCTGTATCTTCCCTGTTCATCATTGTTTGATTAAGCTCTTTTTGATAATTATATTGCTCTCTCTGTAGATCAAAATTTTTCATACGATTCATCACATTTGAGATTCCGGAAGCTACTCCTACGCCTGCGCCAAGGGCTGCTAATATGCTCATAATCAATCCTTTGGTGTCAACGGGCTATATAATATCAAGTATACATTTTCGCCCGTTGTAGACACCTTCTCGTTTTTATATCCCTCCAAACCATCCACGACTTCTTAATTTTCTGTCGTACCTGAACTCTCTATTCTTCTGGTACCAATTCCTTCTCGCTTTTGATTTGTTCTTTTTCCTGTAACTTCTTCCTTGATTTTTGTATCTCCATTTCTTCGCCATTTTTCTTTATCCTTTTTTTAAGATTTTCCATATCATTTTGTGCATCTACCAAGTCATAATTACCTTTTCGAGTTGGGTCTAATATAGGATTATCATCATCACTCAAACCATCCGGATAATCGTACATTTCCTCTCTGTATACATCCAATCTCCTTCCCGCCATTATCAAATTTTCTATCTGTATTTTTGCTGGTATATAACCTGATGTTTCCACCAAATCTTCATCACTCATTTCTTCGCCATCATCTACAGGTTTATTTTTGAAACCATCTCTGATTTCAAAAAATTCTTTTTTATACCTAATTTCCACAAAATCATCTTTTTCTTCCATCTTTTTTTCTCCTTAAAAGTGATCTATATATCCTGGATTAGCCATAATCGGCATCGGTCTAACAGCCTTTATAATATGTGCAATATTAACTATTAAACCGTCTTCACCCGGTACCGCATATATTCTTTTCATGCTCGCACTTTTTCCGTTACATTGTATAAATGAACTATTCAAATTTGGTTCATTACTGAACTTTCTTCCGAGATGCCAATAATCAAATTTTTCTCTTAGATCTCCAGTAATTTTAGATTGTTTAACTCTCATCTCATCATAACGCGGTATAAATCCCATTATCTTTGAATTTGTATTAGCATTGTTAGTTGCATATATCTCCATTTTTTCTATTGCCTGTTCAGATAAATGTGCAAACTCCGGGAAATAAAAATCATATTTTGTTCTTCTTAGCCACTGCCTATTAATACCCTGTTGGTATGCTGTTCTTGGCATCACTGACAACAATCCCATTATTAAACCGAACTCTTTTACATTATATTTTCCGCATAATGTTCTGTTAGCTGATAATCCGTGTCCTGCCATATTCGCCTGTGGACTCGTACTTGTACTTTGTGATGTTTGCAACACTTCAGAAACTATAATACTTTGTTTACTTCCACCTATATATTCCGGTCTATCCAATCTTTCATCAGTAGGAGATACACCAAAATGTGACCTTAGAAATTCCGTATATCTAACACCAGCTCTCGCATTGCGCTCTAACCATTTTTGTACCTGGAACGCTAATCTTAAATCCGCTATATTGAATGTTGCTGCATCACTCAAATCGACTTTGTTTCTACTTAAATCATTCTTATCAACATTAATCCTCGCATTACTTACTCCTTGTAATCCTTGTAATGCATATAAATTACTTTGATTAGCATTTAATATATCCAATTTTTGATCGAATCTTGGATTTACATGAGTACCTAATTTAATACCTATATCCTGATCGAATATTGCTGAACTAAAACCTGATATCGGCAGGGCAGGTGCTTGTCCTCTTTGTTGGAATGGTAACGATGATGTAAAATAGTCTTTTTCCCAGTTCCTATACTGTATCGATGTTGTAGCGGTATTATAATCTTCTGTTGGTCTTCCGCTTGGTTTATGCCATAGTTTTCTTTGTAAATTTTCGTCTCTGTAATATTCAGACCATATAAAATTATATGCACCTCTTGGAAACCATAATGGTCTCTGACTTTGCGGTAATACTACACCTGTAGGAAATCCTAAATAATCCCATAAACTTCCTTTTTGATACACTGTACTTGAATTATGAAACTTTGGTATTTCAACCTCGAATTCTCCATCTTCGCCGCCTGTTATAAATTTTTCCCATTCATCCCATAACAGTCTGTATGGCACAAAGAAATAATGTATATATGCGTTAACCTCGTGCAAAATAGGAGCAACAAGCGGCTGAAATCTTATCACCATTTCATTACCAATTGTCCATCTGTCTCCGGGAACAACTTCCTCGCACAACACTGGTATTAATTGTCCCATATCACATGTCGTCTTATATTCATGCGATAAATCAAATACCGATCTACCTGGATTTAATCCACCAACACGCCTAAAAACTTTACTACCCATAATAAAACCCCCTACTTTTTGGTAGACAGAATATACATTATGAATAGTAAAATATTAGCTCTGTTTTATAATATGATCCTATGTTCCATTCCATTAGTAAACATTAGGCAGTTTAAAAATATTTATAAAAGTGGGTTTGCCGTATATTTCTGAAAAATTAAGATCCACTCCGTAAGCAACAATGTACATTGATGTATATGCATGAAAAGAAGCGTCTTCATTTAATGCTACATCGGCATTATTTACATTTTCAATATCTCTTAGATTTGCTGTATTCAAGAAAAAAAACTGTTCATCAGTTAATGATAATCTACTACTGCGTCTGAGAGGTTCAGGATTACCATTATTTAGGGTTATATCCGGATACTCTCTTTCATCTGTATGAAATATTATGTTGAATGTTCCTCCGTTTCTGCCAATAGTATTGTCTAATTCAAAATAATCACGGCTTGAAAAAGTATTCAGGGTTGTAATTGTTGTTAAATTTTCAGGATCAGTAAATGGTTTTAATGAATTATAATCCCTTAGAAGCAAAGGGTTAATTTCATTAAGATCATCAATTGATTCAGTAAAAGAATCACTTAAATATATCTTGTAAAAAATTTTAAAACCATGAATATAAATAAAATCAGGTTGAATCGGAGGAACAACAAAGACAGCTTCGGTATTAAATGTTGTGTTTAAAACTGGCGGTACCTGCGGAAGAAAACGATAGTCGTCCTCTATTCCGCAGGATGTAAAAAATAATATAATTGCCGCAAATAATAAACTTCTTAGACGGTTCACCTTACCTCGAGTTTAATAATCTGATTTCTGGCAAAATTCTGCCATATAAGCATATCCTGGCTTGCTTCAGTCCACTGGTAATTAAGCATAACAGCACGGTATGCTTCCAGTGCTCTTGAATAGTCTCCAAGCTGTTCATAAAGTCTGCCTATGTTAAATTGGGCGCGGGGAGCATCCGGAAATTCAAAATCATGGGAAACACTCTGCTGTAAATATGTAATTGCCTGTTCAGGTTTGTTCTGTTCTTCTGCACAGACAGCTGCCTGAAAATAAGCGATAGGACCAAGATATGTTTTTGCTCCTGTCTTTGCAGAATGCAGCCAGTATTCTTCGGCTAAAGGCCAGTCTTTCCTGATAGAATGAATGTCGGCAATAAGCGACCATGCTTTGCTGGCGGGAAAACCTGAAGTTTTTTTGGCAAATTCTTCAAGGCTGACAAGAAGATAATATACATCAGATGAATAATAATCATTCTCCACAAAGAAAAGAACTCTTTCATATTCTTCGATTAATTCTTCCAGTTCGGCAATTGCTTTTTTATTCATGGATTCGCTTATAACTGAATATGTAATAAACCCAATAATCAGGAGGACAATAATACCAAAAGAAATAAATATTATTTTTCTGTTTTTTTGGATAAATTGGTTAACCTTTTCTCCTGCGTTGTTTTCGGCAGCTTTAGTTTTCTTTTCCTGGTTGATTTGCATTTTTACTCCTTGGGTGTAATATTAAGCTCTTTTATCAATCTTGACAAATATGTACGCTGTATGGCAAGAGCCCTGGCAGCTTCTGTCTGATTCCAGTTGTTTTCGTCCAGCACTTTACGGATAAAACCGGATTTAAAGGCATTAATTGCCAGTTTTAAATTCCTTTTATCTATATCGCTTTCTGAAGATTCATCCCATGTGTTACCAATTTGGGGTTTTAAAAATAGATCCTTTGGTTCTATCCATTTGTTTTTTCCGATTACACATGCACGCTCTATACAGTTCTGAAGTTCACGTACATTCCCCGGCCAATTATAAAAAAGCATAACATCAAGCGCTTCCTGTGAGAATCCGTCAAATTGCTTTTTTGTTTCAATCATAAATTTTTTAAGGAAAAAATGAGCCAATTCGTGAATATCTTCAGGACGCTGGCGCAGAGGCGGAATGTATATTGGCAGAACATTAAGCCGGTAGTATAAATCCTGGCGAAATTCGTTTTTTTGCACCTGCTCTTCCAGGTCCTTGTTTGTAGCTGCCACAATTCTTACATTTACAGTTACGGTAATATCAGAGCCAACTTTTTCGAATTTTCTTTCCTGGATAACTCTTAATATTTTAACCTGTAATGATAAAGGCAAATCACCGATTTCATCAAGAAAAATTGTACCGCCGTCTGCCATTTCAAAACGGCCTTTTCTGTTTGCGATGGCATTGGTAAATGCACCTTTAACATGGCCGAATAATTCACTTTCAAGCAATCCTTCGGGAATTGCAGCACAATTAACCCTGACAAATGCGCCTGTATTGCGGTTGCTTTTAAGATGTATTTGCTCTGCAAATAATTCCTTGGCTACCCCGCTTTCTCCCAAAAGCAGAACCGAAGAATCTGTTTTGGCAACCCGTTCTATTATTTCCATTTTTTCCAGGATTACCGGGCTTTTGGTAATAATTGTATGGTACTGATCTGTCTGAAGCTGGTCCTGCAATGTTTGAATTTCACTGCGGGCTTCTTCCATGTTTCTTGCATTAACAATAGCAAGGGCTGCCTGATTGGCGAAAATTTCCAGCCATTCAAGATCGTCCTGCGTAAAACCTGTATCCCCTTTTTTGTTTAAAACTTCAAGAACTCCGATGCAATCATCCTTTATTCTCATCGGAACTGCCAAAATCGTTTTTGATTTGTAGTTTATCTCTTCGCCGATAACGCTTAAATGACGTTTGTCATTTTCAACATCGTTTACAATAAGGGATTTATTGTTATGTGCAACCCATCCGGCAATACCCTCCCCCATTTTGACAGTGAACCTTTTTACATCCATACCTTTGGAACCAAGCGCTACTTCAAAATAAAGTTCTCCTTTTTCCTTGTTTAGAAGTAAAAGGCTTGATGCTTCAGCGCCGGTAAGCAGACTGGCAGATTCCATAATCCGTGATAAAAGACTATTAATATCCTTATAGTTCGAATTTATAAGAGAGTTTATCTCGATTAGAGTATGAAATTTATATGTATCTATCTTTGACAGCATAGCCGTCCTTATACTAAAAATTAATACCCGGGAACTACTTATCCTGCGGATTCTTTGATTTATTAATTACAGAACCCAGAGTATAAGTTGTATCAGATGTTTCTTCTTCCGTCATATAACGGGATAGTTCTTCTTTCTGGACTTTCTTCTGGTAATCCCTGATTGAAAAAGCAACTTTTTGCTTATCGAGCTGTATTTCATGAACAATTGCCTTTAATTTATCGCCAACCTTGTACTTCTTAAGGGCTTCATCAGGATTTTCATCGCGGTTTTCAACAAGATTGGTTTTATGTATAAGACCTTCAAT
>Ga0123356_10006695_pt1 | contig 11606 bp, 12 predicted proteins | sample TergutEmb28metaG_2_FD_92546 | JGI IMG/M metagenome (GOLD analysis project Ga0123356, IMG submission 92546) | Embiratermes neotenicus P3 segment gut microbial communities from Petit-Saut dam, French Guiana - Emb289 P3 | ecosystem: Host-associated > Arthropoda: Insects > Digestive system > Gut ... | reverse complement strand
TCAGACGCTCTCCCAGCTGAGCTAAGCCCCCGAAACTATTAAATTTTCAATGCCATTCACACGCCCGAATTTGTAATTTATTGGGGGTCGTTTACCGTCCAACCCACGCTCCCAGCTGAGCTAAGCCCCCGAAACTATTAAATTTTCAATGCCAGTGGCTCGCCTGCGAGACACTACACACTGTCCGAATTTGTAATTTATTGGGGGTCGTTTACCGTCCAACCCACGCTCCCATCTGCGCCACAAGCCCATATCTATATTTCTATATTTCTATATTTGTGATTTTATCAAACCATTTGCTACTTGTCAAACTTCCATAAAAAGGGGACAGTAGAACCGTCCCCTTGTACCTCTTTTTGTTATCTGGTTTCTGCGGCTAGGGTCTTGGTGAGGCGCTTGACTATTGCGGCGGCGCATGACTCTATTTCTTCCGATGTCAGGGTTTTTTTCAGAGAACCGATTAAAAACCTCATGGTTACAGACTTTTTGCCGTCGGGGACCTGTTTCCCTTTATACTCCTCGATAAAAGTCACCTCGCGCAGTAGATTGTCGGGACCTTCCTTGCCTGCAGCGCACTGCCGGATGTCTTCCCAGCTGACACTCGTGTCAAAAAGCAGAGAAACATCATACACATTGATCGGATACTCCGGGATATGTTTGAATTTGTTTGCGCGAGAAGGCAGAGGCGGGGGCGCATCAATGTCAAGCTCAAAGAGCATAACAGACGCATTTTTAATGCCGCATGCCGCTGCAGCTTTTTGTGATAAAAGCCCCATAGCGCCAATTATCATATCGCCCGGAGCGATAGTAGAATCGTTTTGATTCTTCTCCCGCCTCGCTTGCGAGGCGATGGAAAGCCATGCCACATCGTCTGCCCACACAGGCTTTTGCGAGTTTTCGTATCTGGCAGTTTTCAGCTCCTGCATGTGCACATATCGCGACATAGACTCCACAACACCCTTTGCATACCGAAACACCTTTGTGTAATCGTCGCTACCCGACACAAAGGCTCCCGCAACGTATTTTCGCTGTAGCGGAAGCAACTCGCGCGAGTCATAGGCTGATTTGTAGTCCTCGTCAAAAAACACCTGCGCCGATTCAAAAATCGAAAACTCGCTGAAATATCGCAGATTATCCGCAACTGCCTTGCAAAGATTCGGCAGGAGTGAGCTTCTCAGGCAGCGCTCTTCAGGTGAGGGAGGAGAAGTCATTTCCAGCATTCCAAGGTCTGCATGCAGCCCTGAACTGTCCTGCCCACTATCCTCTGCCAAAATTGCATTTATATACTTATCATCAACCCATGGGTACGTGTAAACCTCGCTCATTCCACAGCGAAATGCCAAATATTCTCTAATTTTTCTGTCAATGTCAATCTCCGGCTGGTTAATTGCACCTGCAAACGACGTAACTATCGGAGTCGGTTCAAAGTTTTCAAGCCCGTATATACGTGCGACCTCCTCCATGATGTCGTCGGGAATCGACACATCGCCTGTGCTGCGCCATGTCGGCACAACAACATGCATAATTGTATCGCCGGCAGCACCGGCAGCACCGGCAGCTCCCGTAAAACTCACGTCAAACCCAAGACGGCCGAGCATAGTTTCAAGCCGCTCTTTTGGCAGTGCCTGACCGAGACGCCCCTCGAGCCATTTGAGCGGGACATCAATTTTGCTGCGAACAAGCTTTTGCAGATAATTATCATGGAAACCTGTCACCAACATGTCCGGGAATATTTCGGCGAGAAGATGCATCGCCATTGACAACGCAAGGTCTGCCCTCTCCGGGTCGATGCTTTTTTCAAATCTCGATGCCGCCTCCGTGCGCACCTCGTGACGTATGGACGTGCGGCGCACACCGAGCGCGTTGAAGTTTGCAATCTCGAGTATCACCTTAGATGTTTCGGGCAAAATCGAATCCTTCTCACCACCCATAACCCCTGCAAGCGCAATAGCTTCCGTCTCATCTGCGATAACAAGGTCTTCGTCTTTTAGCGAGAGCTCTTTGCCGTTTAGCAAAAGCAGCTTTTCACCGTTTTGTGCGCGGCGGATAATTATATTACCCTGCACAACATCCGCGTCAAACGCGTGCGTCGGCTGCCCTGTCGCAAGCATTACGAAGTTGGTTATGTCGACAAGCGCATTTATCGGACGCATTCCGACCCGCCAGATAAGGCTCTGGATGTCAAACGGCGCAGCTTTTGTCGAGACCTTGTCTATCTGCACCCCTATATAGCGCGGGCAGCGCTCCTTATCCTTGATTAAAACCTCAAACACCATCCGCTCCTCAGTCATAAAACCGGGAGACGGCTTGTACGGGTCTATCGTTTTTAGCGGCAGGTCATAAATCGCCGCAATCTCTCGCGCAATGCCATAATGACCCCAAAGGTCCGGGCGGTTTGTCAGCGATTTGTTGTCAATTTCGAGAATCACGTCGTCAAGTCCGAGAGCTTCGCTCAAAGGAGTTCCCGGTTTAAATCTCCCCGGGGATGCCTGTGCCATAGCAGTTAAATCCATTATTGTCGCTTCGTCTTCAAACGGGAACAGGTCAAAGAGCCCAATCTCGGACGAAGAGCATATCATCCCGTAACTCTCGACACCTCGAACCTTTGCTTTTTTCAGTTCGACAAGGTCGCCTTCCCCATGCCAGCGCACCTTCGCGCCGGGTCTTGCCACCGCCACAGTCATGCCTTTAACAACATTGCTGCCACCGCAAACAATTTCGCGCAGCATTTCGTCGCCGGGGTCGCCAAGTGCGACCTTGCATAAAACAAGCTTATCTGCATCGGGGTGCGGGGTAATCTCAGCGACAACACCTATAACCATGTTCTCGAAATTCTCGCGCAAAGATACCATACCCTCGACTTCGACTGTAGACATTGTTAAATCGTAAGCAAGCTTGGAAAGCTCCAGGTCAGCGGGTATATCAACATACTTTTTTATCCAATTAAGAGATACTTTCATTGCTTTCTCCTTGTGGTACAGGGGGACGGTTCTACTGTCCCTCTTTTTTCTATTTATCTCGCAAACAACACAACTTGCTATGTATTATTTGCTCGCAGAGGACTCCCGTATCTCTGATCTCGCAAACAACACATAGCAAGTTGTCCTGTTTGCCAGAAGCAGAAGGGGGGACAGTAGAACCGTCCCCTTGTCCTCTTTTTTAGCGGAATTGTTGTAAAAAGCGCAGGTCGGCGCTGCGGAGTAAGCGGATATCGTCAATCTCGTAGCGCATCATAACAAGACGGTCGAGCCCGATATTCACATAAAAACCTGTGTATTCATCGGGGTCGAGTCCTGCTGCACGCAAAACATTCGGGTGCGGTGTGCCACCGGGCATAATCTCTATCCAGCCCACCTGCTTACAGACACTGCATCCACTCCCACCGCAAACAAGGCAACCCATGTCAATCTCAAAGCCCGGCTCAACAAACGGGAAAAACCCTACACGCATTCTCACAGGGACATCACAGCCGAATACCTTGGATAAAATGCTCTTTATCATCACTTTTCCCGCCGAAAACGTAAAATTCCGGTCTACAATCAGCGCTTCATACTGAAAAAAAGCCCTCTCGTGCTTGGCATCGGTCGCTTCGTTACGATATGCGCGCCCGGGATAGACAAAACGGTACGGTGGGTTCTGCTGCGCCTTTTGGCGAGACTGCATATATCGCACACTTGCTCCGGTCAAATGCGGACGAAGACAAAGCCTGCTTTTATCACCACTGTCTTTGGTTTTGCTGTCTTTTTGCGCGAGCCAATAAGTATCCATACTCTCACGGGCGGGGTGGTCAGGTGGGAAGTTCAGGTTGTCAAAAGCATAGAGCTCACTCGTTATATCCGACTCCTCGAAAATCTCGAAGCCCATGGACCTGAAGGTATCGTTGAGGTCGTAGCACATTTGCGTGATAGGGTGCAAAGCACCGCCGGGCGGCATAGAGCCCGGTAGAGTCAAGTCAAAATCAGTCGGAATTTGGGCGGCTTTTTGCGAAATCTCCTCGCGCCGGGCATCTATCATTTCGTTAAAAGTGTTTTTAAGTTCATTTGCGGCTCTACCCACTTCTGCGCGCATCTCTACCTCAAGCTGCGGAATTTCCTTTAAAACCTCGGTAATAGCGCTTTGCTTTCCGAGCAGATAAGCCTTCACATCATGAAGTGCGGCAATTGTTGACGACTGCTCAATTTTTGCAATGCCCTCATCCAGTATACTTTCGAGTCTATCTTTCATAAATGCTCCTATCACCAGTTCATTATGAGTTACCCGCTACGGAGTTTAACATAATACCCGCTACGGAGTTTAACATAATTCCCTTGATTTCGCAACTATAACAATGTACTATATAAACGAGGTGTCATCATGAAATTAGTGACAGCAAAGCAAATGCAGGAAATCGACCAAATCGCTATCCGCGACTTTGGGATTACAGGTGCTACATTAATGTCAAATGCAGCGCAACACCTTGCAAAAGCTGCAATGAGTAGTATACCGCCAAATGGTTGTGTCGCCGTGTTTTGCGGAACAGGCAACAACGGCGGGGACGGCATCGGTGCTGCTGCATGTTTGCTCGAAAAAGGGGTATCAGTCCGCACAATACTGATAGGTGATGAAAGAAATCTGACTCCTGATGCTGTAGAAATGCAGCAAAGGCTCATTAAACATGGAGGTTCTCTTGAGCGCTACTTCTTGTCACCCGACCTTGTTGATTACGTGAGCGACTGCAACGTGATTATTGATGCTATTTTTGGCACCGGATTAAATGCTGATCTGCAAAACGATGTACTAAGTGCCGTCACAATGATAAACAGCTCCGGAGCACTCATAATTTCTGCAGACATTCCGAGTGGAATCCATGCCGATACGGGCAGAGTTCTCAAGGATGCTGTCAAAGCGGACATAACTATAACCTTTTCGCTGGCAAAGCCCGGACATTTCGTCGAGCCGGGTTGCATATATTGCGGCGAGCTGCGCGTCTGTGATATCGGAATCCCCCGGTCGGTGCTCGAGAGCACGGTTTCACACACTTATGCTGCAATGCCTGACGATGTTGAGCTTCCACGCAGACGCCGAAACACACACAAGGGTGATTACGGGCGCGCTCTTATAATCGCAGGGAGTGTCGGCTATACAGGAGCGCCGGCTCTCGCTGCGCGTGCTGCTTCAAAAATGGGCGCGGGGCTTGTCTCGGTGGGTGTGCCAAAATCCATATATGACATAATGGCAGTCAAGCTCGACGAGGAAATGCCGTTTCCTCTGCCAAACGACTCAAACGGCAACCTGACAGCAAATGCCGCCAGCGAAATCTTGCGCAGTGCAAAAAAAAGCGATGTTTGCCTGATAGGTCCGGGGCTTGGTGTTTCTGACGATATTTCGGAGCTTGTACAGTCTGTCACACGTATTTCGGCGACGCCTATAGTTCTTGATGCCGACGGGCTTAACGCAATAGCCGGAAATGTCGACATTTTGAGCGAAGCGACCTGTCCTTTAATATTGACGCCACACCCAGGTGAGTTTGAGCGGCTCGGAGGCAGCAGGACAAACGACAGGCTGCAGGCTGCGCGTGATTTCGCCGCGAAACACGGCTGCATCCTTGTTCTCAAGGGGCATAGAACGGTGATTGCGCTGCCAAACGGCATCACATATCTCAACACAACCGGCGGCCCTGCAATGGCAAAGGGCGGCACAGGCGACGTGCTTGCCGGGATGATTACTGCGCTTATCGCGCAAAGGCTTCCTATTGTGCATGCGGTTATCAAAGCGGTGTATATCCACGGGCTTGCCGGCGATATGTGCGCGACGAGATTTGGCGAATATTCCGTGACAGCAAGTGATATTATCGCTATGCTGCCCGAGGCGGTAAAAGGTGTAAAGATAGTTTAGTTTTTTAGGAGGAGGTTGTTATGGCGCTTTTAACTTGTCGTGAGTGTGGTGGAAAGGTTTCGTCCGATGCCGAGTGTTGCCCGCATTGCGGTCATCGCGGTCAGCTTGATGAAGGGCGTCAGAGCCAGTCACAACTAAAGAATTTGGAAGCTCAGGTTGAAAATCTCGAAATTGATTTGCGAAAAACAATTCATGGTATTGAAGAGAAAAAATCAAGGATAAGTGACTATCAGTTCCAGCTGTCCGTGACAAAGAAAAAGGAAGATATTGCTGTAATCCGCAAACGTATTGACAGGTGGAACGGCCTGTTAAAGGTCGATTTATTGGAGGAAGCAACTATTCTCCAAGAGCTCAAGGATTTAAAAGAGGAAATGAAACGTACGCGATAATGGGTACTGTGTCTCGCTTGCGAGACACTATGGACTGGTTCTGGTGTACCTATTATAGCAGAAGGGAGTGAGAAGGTTTGTTATATAATGTAATGTTGCCAGATGGTTCAAAAACAAGAGTAGAAATCCCGTTTGATGATATCAACAATGCAACCGAGTATGTTTCGTCGAAAGACTGGATTAAAAACGAATTCGGTTATTTTATTCAGACAGTAAATATAGTTTACGTGCAAAAACCGTAGTGGCGGCAAATGATTGTGACAAGGGCAGGTAGCAAAACTATGGTTAATACTAAATCTATTAAAAATTTAATAGTTATTCTTCTTATTTTTGTATCGGTAATAATTTTGTTAATTGTAAACTCAATTGATAAAACCGATAATAGAGAATTCTCTATACATTCTCTTGTGTTTAATGTACCGGAGGATTCAAGACCTGTCGAAATTTCATATTTCGCTTATGCGTTTTTTCTTGAAGCAACAGAAACACAGCTAAATACCGTGTTTCCGAATATAGATATGAATTTTTCCGGAAGAGTGAGTTACTCAGAAGACGGGTCTTTTGAAGAGCTTAGTGCATACTCACCGGAAAATAACGTTCATATAATGGCAGCACGGGAGCTTCGCGTACATAGCGATTATCGGTATGAGGAGGAATTTTTGCCGGGAGAAACATATATACATAATACTCATGTAAAAGCAATAATGCTCCGCCATGACAGTGGAAATATTTCATTCTTTTCATTTTTCGAATTAAATAATATCAAGCATCGTATATAGGTTTAACGTATTATACGACAATGTAGTTGTAAGCATCACAGCAGAAGGACTAAACTACGAGCAAATATGGGAAATGTTAAACAGCATACAGTGAGTTGCTTGTTTACCGGATGCAGAAAAAAGGGACAGTAGAACCAGTCCCTAGTGTCTCGCAAACGAGACACTGTACCCCCACTGTACCCCCTGAAAGGATGTATATGAAAGCTATTGTCACAGAAAACCTGTCAAAGACCTACGACGGAAATAAAGAGGCTGTTAAAAATCTCAATCTTACCCTTGAGTTAGGTATCGTCCGCGGCTCGGCAAAAGCAAAAACAATGGAAAAGCTTCTACAAAAATGATAGATTTCGTCGCCGAAACGCGTTTGAGTCTACTCACAGACGCAAGAATTTATCTCGCAAACATCGCATAAATCTTCGGACTCATCCTCACAGACACATGGGTCTGTAAAGCAAATCCCGCAAAAATCAATGCACATGCAGAAAATAAAACCACAATCCGGACACTCAGGCATATCAAGGTCATCAAAAGTAAAGCCAATGGGTAAAGTGCCTTCAACTGTTCTCACGAAAAGCCTTGCCCCACCCTCTGTCGAGATTGTTGTGGTGCCTGAAGAAAGATACATGTTGTTGATGACCAGGCTGCCGGATGAAGCCTCGGAAGGTGTCCCTGTGTATTTTACAAGGTTTCCGCCTGCGGTAGTATATGAAGCATCGCCTGTGCGGAGGATAAACTCACTACCGGGTCCCAAAACCAGTGGTGTGGCAGATGTTACCGAAACGGAGCGAAACACGTTTGCGGTGTTATTTTGTGCATTTGTAAGGTCATTATTGACTAATCTTTCCAGAGCGTTTGCGCGAGCATTGACATCATTTTGCAAGGAAGTACGCGCTGCTCTGATGTCACCGTCGATTAGTGTTCTGAATGGACCGTTTAAGTATGTCAGTGTTATGAGCGGGTCCGAGGTTGTGCCCGGTGATGCTGTCGCCAAAATACCGGCTCCCGAAATAAGTATAATCGCAGCCAGTATAGCTAATCCTGTGAAGAATTTCTGTTTCATAATCAACTTCCTTCTCTTTCCCAAGGGGATCAACACAGGTGAAATTCTACCACATTTTCATGAAAATTGCAACGTATTTTTACAAATTGTTACAAAACTGTAACCATTAAGCACTATAGGGTACGAGCATAGCTCTAAAGAGCGGGTAGGTAGGTGACGAGCAGACAAATTGTGGGAGCAGTAAAAATCATACTGTCGAAACGGTCAAGCACACCGCCATGTCCCGGGATAATGTTGCCGTAGTCCTTAACATTGCATTTTCGCTTAATATACGAGAAAACAAGATCGCCTGCTTCGGTAATAACAGCACCAACAAAGCCGTATATAATAAGAATCTGGTAATTTACAACGTGCGCTGTTGCGGCATCTATAACAAACCCGTATATAAGCATTCCGACGATACCGGTTATAAAGCCTCCAATATAGCCTTCAACAGTTTTATTGGGGCTGATTTTAGGAAAAGCCTTGTGTTTTCCTATTGCAACCCCTGTAAAATATGCACCTGAATCGGTCAAAAACGTCACTATAATCGGCATCAGCACAAGCAGATGCCCCGCCGGCATCATCCGCAGGTTAATAAGTGCTGATAGCATATACGGGATAATTATTGCAGCCGTAATAATTATAGGGAGTTGTTGGAGCTTTACCCGTCTTTCTGACTTAAAAGAAAGCAGCATGTCTATAACAAGTAAGCTAAAGAGCACAAAAAGTACTATAGCCAAGTCAAATATCATAATATCAACTTGCGAAAAGCTGTTATCTTCGATTTTCGATAAAAGAAGAGTGCGTAAATAGACTGCCGGAGGCACTAAAACTGCAACGATTATCGCATAAACAGCAGGACGCATCGGAGCAGCCATAGCTTCACTTGCCGCCCTCATGAGCTCATACGAACCGATTGCTACAAGGAGCGAAACTGCAACTGTCAGTACGTATGGAGGGAAGTAGAAGAGGACCGCAAAAAACAGCGGCAAAAGGATTACAGAAACAATTATGCGTTTTTTCATGTTAAGCAGTGCTCTCCTTTTTTGTGTTTTGCCCGGGGTTTTGTGCATGGTTTTGCGCATTTTCCTTTGCTTTTACGTCGCCAAAACGGCGTTCTCTCTTTTGGAACTCAATTATAGCCCTATCAAGCTCTTTTTCGCCAAAATCCGGCCATAATGTGTCTGTAAAGTAGAACTCCGAGTATGCAGACTGCCATAACAAAAAGTTCGATATTCGCATTTCACCGCTTGGACGAATTATTAAGTCCGGGTCGGGAATACCATCGGTATACAGATATTTTGAAAACTCCTCTTCGGAAAAATGGGACAGGGGGAGCGGGTGTGACGGGGGGAGCGGGTGTGACATGGGGACCGGGGGGGGACAGTAGAACCGTCCCCCTGTCCCATTTTCCCCTGTTACATATTTTTCGACAGCGCGGAGGATTTCGGCGCGGCTGCCGTAGTTTACGCAAATGTTTACTTGAACTCCGTCAAATTTTTTCGACAGCTCCTCGGTTTCTGCAATCAGCTTTTGCAAACCGGGTGACAACACGGACATATCACCGAGAAACTTCATTTTTACCTTATCCCGCTCCATTTTTATGAGAGCCTCCCGCAGATATTTGTCGAGAAGCTCCATAATTGAGTTTATTTCATCGGGAGGGCGACTCCAATTCTCGGTCGAAAAAGCATAAACCGTCAAATACTCAATACCGATGTCCTTGCAATACGTCGCCACACGGCGAAACGTCTCAGCCCCGGCAGCATGCCCTGCAGTCCTTGGCAGAGCTCGCTTTGCCGCCCAGCGCCCGTTACCGTCCATGATTATCGCTATATGCTTCGGCAGCCTTGACGGGTCCCAGGCTTCACTACTTTTCTTTGAAAACAGTTTAAACACAATTGCCTCGTTAAATATTTTGTTCACCCGGGTTATATCTCTTTTATTTCGGTTTCCTTTTTTGCCGCAACCTTCGAAATTTCCTCAATGTACTTGTCGGTCAGCTTTTGCAGGTCTTTTTCGGTAATTTCAAGATCATCTTCCGTTATTTCGCCGGCCTTTTTTTGCGCCTTAAACTTCTCAACGGCATCTCTGCGGATGTTACGGATAGAAACCTTTGAATCCTCAGCCTGCTTATGAATCTGTTTGATAAGCTCCTTGCGGCGCTCCTCCGTAGGCTGCGGGAATTGCAGGCGAATGACCCGGCCGTCATTTGCAGGGTTAATTCCAAGATCCGAGGTCATTAAAGCCTTCTCAATAATCTTAAGACTGCTCGGGTCCCAGGGGGTTATCATCAAAGTGCGCGGATCAGGTGTCGAAACACCGGCAATTTGATTAATCGGCGTCGGCGTGTCGTAATAATCGACTTTGATTTGGTCGAGAACCGCCGCGTTTGCGCGACCGGCACGAACTGCCGTGTAGCCCGACTGCAGAACCTCAACTGTTTTTTTCATTTTCGCTTCAAACTCATCATACATAATATCTGTCCCTTCTACCCAACTCGGGTGCCTATTTTTTCGCCCAAAACAGCGCGAATTATATTTGACGGATCCTCCAGAGCAAACAAAAGCACCGGAATGTCATTGTCCATCGAAAGTGATGTGGCAGTTGAATCCATGACTTTCAGGTGCATCGAGAGCATATCGTCGTACGAAATTGCTTCAATTTTCATAGCTGTGGGGTCGAGCTTCGGGTCTGCGGTATAAACACCGTCTATGTTTTTCGCCAAAAGTATCACATCTGCGTTAATTTCGGCAGCACGCAAAACAGCCGCTGTATCTGTTGAGAAGTACGGATGTCCTGTGCCGCAGCCGAAAACAACCACGCGTCCTTTTTTAAGGTGCCGGTCGGCACGCAGGCGTATGTATGACTCGGCTACCGCCGAAATCGACAGTGCCGTCTGAACACGGACGGGAACATCAAGCTGCTCAAGCATGTCTGCAATTGCAAGGCAATTCATGACGGTTGCCATCATTCCCATATGGTCAGCACGTGTCCGCTCAATTTTTCCCTCGCCGTCCTTGACTCCACGCCAAAAATTACCGCCACCGACAACAATACCAACCTCAACACCAAGACTGACACACTCTTTAACAGCCTCACAGACTTTTCGAATAACATCAAAGTCCAAGCCTGTTTTCTTTTCTCCCGCAAGGGCTTCGCCGCTGATTTTTAAAAGTACACGCTTGTATTTTGGGGTTTGCTTCGACATATGCTCAGCCTCCGTTTATTGATTTTATATAGATTACCATAATTAAGTACATATTGTAAAGAGGTGGTACAGGGGGACGGTTCTACTGTACCGCTTTTGTCATACTACAAACAAGCACTTCACTATGTATTGTTTGCTCGCAGAGGACTCCCTGTATCCATCGTGCTTGTATACAAGCACGCAATCTCGCAAATGATCTGTTATGCTGATTGCGGACACGACGAATGGCTGATACAATAAAAGCCAAAGGAGCGTGTCAGAAAAATGAAGAGAAGGAAAAGGTACGACGCAGATTTCAAGCGTGATATCGC
>Ga0123356_10006694_pt1 | contig 11606 bp, 9 predicted proteins | sample TergutEmb28metaG_2_FD_92546 | JGI IMG/M metagenome (GOLD analysis project Ga0123356, IMG submission 92546) | Embiratermes neotenicus P3 segment gut microbial communities from Petit-Saut dam, French Guiana - Emb289 P3 | ecosystem: Host-associated > Arthropoda: Insects > Digestive system > Gut ... | reverse complement strand
TGTCCGCCGGCGTCAGCACGTCCGTCGGCAGCGGCAGCGGGGACGCCACCGAATCGCAGTTCGAAATCGCAGACAGCCGGTCCGTCGGCGAAATGCAAAAAAATTTATTATCGCGAGGTTTTCAACCGGTAGTCGTTGACTGGAATTATATTTTATGCAGGGAGGCAGTCTCATCATGAAGAACTTGAAGTCAATTCTGGCATCCGCGGCAATATTAGTGTTGTTGCCTTTCATCAGTACCGTTGCAGCCAATCCGGCCGATACCGGCATGGCTCCCAAGCAACGTGTAGAGCGCGAGTTCCGCCAGTTAGAAACGGTCATAAACCGCTACGTCCAGAATGAGGTTCTCAAGGCGCCGGACCTCGACCAGATGACCCGGAAGATGCACTACTTTATGCTGGAGCACCCCGGCGTGGCGCGCATGCTGCGCGTCAACGCGGGCGGCCACAGCGTGTGCGACGTATCGGCAGGCTCACCCGTCTCGGCGCCGTCACGCAACATCAGCGCGCAGAAGTGGTTCCAGCACATATCGCAAACAAAACGGCCCTACTACAGCATGGACGCAGGCTCCGCCAGCGGCGCAATATCCCTATTCTACGCGTGGCCGCTACTCACCGGCCCCGAGAATAACGTCTTATCCGGCGCGTTCGCGGCCCTCATAGACTTCACCGCACACGCGGCGCTGATAGAGAACGCCCAACCGTTCCAGATCGTCTTCAACGACAAACCCTTCTTCCAGCACGACTGGGACGAATTCGACTACATCGAAGAACCGCTGCAGGTCAGAGGCACCAGCGGAATGACAATAAGAACAGCAAAACCAATACCCACCCGCCTAGACCCCATAGCGCAATCGGGACAAGCAAAACAAAAAGTTAACGCCGAGGAAAGCGCAAACACAGACAACGACACATTGCCGGCAAGCGACGACAAACCCGAAGACAACGCAGACAAACAGAGGGCGCTCTTCAACATCATAAGCAAAGTGGCCATAGGCCTGTTAGCGCTGGTCGTCCTGCTGCTCCTGTACTCAACGATCGCGGGACACATCGAAAAGAAAAAAAGACGGCTCGCAATTGACGAACCGTTGCCGCCGCCAAGACCGACGGAAAGCATTGTCATCGCCAATCTGGGAGGAAAATTGGAAGAGATGGAGGACGTAGCGGCACCGGATAAACCGGTACAGCAGCCGGAAATGCCGGCTTATAATGCGTCAATACCGAAGATATCCATAGAACAGCCGGGGGGGTGGCCGGTTGACTACACACCAATGCCGGCAATGCCTGTACAACAACAGCCTGCGCCGGTACAAAAACCTGCACCAGCACCCGCACCGCAACAGCCGAAGCCGGCAGCGCCGGTACAGCAGCCGATGCCCGACCAGCTAGAGTGGGTTAACGGCGACGTTGTTAGTGGCGGCGGCGCGGATGACGATAATCAGCGCAGGGGCAGCAGACGTGATACGGATAAGGAACAGATGGTGCTTATTGCGAATATGCTGAAGTTGATCAGGGAAGATTTTATTATTATGGATAAGAAGATACAACTGTTGTCGCAGAGGATTAGTGCTCTTGAAGATTTTATGACTAAGCAGTAGTTTTAATGTTTTAAAAGAAAAGTCAAGGTCAAATTCTTTTTTTGGGGACAGGGGCTACGCCCCCGTAACGCCCCCTATGCTAAAACCAATTACGCTAAAACCCGTATCCTAAAACCAAATACGCAAAATCGGTACGGCAACGTCAACACATATTAAAATCGGTACATCAAAACCCAAATCAACACACCAACTTATGTAGGGGCGGCAACCTGCCGCCCGTTTTTAAACACCAACATCAACACATATCAAAAATCCTTATCAACTATCTCCGTACCGCGACGGCAGAGTTCGCGAGCGTAGTCTGTCCATGTACCTTGTCCCCAATAGCGGAAACAACTGGTTTGTGAGACTAGGAGGTGATACAGGGCATTACGATATTTGTGATCGTCGTGCGATATTTTTGAGTTCAGGACTTTTTGGGCGAACTTGGCGCTTAGCTGGTTCATTGGATCGAGGACGTTTTGGTAGCCCTTGACCCACGAGAGGTCGTTGGTCCAGCTGCCGCCGTCCATGTGGAAGCGATGGTCCTCTTTCTTCAGCTCTTCTATGGCCTGCGCGAGGTCCGCCTTCTTTCCGGCCGAGGCCATCTTGTCCCAAATTTTCTTCTGATGAATGGGCTGGATAACCGGGAAATCCTTTTCGGTGATGCCCATCGCCTCAAGGTGCTCGAGGTACTCGGTGGCGTTCATCATTGGCGTGTCGGTGCCGGTGGATTCTCTTGCTACCTGGTTGAACATCGGCGGGAACTCGTTCATCATCACGCCGCCGTTCTCGCCGTCGGCGATTTGTGTTACGAGCTGCGGAATCGACTTGCCGGCGAGCGTGGCGCGCGACATGCTCTTCGCCTCGTAGTAAGGCTGCATCTGCGCTACAAGCTTGGTGTCGCTGCCCTGCGTCTTGATGATGGCGATGATGGACGCCTCTTCGCCCTTGGAGTTCTTGCAGACCAAGCGGTTCGGAACGTACTTCTGATCAGGGCCGTGGCCGTTGTCGGGGCGCTCTACGGAGTGCTCCTGCACGAGAACCCAGGTGAAACCGCACTCCTTTAATGTCTTGACGAACTCGTAGGCAGTGTCGGGATGGTTCGGCAGCGCCATCTCCGACGGCGAAAACCCGCGCACCCTTTTGAGCGCGTCTATGCCAAAAATCGCGGCGAAGTTGCTCTGCCAGGCCTTAACGTGCAGACGGTAGTCCTGCACCGGCGTTGACGGCGCGACGGCATGCCCCCAAGGACAACCGAGCCACTCAACTGTATGCCACAGGTTGGGATCGCAAGTGATGTGCTTCAACGCGTCGAACACGTCGTGCAGACCCATCTTCCGCAATCCGTACAAAAGTTGCCCGGAGTACTCCAACATCACGCGCGGCTCCTTGCCCTCGCCGATAAGCTGAGGAATGAACTCGCCAATGCGCTTGTAGCACCAGTGGAAAACCGGCGCGTTGTGGTTGTCGCCTATGCCCTGGTTCTCCATCATGTGCTGGAGATTGCTGATGATGTCGGCAGTCTGAAGGTCGTAGCCGCCGGCGGGAATCAAAGGCTGGTGCATGTGGAGGGCGATGGCCGTCGCGCTCTTAATGCCGTTAAAATTAATTTTGCTTTTTTCTCCGGCAGACAAAACGTTTTTGGACCGGGATTTGATGGCGTCTTCTACCGCTTTGAATGATGCGATGTTGGGGAGGCCGTCGTCGTGAATTTCTGGTAACATGAGACTGGATTTCCTTTCGAAATAAAAATAAAAGTCAAATTCTTTTTTTGGGGACAGGGGCTACGCCCCCGTAACGCCCCCTATTTTAAAACCTATATACCCTAAAACCCATATCCTAAAACCTAATACTCAAAATCGGTACGTCAACACAAATCAAAATCGGTACGGCAAAATCGACACAAACATTTTATTTGTGACGAATTAATTCGTAAATATTCATGTAATGCGTTCCTGGGTGGTTCCAGGAGTAGTCGGACTTCATGCCGTTTATCATTAGGCGGCGGAAGTCTTCAGGGTAGTCGTAGAACAGGCCGATGGCGCGGTTCATTGCTGATTCTAGGCCGGCGGTGTTCAGGTCGTTGAAGGTGAAGCCGTTGCGGGCGTCCATGTCTGTGTGGGCGTAGTCTTTGTCGAAGACTGTGTCGGCAAGGCCGCCTACCGCGCGGACTATGGGGACGGTGCCGTAGCGCAGGGCTATGAGCTGAGTCAGGCCACAGGGCTCGAAGGCGCTGGGGACTACCACCATGTCGGAACCGGAGTAGATGAGGTGAGACAGCTCCTCGTTGAAGCCCAATTCTATGTGACAGTCAACACTCTGGCCCAACTGATTTCTGAGATGCGCGAACTGGTTGAATGTCGCATGGTTCGACGGCGACCCCAACAGTACGAACTGCGCGCCGCGGGACAGCGCGTAGTGGGCGGCGTGGCAAACGAGGCCCAGGCCCTTCTGCTCGTCCAATCGTCCTATATAGGAAATGATAGGCTTATTACTCTTGTATAACCAAAAACGGTCACGCAGGGCGTCTTTGTTCTTGTACTTCTCTTCGATATTGTCGATCCCGTACCGCGCCACCAAAAAACCGTCCAATTCAGGATTCCACGTATTGTAGTCAACGCCGTTAAGCACCCCGCCGAACTTGCCCTGATGGGTGTGCAGCGTCGCGCCTAACCCGTGCCCCTGGCCGGTGTGACGGGCCTCCCAGGCATGCTTGGGAGATACCGTCGTTACGAAGTTGGAATATACTATGCCGCCCTTCATGCAGTTTAGAACCGAGGCGTTGCAGTCATCCCTCAGCTGTGTAGGGCTGAAGTAATGATCCGGCCGGCCAAGACCTGTCGCGGCCAAAATATCATGCCCGAAGATGCCCTGATGCTTGAAGTTGTGGATCGTGTAGCAGACACGCTGCCGCCACATCCCGTGGTGCTGGTAGATCTCGGCCAGCATTACCGGCAGAAGCCCAGTCTGCCAGTCGTGACAATGAATGATGTCGGGCTGCTTCCCGCTCTTCTGCAGAAACTCCAGCGTGGCCTTGCAGAAGAAGGCGTAGCGCATAACGTCGTCGTTACAGCCATAGAACGTCCCGCGGTTGAAAAACTTCTCATTCGAGTGCGGCTCTATGAAGTAGCACCTGCGCCCGTGGACCTCCCCAAACCAAACCGAGCAGTGGATGGCGCCGCCAAACCAGGGAACCCAGAGGTCGTTGAAGGTCATGGTCAGGCCCCAAATCTGGTCGTAGCGCATGCAGTCGTACTTCGGGAGGATGATCTCTACGTCGTTCCCTCTTATGGCATGTTCCCAGGAGAGGCCGAAAATGACATCGGCAAGACCGCCGACCTTTGCGACAGGGGCGCACTCGGACGCCACGTGGACAATGTACATGAAACCACCCTTCTTTAGTATAGAATTAAGATCAATCCCTTACAGATAATAAAAATACATTCTGCCACCGGGAATAATGTATATTTCGTTCAGGCGGACATTTTATTCCCAAAGACCCCTAAGGGGAGAAGCGGCACCATGGTATTACCGGAAGTCATTAAAACGGCAATGGAGCACATCCACCACATCGCGAAGGCGGAGACGATCTTCGGCGAACCCATCACCGTGGGCAGCGTCACCCTCATCCCCGTGTCCAAGGTCTCCATCGGCTTCGCGGCCGGCGGGGCGGGGAAAGACGAAAAGAGCACCTCGGGAGCCGGCGCCGGAGGCGGCGTAAACGTCGTCCCCGTGGCGCTAATCTCAATATCAGGAGAAGACATAAAAGTCCACTCGCTCGATAACGGCGAAATCGACCTCGGAACACTCCTCGCAAAAACGCCGGAAGCGGTAAAAAGGCTGTCGAAGTACCTGAAGAAAAAATTCGGCGGAAGCGACAAAGACGACCCGGATGGCGACGCAGACGCCTAAACACCTTTAACAGGAAACCACGGCACAAAATGAAAATCTTCATAACAGGCGGAACCGGAAACATAGGTCAATACGTGACGCTGGCTGCGGCAGACAACGGCCACGAAGCCACCGTACTGACCCGATCCCCGGAAAAATACCCATCCATGGCCCAAAAGGCAAAACTTGTCAAAGGCAACATAACAGATTATGAATTAATGGCAGACTGCGTCAAGAACTGCGACGCCGTAATCCACATCGCGCTGGGATGGGGCGAAGAGCCGGAATCAATGCTCGTAAACGATACGACAGCAACCGTAAAACTGCTTGAAATGTCCGAAAAAGCTGGCGTAAAAAAGTTCATCTACACCAGCAGCACCGCCGCGATGGGGCAAATGCGGCAAACCATGGACGAAACGATGGCAAACCTGCCGACCGACCTCTACGGCAGCACGAAATCAGCGTCCGAAGCATTCGTCCTCGGCTTCAGAAAATACTACGGGGACCGCGGCGAAGTATCAATGAAACGCAACATCATCCGCCCCGGATACACCTACTCCACCCCGCCGTTCCCCGACGGCGTCACCCAGCCGGACTCACGCTTCAGAGACATGGCCGACGCTATCGTCAACGATAAACCGGTAGTGCTGACAAAACACGACGGCACACAGTTCATATCTGCACAGGAAATCGCTCAATTGTACATTAAACTGGTAGAAAGTGACAAAAACGAAGAAGTCTACCTCGCGCTCGGAAACATGTTCACAAGCTGGGAACGAATCGCCATGACCGCCCTCGACGAATACCCGTCCTCAAAATCAGAAATCGTCCTCAACGACCTGGGCTGGGGCGAACAGCCAATGATGTTTGACATTCGCAAAATGCTGAAGGATTTCGCCCTGTCCTTCGACAGCCAAAAACACCTGCAGCAGCACATAAAATGGAATTTGGACGAAGCCGTAAAACGCAAATCAACACAAACGCAATATAGCCGCTGATTCTACGGATGTTACTAAATAATTTTCATGATTATTACATCCAAATTACCACACCCAACTCACCCCCACGCTAACAGAATTCACCGCCCCATCGTTCACATCGTCAAACGGCAATAGGCCAATAACCGCCCTGATATCCACCGATATATTCTTGGTGACAAAATACCCAGCACCAACAGCAAACCCAACATCAACCGCATTACGATTCCAAACATCCTCCGCCTTGCTGTCCCAATCCCACTTAACGCTTGTACCGAAAGGGACATCAACCTGAACACCGGCCTCTACAAACAGCGGACTGCCCATCACGTCCCAACGTACAAGCACTGGAAAGCCCAGCGCGAACTCACGCGTAGCGCTCACGCCTGTAACGACTGGCGATCGATACATAAAATCCACTCCCGTACTGACATACACCGACTCCCATACATTGAAAAGTACCACACCGCCCAAACCAAAACCGTGGCCCATGCCCGATTTGCTGTCGTAATACTCCTCATATACACCGCGGTCATCATCATAGTCCGTTACATTGACGACGACGCCCGGGACGAAAGAGTTGTTATACGTGAGGCGACCTCCGAACTTTACCCGCCTGACCTTTTCCGCGCCAAACATATCCTCAATAATGCGCGATGCAAACCTGTTTAGATCGCTTATTGATTTGAGTCGACCGTCTGCTGAACCAGCGGATACCACCTTTGCGGTTTCAACATCAAGAACTCGCGCCGATACCTGATACGCACCAAACGCCTGCGTGATGACGGCAACAAGAACGTATTGAACACCGGCCTGCATCCCCAAACGGCTAATCTGCGCGTCATCTATCGCGCCGCTGCGTTGTTTGACCTGCTCTTTGTCAATCTCAGCCAGAAATACATCCGTACGCTCGATGGCTGTATAATTCCCGCGGCGCACTACCGCGTTGAGCAACTGCGCACCGAGGGCATCGTTCTCGCTTTGGTTGCTGCCGCCGGTTACGTAGACGGCGATCTTGGGCTTGTCGGCATCGGCAAAAATAGTGTCGGCAAACAGGGCGATTATTAGTATTGATAATAATATTATTTTTTTCATTTGTAATTTGTCCTATCTTACCATTATTGACGATACGTTTACACGGTTTCTGTTTACGTCCCTAACCTCTACAAGATAGCGGCCCGCGGAGAGCTTACTCAGTGAGAATCTGCTGTTGGCTGATGTCGTGGCGGTGTTAAAACGGGCGACTGTCCTTCCCCTCAAGTCAACTACACGTATCTGTAAATTCGAATTAACAGATGGCGACACCACCGACAATGTCCGGCCTCTCAACGTAATGCTTGGTGTCCCTGGCGTCCCCGTTGTCCTTGAAACGCTGGGAGCAGGAGAATTAGCCTCCGGCGGAGATGGCTGGTTGACGGTGTAGTAGACCGGAGGGCCTAAGGTACGTAAGTAGGGGTAGCCGTCGTTTATGTTGGGGGCTATGGCCCAGACGTCTACGAAGTCCCAGCTGGGGCCGTAGGTATCGCGCTGTTTTAGGTCGGAGGAGGAGAGGCCTATGCCCCAGTCCGGGTTTCTAGGTGGTTGGCCGGAGGTGGTGATATCCCAGAAAGAATTGGAAACGAGAGCATCCACACTACCATTACCGACCAAACCACCTATACTGTGCCCTGCATTACCGTTTGCCACTCTTCCATAAGAATAACTTTCCGTAATACTTCTCCCGTCATCGTGCTGACCCACTAATCCGCCCACATTATTGTCATTTGTTCCATGTACACTTCCTGTAGAAAAACATTGTATGATTTCACTATAAGCGCCGTTTGCGCCTACCAAACCGCCTATATTACTTTCACCGTTTACATCTGCGGTAGAATAACTTCTTATTATGACACCATAAGACCAATTAAAGCCTACCAAACCGCCTATATGCGAAACACCGCCAAAGACGCTCCCTGCAGAATAAGAATCCTCAATCGTGCAAGCAACACACCAACCCGCGAAACCGCCAACATATCCCTCTGCCCGTATTATCCCTCTCACGGAGCTATTTGTAATAACAGTAACATAATCTTTCGCATAGCCTACCAAGCCACCTACATTTTGCCGACCAATTATTGTACCCTCAACAACATTGACACCCACTATTCTTTTTCCTGACTGTAACCCTCCCACCACTCCAAAAAGACCGACATTGTCGGTATTAGGGCGATTGATATAAAGCCCTTGTATGGCATACCCTCTACCATCAAATGTACCGGTAAATGGATTTGTATGGCTACGCCCAATCGGCATAAATCCCTCTCCATCATTTTCTGTTCGACTCTCCGACGCATCAATATCCCTCATCTGCACATAATATACATTCAACGGAAACGCCGGATCATTTCCAATTTTCTTCAAATCCTCATAGGTATAAATCCGTATGGCCGTCCCCGGAATATCCGGATCATCGTTAATCTCAAATTCCGCCACCGCATTAACATCCCGCGTAGCCGCATCCCTCCGCGTCCTCGCCGTAACCCCATCACTCCACTGCGCAAATCTATACCCGTCATTCGGTACCGCCGTAACATTCGGCCCATTCCGTCCATTCAACAATTTAATTTCAAATTCAGCCAATACGCCGTGCTCCTCGATATCAAGCATCCCGTTATTGTCCCTGACGGAATAAAAGAGCGAGAACTCTCTCAGATCGTTCTCATCGGTTCCAGCGGGCGCTCCTTTGATGGTCGGGTATCCTCCCCCTGTTCCGATTTCCCACGATCCGATCTCGCCTCCGAAGTCCCATCCCGCACTTGTGAATGTTCCGATTCGTTGCATGTCCACAGTATTTCGCCCTTCGCCCATGACTCCGGCAGACGAGATTTGGTTGGTGCGTGTTCTATCCCAAAAGCACGCGGCGACCGTAGCTTTTTGTACGCTGCCGCTTGCCGATCTTCCGGCGGTATTCCATCCCGCGCGTGCGCTGCCGAAGTCGTATCCTATTAGTCCGCCTGTGTGTTCGTTTCCGTTTACGTTTCCGGTTGCGTAGCTGTGGTATATTGTTCCGCCAAATACGTAGCCTACGAGGCCGCCGACATTTTTTGAGTTTTCATTTCCGGCAGAACCCTGAGCGTAGGACTGTTTAATGGTTCCGCCATCGAGCAGTCCGACCAGTCCACCAATATTTTCGGTTCCGCGCACCGCGACGTTGGAGGATGAACGTTCTATGGTTCCGCTGTTAGATCCGACCAATCCGCCCACGTTGCCCTGTTCTCTCGCGGCGGTGATGCTGCCGTTGCCCGAGGCGGAAACGTTGCAGTCGGCGATTGTGCCGTGGTTGGTTCCGGCAATTGCGCCCACGTTGTATCCGCCGGTTATGCTGTTGCCCACCGTTACGTTGAGGTTTCGGATGGTGGCGTTTTTGCCCACGTATCCGAAGATGCCGACGTGTCCAGTGCCGTTGATGGAGAAGTTGCTTATCCGTTTGCTCTTCCCGTCGAACGTGCCCGTAAACGGGGCGTCTTTTGTGCCGATGGGCGTGAGCGGCAGGCCTTGGTTGGCAATGTCGGCGGCGAGTTCGTATCGTCCGTTGAGCGGGTAGGCTGGGTCTCTGCCGATCTTTTGAAGATCGGAAAAATCGCTTATCTGGATTTGCGCCCCAGCCATCGTAACGACAACCGCGATTACCGCCAATCCTTTAAAAAAAACTCCATTTAGCCGCATAAAAGCCACCTAATGAGTAAGTGTTAATAGTTTTTTCCGATAAAAAAGCCATCAAAGTCGTCCGTCGGCGCAAATACTTGTAGCCTATACACTATATATAAAATACATCGGGGTGGATTAGGGAGACAAGATACGTGAAAATTTTTCTACCAATGGCGTAGGCATCGAGGGCGGGGTATGGTGTTGGAAAGGGGCGAAAAGCGGACTTCCCGTTGGGTTTGAGTGGGCTAATACGGGGTGAATAGCGCTATTTTTATCGTTTTTTTGCTTTTGGGGTGGAAATAGTGTATATTTATAAGGTGTGAAGTATAAAGATTTTGTGGGGGGAAAATGATATTCTATCTCGATTCATGTTGCTGGGGCAGGCCGTCCGACAGAAAAACGGATAAGCGTATTCGAAGGGAAGCCAACGCAATTGACAATTTTCTGTCGTGGGGGAAGACATTATGCACCTTTGCTACGCGGAAGCATCGGCGGCAGATTATTTGTTGACCGTGGACGACGATTTCATTGAAGCAGTCGAAAGCATGACAATTAACGTAAAAGTGATAAATCCTGCAAACCTGTACTTGGGAGGCCTGTGATGACAACAGCAACAATGGAAAACCCTGTAAAACTGCGGGCGGAAGGAATCCGCTTGCTCAACGAGGGGCTGGGTCCACACAGGGCGCGGCAGTTTATAGATAATTATTTTGATGGTGAGGGCGACTCTCTCGCTGAAAAGAAAGCGCGAGGGCCTTGGACGGACGCAGAATTAGATGAAGCAATGGCGCTCGCGGAGATAAACGCCAACACCAACGTATGGCGCGGCGAAGACCTGCCAACCGAGTAAAACTATAAGGTCGATGAAGTTCTGCGCCTGAAGTAGCCGCCCCGAGGCGGCTACACAACCCCGTGATAAAAACCAATAAATCATAGGGTTAGGCCAAACACGACCAACATCGCCGCCCGCATACCAATATCAACGCAAACAAAATATAGCCGCTGACTCAATATGATGCGTGTTAGGATACAAATCAAACAGCGCCCACCGCGATAATCTATACCCGCCGCCAATCAACGCCGCGGCATCCCTCGCAAACGTAGACGGATTGCAAGACACATACAAAATCACCGGCGGCGCAGTATCCACAAGCCATTTTCGGACCGATTTGACAAGCCCCGGACGAGGCGGATCAACAATAATACAATCAGGGCGCTTCGGCTTTATCAACCTGTCAAGACTCCCCTCCTTCTCGACATCCGCCAATACCGCTTTAAGGTGATTTTTACCGTTGTGCCTGAAATTTCTTTCGGCGTCACGGATCTGCGCTGATACGTTTTCTACGAGGATAATTTCTTCAAAATCATCGGCCAGCATAAGCGAAAAAAATCCTATCCCGCCGTACAGATCAAGGCAGTATTTCCCGCTGATATGGCCATGGGCCCAGCGTCCCAGAGCCTCCAATAAAAAT
>Ga0123356_10006693_pt1 | contig 11607 bp, 7 predicted proteins | sample TergutEmb28metaG_2_FD_92546 | JGI IMG/M metagenome (GOLD analysis project Ga0123356, IMG submission 92546) | Embiratermes neotenicus P3 segment gut microbial communities from Petit-Saut dam, French Guiana - Emb289 P3 | ecosystem: Host-associated > Arthropoda: Insects > Digestive system > Gut ... | reverse complement strand
TTGACGAACGGCTCTCATTGCTCCGAGGTCTTGTACAATAATTGCATCTGCACCGTAATGATTTGCCTCTTTTGCATTTTGCGCGATAAGCGGAAGCTCGCGGTCGTAAACAAGTGAATCTAATGTCAAGTATGCCTTAACACCCCTCACCCGACAATATTCAAGAGAACGTCCAAACTCATCAAACAAAAAGTTCTCTGCGTCCATACAAGCATTTAGCTCGTTAAACCCGAGGTAAATTGCGTCGGCTCCATTTTGTACAGCAGCAATAACCCCTTCGGGAGAGCCTGCCGGAGAAACTAATTCAAGCACCGTAATATACCTTCAAAATAATATGTAACATTAACTAATTACTATTTCTTTACAAAAAGTAACATATTATATCACATTTTTAGCATAAATACCATAGAAAAAACTGAAAACTTTTTGTAAATAAAACAGTTTTTGCAAGTTTTACTTCTTGACGTTTACTTAGCCTTTGTGTTATTATGTACCCCGTCGTCAAGAAACGCCTGTATTATACAGGCGTGTAGATATCGCGGGGTGGAGCAGTCCGGTAGCTCGTTGGGCTCATAACCCAAAGGTCGGTGGTTCAAATCCGCCCCCCGCAACATTGTCTCGCAAGCGAGACATTATAAGAACGCCGGTCGGCGTTCTTTTTGATTTTAATTTATTCTTTATTAATTATGGGTTTGTGGGTGTTGTAGTATGTGTATTTACTACCCCCCCCATGTGGTTTTGCGTACTTTTGAAGTGGTACGACAAATGTAAATTTTGAGCCTTCTCCAAGCTTGGACAGGGCCCATATCTTTCCGCCCATAATTTCTATGATTTTTTTACATATTGCCAGACCGAGTCCTGTGCCGCCATATTTACGGTCACGGCCTCCGTCTGCTTGTTCAAATGCTTCAAACACACGATGTGTCAGCTCTTCCGAGAGACCAATTCCATTGTCCTCCACTTCAAGCTGCAGGAAAAAGTGGTTTACTTTATCGTCCGAGTTTGTTGCTTTGAGCGTGATAACACCTTCTTCAGGTGTAAACTTTACTGCATTATCAAGCAGGTTTTCTATAACCTGTGTTAGTCTTGTCTCGTCACTGAGAACAATAGGCGGGATTTTTTCATCTATGTCTATAGAAAACTTTTGCTTTTTCTCTTTAATCTGATTTCCCAAAGCATTGGTTGCGTTAAATATCATTTTGTTAAAATCAAAAGCTCCGGCTGATATTTCCAGTCTGTTTTTCTCAATTTCCGACATATCAAGAACGTTATTTATAACAGCAAGCAGATGCTTGGAGGCTTCTTCGATTTTTTCCAGGCAGTTTTCTCTTTTTTCCTCATCTTGTGCTTTTTTTGCAATGTATGTCATTCCGATAACTGCATTCATCGGTGTACGCAATTCATGGCTCATCCGTGATAAGAAATCACTTTTTGTTTTACTTGCCTGCTCTGCATCTTCTTTTGCTCTGCTGAGCTCAGTAATATCATGCATTACTACAAGAAAACCGGCGTATTCGTTATCGTCATTATTAAATGATAAAATCTTAACCTCGTATTTATTGTTTTGTATTTGTGTTTCAAGCTTCTCCTCTACCGGTTCATTCATTTGTGATTTGTCTTTGTGAATAAACTTGCTCCCGATAACATCAAGAATTTCTTGTGTAAATGCGGGAGGTTTATATCTTTCTATAATGGTCGAAAATTTTCTGCCTTGCAAAAGCGATGTGTCTTTAATATTAATTATACTTAATATAGAGTCTGTTCCAAGCAGAAAGTTAGTGTTTTCGTCGAAAACCAGTATTATATCGGGATGCGAACGCAGCAGGAGCTCTGCATATAACTCCTGCCTTTCTTTTTCGCCTGTAATGCTCTTAGTAAGGCTGTACTGTGTTTCCGCATTAGCCTTAATAACTTCTATGTTCTTTTCTGCAATACGAAGAGCTCTTTCAAGCTTTTTGTTTTTTGCTTCTGCTGCCAAAAGTTGCTCTTGAAGGTCGTTTTGCTCCATTAAATTCTCCCTATATGAAAAAACATATATGCATTGTGTTATAAAACACATTATGGCTATTTTGATGCAGTCAAAAAGACTATAAAATCATTGTTATTATTGTGTAGTCGTGATATCTGTTTGTGGCGTTTCCGTCTTTTACAGAAGTCGGACTTATTTCACCGCCTGCATACCCCATCATAAAGGGTATGTCTCCAAGCTTCTGTCTTGCTACGTTCAGCTCCCTGAGTGAATCCTTTTGCATTACCATCATTCGTCTGGCAATGCAGGAAAAGACAAGTATGCCGTTGATGCCGGAATGTGAGGCGGCTTCCTCAAGCTTCTCTTCTGCAATTTCAATTACATCTTCAAAGGTTCCCTGGAGCATCTTAAACGTTGAGTGTTCGTCTATATTTCCTCTGAAAACTGCTATGCCGTCATCGGTAAATGTCACAAGCTCCCGCAAAATCGGAATACCGTCATAGTCGGTGCGGTTTTTCTGATCAATTAAAAACGGGACAAATGTAAAAATACTGTTAGGCTCTCCGTCTTTGGCAAGACCCCGCTCTTCAAAGTATTTATACGCTTTGATGTCGTTTATTTCTTCAACATATATACCATATGATTTTGTTATTTCTCCTTTATACGGCAAGGCATTTTTCTCCGAAAATGTGCCAATAACAAATCGCGGGTTAATGTTCCCGTAACAGAAAATAAACGACATGCAGGTATCTGTTACTTCTCCGTTGTAGATTACTTTGCCGCCCAAAAAGTCTGCAGTGTCAGCTGTTGAGAAGGTTCCGAATATCGGCGTTCCGGGAATAACGCTTTCCCAGGCATCTACATATGTGTCACCTGAATTCTTTTCCGGAAGAGGAGGAAATAAAAGGGCAAGCTTTGGCATTTCCGAAAGTCCTATACTGTCATATGCATTTTTAGCGGGGGTATAAATATCATTTTCCAAAGAATCGGTCATTCCTGTTTTAAAGTAAACATCATCCGATGTCATGACAAAAATCGTCAAAATAACATCATTTGCAATCTCATTTACCGCCTGCGACGATGTTGTCACCCCGGCTACGTCAAACGGAAGAGTCTTGCAAATATGCTCAAGCATGCCACTTTCGAGAAACTCAAGGTGGCACATAATAATACCGACCGTGTGGTCGAGTAAGGTTAGCTTTTCGTCCAATTGCGAGTTAATCTCGCTCATCGCCAAATTAAAGTCGTCAACTTCGCAGGTATATACGCTTGCACATTTTAACATTCGGAGTCCTCCCGCTACCTGCCATAAACCGTCATGTGCCCTGTTTAATGTGGAAATTATATCATATATTGAACATAAATAGTATCACACCGAAATTATTTTTTCAAACTTAATTTTGACACGCTACTGACACTCTTTATTTTCTAAGGTTGCGAATACCCCTTCGGAGTGACATTTTCTTTTAGAAGAACATCATGAGCTCCGCCTTCAACAATAGATGTTGCCGACACCAGTGTCAGTTTTGCTTTGTCCTGCAGCTCCGATATGTTATGTGCTCCGCAGTTGCTCATTGTGGAGCGTATTTTGCCGAGAGTAAGTGCAACATTATCTTTTAAGTTACCTGCATAAGGAACATATGAGTCAACGCCCTCTTCAAACGCGAGCCCTCCGGAGCTGCCTGCTGAATCATATCGCTGCCAGTTGCGGGCACGTGCCGAGCCTTCGCCCCAGTATTCTTTCATATAACTGCCGCCAATGCTCACACGGCTTGTCGGACTTTCATCAAAACGTGCAAAGTAACGACCAAGCATCAGAAAATCAGCACCCATCGCAAGAGCCAAAGTAAAATGATAGTCATATACAATTCCGCCGTCAGAGCATATCGGTATATATATGCCTGTTTGTTCCAAGTATTCATTTCTTGCTTTTGACACGTCAATTACCGCAGTTGCCTGACCGCGCCCGATACCTTTTTGCTCGCGGGTTATGCATATGGAGCCGCCACCAATACCGACTTTTACAAAGTCCGCTCCGCTGTCGGCTAGAAATCTGAAGCCTTCACCATCCACAACATTTCCTGCTCCGACTTTTACACTGTCTCCGTATCTTTCCCGCACCCATGAAAGAGTGTTTTTTTGCCACACAGAATAGCCTTCCGATGAATCAATGCACAGTATGTCTGCTCCCGCTTCTATAAGTGCCGGAATCCTTTCTTTATAGTCGTGCGAGTTAATTCCGGCTCCGACAATGTATTTTTTTTGCGCATCGAGAAGCTCAAGCGGATTTGCTTTATGTGATTCATAGTCCTTGCGAAAGACCATGTGTATAAGCCTGCCGCGCTGATCAACAATAGGCAAACAATTTAATTTATGATTCCAAATAATATCATTTGCTTCTTTAAGTGTTGTTTTTGACGGTGCTGTTATGAGTTTATCTATGGGGGTCATAAAATCACGGACAAGCTCTGTGCCGTCCATGCGGCTGATACGGTAATCGCGGCTGGTAACAAGACCGACGAGACTTCCGTTGCTGCTGCCGTCTGATGTGACCGCTACTGTAGAGTGACCCGTTCTTTTTTTAAGAGCGAGTATATCGTTTAGTGTTGACTCGGGGCTGATGTTTGAATCACTTGTGACAAAGCCTGACTTATAAGACTTTGCTCTTGCTACCATTGCTGCCTGGTTTTCAATCGTCTGCGAGCAGTATATAAAAGAAACCCCGCCTTCCTTGGCAAGTGCAACTGCCATGTTGTCGTCGGAAACCGCCTGCATAATAGCAGATGTCAGTGGTATGTTTGCGTACATCTCCGGCTGCTCGTCACGTTTATGTCTGACAAGAGGGGTTTTCAAGCTTGTATTCTCGGGAATACACTCTTCACATGAATATCCCGGTATAAGCAGATACTCGCTAAAGGTGTGTGAAAGTTCATCAAAAAAGTAAGCCATATTTTCTTTCTCCTTTTAAAAGGTATTCTAACCCTCGTATACAGTAGTGTCAAGGAGTATAATTCTTAAAAACTTCTAAATTTGTTCACGATATAGACATATTATTTAATTACAATGTAGCGACTATCTGATAGGAGAGAGATTATGAATCCCGAAGATCACAATGAATATCCCGTTGAACGGTATCAGCCCGTAGTCCAAAACACCCCTGTACAGATGTACTCTCCGGGTATATATGCAAACAGACCACAACCCCGCAGCACAAACACACAGGGTAACATTCAAAAACATCACGCAAAGAGCACCTTTAACGCAGGTGCTGTCGTTCGTGCTGTTTGTCTGATTCTTGTATGCACACTTTGTTGTGCTGCTGCTGCGTATATTGTCATGGATTTCCGCTTTGCCAGAGGTGACTTTGCAGTCAATAACAACGTAATTCTCGGCGGCAGACATCCAAACAAATCACATGGAGAGAATTTTGTCTCTCCTTTGATTACAAATCCTGACTCTATTTCTGCTCAAGATATATATGACATTGCGCTTACTCAGGTAGTTGGCATCAGCACTGAAGCTCCGGACACTTTGGGAATTTTCGGAACTCCCGGTTCTATGACTCCTATATCCGGAACAGGTTTTATTATATCAACAGACGGGTATATACTCACAAATTACCATGTGGTCGAAGTGTCTCACGCCCGCAACACACCAATAACTATCGTACTCAGTGACAGCTCGACACATATTGCAACTGTTGTTGGCTTTGAAGCGTACAGCGATGTCGCTGTCTTAAAAATAGAAGCAACCGGTCTTAACCCTGTAATATTCGGGGACAGCGATGCTCTGCGTGTAGGGCAAACGGTTTATGCTGTCGGCAATCCTTTTGGCGACTTCGTTTATACAATGACAGACGGCATCGTGTCTGCTCTTGACCGTATTGTCTCCGTAGACGGCAGGACAATCAGTGCTTTCCAGTTTAGCGCAGCAGTAAACTCCGGCAATTCGGGAGGTCCTGTATATAACATATTTGGTGAAGTTGTCGGTATCGTTACCGCAAAGGTTATCAGGGGAAATGTGGAGGGAATTGGTTTTGCAATCCCGATAAATGATGCTGTTGAAATCGCAACCGAGCTTATAGAACACGGATATATCTCCGGCAGGCCTCTTTTAGGTGTCACCGTTCAAAATGTTTCCGCTGCACACGCCGATTATTTTAATTGGGTAGTGGGGGTATATGTAAGAACAGTAAACAGGGACTCTGCTGCAGAAGCGGCAGGTATTAAAGTAGGGGATATAATAGTTGCAATTGATTCTGATGATGTAACGTCTCTCGAAACTCTAAGATTTGCTCTGCGTAAGCATAAAGCCGGGAATACAACATCAATAAATATATGGAGAGATGGCAATGTTATTGAACTGACTATCACCTTTGACGAAGATGAATACGCAGGCAGACCTAATCGCCCGGACGCTCCCGAACCGGATTCCCCCAATCCGTTTGAAAACATACCTTAAGAATACATCTCTTTAGAATTATCCCAAGGATATTTAACGCTTTGCACTAATTATCCCAAGGATATTTAACGCTTTGCACTAATTATTCCAAGGATATTTAACGCTTTGCGTTAAATATCCTTTACACATTACAACTTTTCGTAGTATAATAATTCCCGTGGCTTTACTCACGGGAATTTTCATTGCGGGAGGTGGCTTTTTTATGAGTTATAATGAAACCAGAAAGAAGCATATCCTGCTTATTTCCGGAGACCCCCTTACATCTGCTGAGGTTAAAATGGAGCTTGTCTCTCATTATGATGTAAGCATTTCGTCAACAGTTGAATCGGCTGTGGATGCTCTTGAGATGTATGATACGTCAGCTGTTGTTGTTTGTATAAGAGAAAGTCACGAAGAAGCTTTTGCTGTGTTTACAGGAGCTCTCGAATCTATAAAAAGCAAAGCAATCCCTATTATCTTTCTTGCTGAAAAGGGTTGTGATGTTGATGAAGAGGCAGCTTTTGAGCTCGGTGCTGTCGATTATTCCGCAAGACGGCACGGCACCCCGCAGGCTTTAATCAGCCGTATCAACCACCGCATCTTAGCCGGTGAGCACGCAAGGTGGCTTGAAAGCGGAGTTGAGGATGCTCCGACATTAGATAAAGCACCGGAAGCTATACTGGAGAATAAAACAATTATTATCGTTGATGATTTAACCATGAACAGAGAAATAGTTGAAGCAATGCTTTCCAACATATCAGGCTTAAATATGAAGTTTGCTTCCAACGGCAAAGAAGCTGTAGAAGTATTTGCAAAAGACCCGGGTTTATTTGCTCTCATTTTAATGGATGTTCAAATGCCTGTAATGGATGGACTGGAAGCGACTAAAGCTATTCGGAGTCTTGGTTGTTTACACTCACGGGATGTTCCTATAATTGCCATGACCGCAGGTGTCAGCCCGGAGGAGATTGCATCATGCATGAATTCGGGAATGAATGGTTATGTAGAAAAACCAATGGCTTATGACGAGCTGCTCACAGTTGCAGCGAACCATGTAATGTTGAAATAAGGGGAGGTGAGAGGCATTAATATCGATACCAGCTTGTTCGTAGATGATTTTGATGCTGAAGCTAAAGCCCACATCGAAAAAATCGAAAGTGTTTTTTTAGACACATCAAAGCTTATCGATAACCCTAAGATTATAGACAGTGCCTTTCGTGCTGCACACAGCTTAAAGGGTACTGCCGGTTTTTTTGCATTTAACAAAATTGTTACTGTTGCACACGAGCTGGAAAGCCTTTTTACCCTTATCCAAAAAGGAAAAGTTATCGACAACGATGAGTTGTCTTCTGTCGTTTTGGATAGTGTGGACTGCTTGAAGGACCTTGTGGATAATGTACATTCTGACGATTCAATCGATGTTGAAGGATTAGTTCAAATTCTTAAGAAATATACTTTTGTCGAGAAAAGCACACAAGAGGAATCTCTTGATTTTGACGGAGTTTTTATACCTTTCGATTGTAATGAGCCAAACACATACAAAGCTTTGGATACTGCTTCAAGGCACGGTCACAAGATTTTTTATATCAACATCGGCATTAACAGAAGCCTCGGTATTTATTATAAAAATCCAAAAGGCATGATAGATACTATTCAATCTGTAGGATATATAGTTGAGGCAATACTTGACGGTGCCGGTGAAAAGGTTGTGAGAAATCCGAGCGCAGCTGTTTTGGCAGATGATATACTAAAAAAACTGGTTGAAAAGGATACAACAACGCTTGAGCTTCTTGTTACAAGTATTCTTGAGCTTGATTTGTTTTCTATTGCTATCGGTGTAGATAAGCGGCATATTTGTTACTTATCCGGAACTGACCTTTTTAACGAAAACTCTGCAGATAACATTGACGGAGAGAAAAATAAAACTGTTTTAAAGGATAAGGCTAAAGAGCAGGTATTTGCAAAACCACAGGTTCGTAAGGATAACTTTTCTATTCGCCTTGACATGTCAACCATTAACGCACTAATGGATCTTGCAAATGAAATGATACTGACCAGAAACAGGCTCCGCTCCACCTTGGCAGGCAGCGAGAAGGACATTCCCGGACTCTCTCCTGTTTTGCACGATATGAACAGACTGACCAGTGACATACAAGAAAAGGTAATGATTACAAGGATGCAGCCTGTAGGTGTTGTATTTAGTAAATTTCCGCGTATAATACATGATACGGCTAAAATACTCGGCAAGCCAATTGCAGTTGAGATTCTCAGAGATGATGTCACCTTGGATAAATATTTGCTCGAGTCTCTCACCGACCCGATTACACAGCTTGTAAAAAATGCCGCCGATCACGGCTTGGAGACCGAAGCCGAGCGGCTTAATGCCGGAAAGTCTCCTAAGGGAAAAATAACTCTCGATGCGTACATGAAAGACAGCTCGGCAATTATAATAGTATCTGATGACGGACGCGGCATAAATGTTGATGCTATTAAGAAAAAAGTTATCGAAAAGGGTCTTGCGACCGAAGATGCTCTTTTAACCATGCCGGACAGTCAAATATTTGAGTTTATGTTTGAACCCGGCTTTTCTACAGCCTCGACAGTTACAAACCTGTCCGGACGCGGTGTTGGGTTGGACATCGTAAAAAACAACATCGAAAAACTCGGAGGTTTTATTGAGGTTGAATCGACTCTTAACGCAGGAACAACAGTCCGTTTAAATATGCCGCTTACTCTTTCCGTTATACAGGCGCTTCTTGTGACAATTGATTCTATACAATATGCTGTTACAGAGCTGAGCGTAGAGAGAATCGTCCGCATTGGCACAGAATTCTCAACAAAGCGAATAGAAAAAATCAGAAAATCATTAGTTCTGGTATTGGACAACAGCATAATTCCTCTTGTAACAATCGACGAAATCGCAGCAAAAGCAAAGGGGTTAAAGCCTGTATCGGCAAATGCTGTTTTAAAGAAAATAGGCAAAACAGGCACAGCAAAGTGTGTAATTCTCAGATCGGGGCATGTGAGGTTTGCTCTTTTGATAGACGATGCTCTTGTGACAGAACAGGTTCTTGTCAAGCCTCTTCCGATATATCTTCGAAATTGCCCTTGTTATTCAAACGTAACTGTACTTGGTAACGGAAATGCTGTAACAATTATAGATGCTGAAGGCATTGCGCGTTACATGAACATGGAGGAAACATTAAAAGCTGCAGAGAAAAAGCTCTTAACACAAATAAAAAGTGAAGATGAAGAAATAAATGATTCACAAAAGCAGATAATTATAATAAAATGCTCCGGTAACGAATATTTTGCCGTAGAGACAAAAGCAATTTCCAGAATAGAGGTTATAAACCGAAGCGATATTCAGGAAGTGGGCAAATGGTTTTTTGTCAACGTTGCAAATGAATCGATCCGTGTTATCAGACCGGAAGATTTCACACCGGTTAAAAAAAGCAGTTACAAGCAAGACAAGCTCTATTTATTAACACTTAAAAACAGCATTGCTCCTCTCGGTTTTTTGGTCAGCCGGGTGCTTGATACTGTAGACAGTGCGTTTATTTTGGATATTGACCAAATGTACAGCGAGTATATTCTCGGAACAAGTGTTTACGGCGAAAAAATCCTGATATTTCTAAATCCGGAAACTATTGCTGCCGAAGTCGAAAACAGCAAAACCGCAAAGAGTATCGCAGCAATCCAAAAGACAGCATCTGCTAAACTAACCACATCGGCTAAATTAGCCACAGGGAGATAAAATGAAAGCTTTAAGCTTTATAGTAGACGGCGAATTTTTTGCCATTGATGTTTCTCTGGTTCAAACAGTTGTCCGTAAAATTCCGGTCACACCGATTCCTACAGCTCCTGATGAGATTATCGGTATTGCAAATTTTAAAGGAAGAGTCATAACAGTACTGTGTTTACATAGTTTTCTTGAATCTGTTGATGCGGTTCCGGAGAAGCAACACGAAGGAGTTTATAGTACTGTAATATTTAAACCCTTATATGGTGATGAAGATCAACTTGGTTTGGCTATTGACAAAGCGGGAGATTTAATAGACATTATAGAGAGCGATACTAAGCCTTATGTTCATTCATCAACGCCGGGAGGACATTCCTGCATCTCTTCGATTGCTGAAACAAATGGAACCCTCTATAGAATTGTAGATATTCATCAAATATCCGATAAATATAAATCTACAACAGATCTGTCACATAAGCATACAGCTGCAGGTATTAACACTGACAATAGCGGGACACGTCCCGTAACATATGAAACGGAGGAATAGAAATAATGGGAATTCTTAGAAACATAAGCGTAAGGACAAAGCTGATATTTGCATTTTTACTTGCGATATTAATTATGCTGAGTATTTTATTCTTTGCCATCGGTGACTTAAACCTGGTTGTAGAAAGAAACCACTATAATGCAAACAGCATTATTGAACCTTTGGACATGGTTTTGCAATCACGTATTGCAGGTGGCGCTATTGTAACCACGGGGCGTGACTTGGCTTATGAAGCTTCCACAGCGCGACAGTACGAGCTTATTGAGCAAATGAAAGCAAACTTGGATATAATTAAGGAAAACATGAACGTGTTCTCTCAGACCATAGTTCTTGAAGAGGGCAGAGCTCGTTATAACGACTTAACAGTTAAGCTGAGCACCCTTGCAGATAACATGGATGTTGCACGCTTTATGATTCAAAACGGCGATGATGCACGTGAATATATTCTCAGTGAGATAGATCCTATTGCTGCGGGAGTTGTTGACTTGTTGGGGCAGTTAACTTCTCTAAGACTTGGATACGGAAGATTAATTGTTGATGAGAATATAGACCGCTCGGAATTTGCTGTAATGAGGCTTGTTGTTATTACAGTCGTAGGGTTTTTAGTAGTTATAGCCTTTGGTCTTTACTTCTCTGTTTCAATCAGCAGACCTTTGCTTATCGGCACAAGGTTAGTGAAGAAAATATCCGAAAGTGGCGACTTTACTGTTAGTTTCCCAACAGAATACGGAGCTGAGTACGGAGAGTTCTTTGATGTATGTAATAAGCTTATGGAATTTAACCGTGCTAATATTAATGGTATCCGCGCATCCGCAGAGCAAATGCGCAAATCCGCCACAGAGCTTCTTGAGGTTTCGTCAAGCATGACAGCAGGCAGTAAAACCCTTAGTGAAAAAACTGCATCTGTCA
>Ga0123356_10006692_pt1 | contig 11607 bp, 5 predicted proteins | sample TergutEmb28metaG_2_FD_92546 | JGI IMG/M metagenome (GOLD analysis project Ga0123356, IMG submission 92546) | Embiratermes neotenicus P3 segment gut microbial communities from Petit-Saut dam, French Guiana - Emb289 P3 | ecosystem: Host-associated > Arthropoda: Insects > Digestive system > Gut ... | reverse complement strand
TATATTAAGCGTTAAAGGGATGATATCAAACGAAGAATTTGAGAACTCCCGAAATGTCTATTTGCAAAACCTTATTTCTTATGAAAATTTTAATTCTTCCATAAACAATATGCAAATACAGATCGGACAATTAGAAGAATCGTTATTTGACGCAAGTTATCAGGACATTGAAATTCGGAACAATTTACAAACCCGACTTCAGGCTCAACTCTCCCAATTACAAGCAGAAATCCTGAACTGGGAACTAAACTATGCTTTAATCGCGCCGATTGACGGAAAAATCACATTTACTAACTATTGGGTAGAAAATCAGAATATCTCAGCCGGAAGCGCAGTGTTTACGATCGTTCCCGACGGAATACAGTCGATGATTGGAAAAGCTATGCTGCCGGTAGCACGTTCGGGAAAAGTTAAAGTTGGTCAAAAAGTAAATATCCGATTGCAAAATTTTCCTGAAAATGAATATGGGATTCTTCGCGGAACAGTTAAAAACATTTCTCTGACTCCAACCGAAGCCGGAGGAATGGCTTTTTATTCAGTCGAAATCACATTGAACAATGGATTGATAACCACCTACAAAAAAGAATTGCCCTATCTCTCAGATATGCAAGGCCGGGCGGATATTATCACAGAAGATATTTCGTTGTTGGAGAGATTGGTGTTGCCGATAAAAAAAATATTGAAAGAAAGTATTTAACTCCGAAATACTAAAATTAACCTAACATCAAATATTTTTTATACCTTTGCTCCTCAATACATTTTTTATGATTAGTTATCTATAATTATGAAAGCGCATTTTAATAAAGAAGTTATTATTGGTCTTGTAACCCTTATCAGTTTAGGGCTATTTATTTTCGGGTTGAATTATCTAAAAGGTACAAATATTTTTAAACCGACAAACCACTATTATGTGCGAATGCCAGACGTCAGTGAACTTCAACAATCATGTCCCATTTATGTGGATGGGTTTAAAATCGGTGTAGTCAGGGATATAGCATACGATTTTAGAAATACCGGAGATATTATTGTTCAAATCAGTTTGGACAAAAAAATGAGAGTGCAAACTGATTCTCATGTAGAAATCAAAGTTGGATTGACTTCAGGAGCTTATTTAAATTTGATCCTAAATAAATATGTTAGCTCTTTTTATCAAATTGGTGATACTATTAACGGTATTTCTGAGAAAGGTATAATGGATAAAGTTTCTGATGATTTATTGCCTCAGATAGAAATACTGCTGCCTCGTCTTGATTCTATTTTTCAGGGAATTCAATATTTAGTAAATCATCCTGCTCTATCGAAATCGCTTGAACAAATTGAAACTACTACCGCAAATTTAGAAGAATCAACCCGCCTGTTGAATAAACTTTTATCGAAAGATATTCCTCCTATTACGGCTAATTTGAATCAGATTTCTTCTGACTTTACTGTTATCAGCTCTCAATTAAAACAGATGGATCTAAATGCAACGCTCGGATATTTTGATAGTACTCTGAAAAATATTGATCAAATTTCAAATAAACTAAACAATAAAGACAATTCCTTAGGTCTTTTGTTAAATGACCGTTCTATTTATGATCGCTTAGACTCTACTTTTGTCAATGCCTCTGATTTATTGCTTGATTTAAGACTGAATCCGAAGCGTTATGTTCATTTTTCACTATTCGGCAAAAAATAAATTTTTTCATGTCAAAAAAATACATATTTAGATTTAGTCTAAATAACATTTAATGTGACTATAAAATACCAAATAATCAAAATTACTTATTCTATGAAATAATTGATTTATATAAGAAGCTCGTAAATTAGTATGCATAATAATACATTTTTCGTATTCGGCTGATTATTAACAAATTGCGTTTTTGCATCTAATGCTCTGAAAAACAAGCATTAATAAATAATTTTAAAAAACAAGAAAATTTGCATTTTTTTTTTATTTTTTTTTTACCAAAATTTGCATTTAAAATAATGGAATAATTAAATCGGCTAAAAAGAAAAAACAGACGTGGAATCATTAAGTTTATGGAATAAGTGTTTAGAAATAATCAAAGATAATGTTAACGATAAAGCATTCAGCACTTGGTTTCGCCCGATAGTACCTATTAAATACGAGGGATGCGATCTCACTATTCAGGTTCCCAGTCATTTTTTCTATGAATATATTGAAGAACAGTATGCTCATTTGATTCACGCCACACTTCTGCGTATAACCGGTAAAAGCATGATTATTTATTACAGAGTGTTTGTTGATAATTCCGATGAGAAAAAAGGGCATACAACCATTCAAAGCGATAGAACAATAACCGGCGGGAATGACTTGAAAAAACCTGTAAATAAAATAAACAAATCACCTGATCCTCTTACGCCGATTCAAGAATGGTATTCACATTTGAATGATCGTCTTTGTTTCCATAATTTTTTTGAAGGACCAAGTAATATATTAGCTCGCAGAATTGGTGAAACTATCGCAGAACAGCCCGGAAAGACATTTAATCCTTTATATGTTTTCGGAAAAACAGGTGTAGGAAAAACGCATTTATGTCATGCTATTGGCAACCGGATTCAGGAACTATATCCTGATAAGAAAGTTATCTATGTTTCTTCGCATTTATTTCAGGTGCAATTTACCGATGCTGCGAGGAACAATACTTTCAATGATTTTGTTAATTTTTATCAAAGTGTTGATGTTTTAATTATTGATGATATACAGGAATTTGCAGGAAAAGAAAAGACTCAAAATGCTTTCTTCCATATTTTCAATCATCTGCATTTACTGGGAAAACAATTGGTTTTAACATCCGATAAGTCTCCTGTTGAAATGCAAGGGCTTGAAGAACGTATGATTACCAGAATGAAGTGGGGAATGACTGCAGAATTACATAAACCGGATCTGGAACTGAGGAGGAAAATTCTTTATTACAAAATCAAACAGGATGGTCTGAATCTTTCTGAAGATATTATCAATTATATTGCTGAAAATGTTACCGAGCATGTTCGTGATATTGAAGGTATAGTTACTTCATTAGTTGCTCATGCCTTAGTTTATAATAAGGAAATTGATATGGAGTTAACTCAAAAGGTGGTTAGAAAAGCTATCAAGATAGAAGTTAAATCAATCACTCCGGAAAAAATTCAAAACACAGTTAGCAATTATTTTAATATCGAACTCAAAGATATACATTCTAAATCACGGAAGCAGGAAATAGTCAAGGCGCGTCAGATAACTATGTTTTTATACAAGAAACACACGAATTATTCATTTGCCCACATTGGAAGTTTAGTGGGGAAAAGAGATCATGCAACTGTGTTACATGCTTGCCGTACTGTTCAAGATCTCATAGATATCGATAAATCGTTTCGCTCAGCAATGGTTGAAATTGAAGGCCTTCTGAAGAGATGAAATTTACGTCATTGCGAGGAGTGTTAACAACGAGGCAATGATGTTTGTAATATCTTATGGAAAAAACAGTTGAAATTCGAAATCTATCAATTGGTTACAAAACTAAAAGCGATTTCAAGCCGCTTATTGAGAATTTTTCTGCCGACCTTTTCGGCGGACAGTTAACCTGTATATTAGGAGCAAATGGGGTGGGGAAGTCCACCTTATTACGAACCCTTTCGGGTTTTATGCCGAAATTATCCGGAGAAATTGTGATTCTCGGAAAAGAAATCGGCGATTATTCCGACATAGAATTAGCGCGTACCATCGGAGTAGTATTGACTGAACGTCCGAATGTGGGCGATCTGACTGTGATGGAGTTGATTAGTTTAGGACGAAGTCCTTACACAGGCTTTTTCGGACGATTGAATTCAATTGATGAAACTGTTGCTAAAAATGTTATCTCCTTGATAAAAATTGAAGAGTTGGCAAACCGGCAGGTTTTAACTCTAAGCGATGGAGAATGGCAGAAAGCAATGATTGCAAAAACCTTAGCCCAAGAAACGCCATTAATTTATTTGGATGAACCGACAGCTTTTCTTGATTTCCCGAGTAAAGTAGAAATTATGCGCTTGCTGCTCAATCTAACTCGCAAAGTAGGTAAAACAATTTTCCTTTCTACGCATGATTTGGAGCTTGCACTTCAAATCGCTGACACGCTTTGGCTAATGGATAAGAAAAACGGAATGATAATAGGAACTCCCGACGAATTGCGATCGAATGGAAGTATAGAAAATTTCTTTAAATGCGATGGTGTTGTTTTTGACAGAGAAACGGGTTTTTTTAGGATACAGCCTCCCCCTGCCCCCCTCCAAAGGAGGGGGATTAACGTTCCCCCTCCTTTGGAGGGGGGTAGGGGGAGGCTACATTATTTCAATCCCGGTCATGAAACAGCTGTTTTAAATGCTTCAAAACATTATAATCAGCCGGCGCAAATAGCAAAAATGCAGATCGATATGGCCTTTCTGCCCGCATGGTATGCATCAACCGGCGATTATGTTTTTGTGGAAACAACTTTACCTGACGATTATATTCTTTCTTGCGAAATCTTGCAACTCCCTGTAAAACCGGTTACTACGGCTGATTTTTCTGAGAACCCCGAATTATTTCAAAAGTTACCGGTCGATTTATGGGGAATCTCACCGCAAAGCGTTCATTTTTTTGAAAAATTAAATGAACAATGGGATCTTTCGCTTTCTATTCCACAATGGAAAGAAGAATTTCGCTTTTTAGGAAGCAGGTTTGCCTCACAGAGAGTCCTTGAAAGTCTCATGGAGAATATTCCCGAAATAGAAAAAGGAATTCTGCCTCAATTTTTCTCTAACATTGAATCAATAGAGGAGCAAATTAATAAAAGCAGTGATAAATTCATCATAAAATCGCCTTATTCATCATCGGGACGCGGTTTGGTTTGGTTACTTAATGGAAAAATAGAACAGTCAGAGAGGCAAATACTTAATGGAATGTTAAAAAAACAAACACAGGTTTCCATTGAAAAAGCATTGGATAAGTGTTTGGATTTTTCCATGCAGTTCAAAATTTCCCGTAATAGAGAAACGCAATTCATGGGTTATTCAATTTTTCAAACAAACTCCAAAGGAGCTTATGAAAAAACTCTGTTGGACAGACAGGAACGCATGGAAGAACAAATTACAAATTTGATAGAAACGGATTTATTAATGAAAACCAAGATAGCATTAACTAATTTATTACAAGAAATGTATGCGCCTTATTATACAGGAATTATCGGTATTGATATGTTGATTTATAAATCAGATGAAAAATATTGTTTACATCCTTGCGTAGAAATCAACATGCGGAATAATATGGGTTATTTATCTATATGTTTGGCTGAAAAATATCTGCGTCCCGATTCGCACGGAGAATTTTCTATTGAATATAATTCTGATCCCCAAAATACTCTGCAAAAACATAAGCTTCTTCAAAATCAGTATCGTCTGATCATCGAAGACGGACAAATAAAAAGCGGTTATTTAAATCTTTGCCCCGTTACAAATGATACCAGTTATCATGTGTTTGTTGTGGTAGAGGATTAAAACATTATATATTTTTTAACAAATATATTTTGTTTGTCTAATTTTTCAGACGTATATTTGTGGCCTTAATACGCAAATTATAAAAAATTAAAATCATGAAACAATTACTTTTTTTCCTTGTAGCATTTTGCTTTCCGGCGTTTTTATTTTCTCAAATCAGTTTTCAAATGGGATCTCGGCGGGTAGTTAAGTATGAAACCTTAGATAATGGGGCGTTACGCATTTTTTATGAAACTAAATCTGTAAAGGATGTAACCAAGCCCGACAAAACTGATACAGATTTTATGGTATTGGATATAGGTGAAAAAGGTATTTCTCGTTTTTACAGTGATAATAGACGAAGAACTGATTCGATAATGAATGAATTGATGAAAAGCGGAGGACCTGTAAATATTAATCAAAATACCTTGAGCAATAGCGGAATTTCATCTATGGGAGATTCAAAAGAAATTTTTAAGAATTATCCTTCAGGAAAAATCACTGTGACTGACCGAATTGCTAATTCAGATTATCTGTATGAAGAAGATAAAATTAATTTCCAATGGCAAATAGAATCCGACAGTCGCGAAATATTATCCTACACATGTCAAAAAGCGGTTACTGATTTTCGCGGACGACACTACGAAGTTTGGTTTGCTCCCGATTTGCCTCTAAACGACGGACCTTGGAAATTCGCAGGATTACCGGGTTTGATTATGGCTGCGGAAGATTTGGAAAAGAATTTTATTTTTCAAGCAATTGGGATCGAAAATTATAACAACCCTGTAGAATTTCCGAAAAAGGATTACGTAAAAACATCCCGCAACGAAGTAGAAAAAATTCAAAAACGTTTTGTTGAAGATCCATCGGGATACCTCTCAAATTCCATGCCGGGCGCAAGAATTATAATCAAAACAATCGACGAAAGCGGAGTTGAAAAAACAGGAAGCGAAGTGAAATTTCCATATAATCCTATGGAATTGGAATAATATTTCTTATAATGAGGACAATATTATTACTGGCCATAATATTTTTCCCTACTCTTGCTGGCGCACAAACAGTAATTCAGGGAACCGTAAAGGATACGCAAGAAAACAAAGGTCTTGAAAGTGCAAACATAATGATTCAAGAAAAAGATAATTCTGCTATTCTGGGTTTTACGATTACTGATAAAGAAGGTAAATACAAAATTGAATATAAGGGCCAAAAAGATTCTCTGATTATAACAACCTCAGGATTTAATATCCAAAAGCAATCCAAAACATTAGCTAATAGAAGTCAAACAGTAGATTTCTTTGTGGATTTTGAATCTATTTCTCTGAAAGAAGTGAAAATAACTCCTCCAAAAATCAAGCAGATTGGCGACACTATTGAATATAATGTAAATAGTTTTATTGATAGAAACGACAGGACTATTGGTGATGTTCTGAAAAAATTACCGGGGATTGAAGTGGAGGAAAGCGGACAAATTCTTTATCAAAACATACCGATAAATAAATTCTATATAGAAGGAATGGATTTATTACAAGGGAGATATGGAGTTGCTACAAAAAATATTGAAGCTAAAGATGTTCAAAGTATACAAGTGTTGGAAAATCATCAAGCAATTAAAGTGTTAAGAGATAAAGTATTCTCCGAACAGGCTGCTTTAAATCTTAAATTAAAAGAATCGGCAAAAGGTGTTTTAACAGCAAACGCACTGTTGGGAGCCGGATTTTATCCTGCGCTTTGGTCCGGAGAAATAACTACCATGTATTTTGCAAAAGGTATTCAAAATATCACAACCTATAAAGGAAATAATGCAGGAAACGATGTTTCAGCTGAGCAACGTATGTTTTACACATTTGATTCATTTCGACAGCAGGAAAATGGATTATTAAGCGTTCAGTTTCCATCTGCACCTTCAATTAGCCAGAAACGTTATCTGTTTAATCAGGCAAATGCTGTGTCATTCAATAATTTACTTAAATCATCGACGGATTATCAAATCAATGCAAATATAAATTACTATAATGACCGGATTGATAAAAGTAGTTTCAGCAGCACGGAATATTTTCTGCTTCGTAATGAATTTCTAAAAATCGAGGAAAATATAACTTCGAGATCTCATAATAATCGTGCAAATGCAGATATTCAACTCAACGCAAATAAAGATAAACTTTACCTGAATAATACACTCAAATTTGATGGAGGATGGGACAGTGAAAACGGAGAAGCTATCAGTCAGGAAACTGTTAATCAACAATTGAAAAAGCCGACATATAACATAAATAACACGCTTGAATTTATAAAGAATTATACAAAAACGGCATTAAAAATAACTTCCTACAACAGCTATTCTACTTTGCCGCATTCATTAACAGTGCAACCTGCTTCTTATGGATATCTGTTTGATTCTTATGGAGAATATAAAGCGATGCGTCAAAATGTGACTTCTAAACGTTTTTCTTCAGAAACAAGCATTTCCGGAGGAATAGATAAAAGAAATCTGCATCAGGATTATACATTAAGCTTTCGTGCCGATTTACGTCATTTGGACTCTGAATTAACTTTGGAACAGCCTTATGAGAAAAGTTCTCCCGCTGTGAAAATGTCACCCGATTCTCTACGTAATGATTTGCAGTGGAATAAATTTGAATTGATTTTTACGCCTATGTACACTTATAACCTAAGTAGATGGCGGTTTGACTTGCGATTACCATTCAATTATACAAACCTGCTAATTAACGATCATTTAACTGAAAGAGACGAAAAAAATAGGCGTTTACTGTTCAGTCCTTCACTACGTATTCAATATAAATTATCTGCGTATTGGGATTTTTACTCATCGGCAAGTTATACTAACTCGCTTGGTGGAATTAATAATGAATATACAGGTTATATCATGCGTACATACCGAAGTTTAGTTAATAATGAAGGAGAATTGTATGAGGCGCAAACTCAGAACTATAGCATAAATGTTAATTATAAAAATCCTGTCCGTTCGTTATTTGGTAATGCAGGAATCAGTTACTTCAATACAAAAGCAAACTTGCTGTACGGATATGCTTTCCAAGGTATTCTGCAAGTACGGCAATCTTATGCAATTCCAAATTACACTGAAGGAATAACAGCTCAATTAAGTGTCAATCAAACAATTGATGCCCTTGCTTCAACTGTCAAAATCAGCGGACGTTATACTCAAGCAAATTCATCCCAACTTTTTAGGGCTGCAGTTATCAGATCAAAACTTCAGAATTATTCTCTTACACCGGAAATCTCAACCCGTATCAGTTCAAAGGCAAGTTTTTCTTACAGATTCAGTTATTCTGAGAATAGAAATACAATAAATAACGAAAAAGCAACGCTTAAATCGGTTCACACAGTTTCCCAAAATATACAAATGAATCTTTTCCCCATAAAAAATCTAACGTTGAACATGGGATACGAATACTATCTCAATAGCGCCATAGTTTCCGGAAGCCGGACTATGTCGTTCGGCGATATAGGAGCAAAATATAAATGGAGAAGTATGGAGTTTTTGTTGGATTACACAAATATATTCAATGCCAAACAATATATTTCTGCATCATACAGCGAAATCAGTTCATTTTATTACGCTTATAACTTGCGTCCTGCTGAAGTATTATTAAGAGTTCGATTTAAGCTTAAGTAAATGAAGCGATTGGGGGATATCCCCTAAAAATGCAAAGGTTGCCGAATCCCTTCGTCAACCTTCCTAATTGAATTACTAACCCTTAACTATAACTAATGAAATAACACTCTTTACTTATAAAACGCTCAAAGCTACAAAAAGTTTACAAATAATAAAAATTTTTTTTAATTTTTTTTAAAAAATGATTTCTATTGTTACAGCTAAATCTATTTTTCTTCCCCGAAAATACTACCGTAACGATGGTATTCATAGGAAACACTTTGTTCTTTTAAATAATGCAATAATTCCAATCGTCCTTCAACAATAGGTTTTTTATCTGCAATATATTTTCCGAGTTTAGCCGCTTTTTGATATAAAGCATCGGAAACTTCCGGTGATACGATACGAATTCGTTCGTATTTTTCCATATTCTCAATAAAACTAAGTTCGTCTTCAATTTTAATTTCTATTCCTGCCAATAATGAAACCGCATTTTTAAGAATTTCAAGCTCAGAGTAGTTTTCCGAAACACTTATCGATAATTTGGTTTTTGCAATATTAGCTGCAATCATTACCAAGATGATATCAGCCGGACTATCTGTTTCCTGAATACGGAATCCCACAGTTTTTAAAGGAAGGTAACGGAAAAAATTGTCTTCTCCGTAGATATTGCAAACATCTATTTCTTTGGAAAATTCTTCTTCCCAAATTTTACAGTAATTGGAGAAAGCAAAATTAATCCTGTTTTTTCCCTGTTCATCCGATACCAAGTTACTTAATCCGGTAGAAAGTTCGGTATCAAGAATTTGATTTTCACTAAATTCTACAAAACAGGAGACATAATTCGGTCCACCTGCTTTAATTCCTCCTCCAAAAGCTGAACGTTTCATTCCTCCAAAAGGTTGACGGCGTACAATGGCGCCTGTAATTCCACGATTTATATATAAGTTTCCGGCTTCAATATTGTTCTTCCAATATGTTTGTTCCTCTGCGTTCAAACTTTGCAAACCTGATGTCAATCCGTATTCCGAAGAATTTACATAAGCAACTCCCTGCTCCAAATCATCAATGCAAACTACCGACAAAAGCGGAGCAAATAATTCATTTTTAAATGTATAACCCGATGGCTTAACTCCCCATTTTACTGTAGGTTTCAAAATATACTTTTTCTCATCTACAAATTCCGGAGCGACTAACCATGATTCCCCTTCTTCGAGATGTTCAATTGCATACAATAATTTTTCATTTTGATTGTCAATCATTGGCCCAACATAATTCATCGTATCCCAAACACTTCCGGTACGCAAACTTGTAACGGCGTCTCTCAGTTTCGTTTTAAATATTGGATCTTGATATGTATTTTTATCAACTAAAAGTAAAGAACAGGCTGAGCATTTTTGTCCTGCGTTACTGAAAGCCGATGAAACAACATTCAATATGGCATGATCCTGATCTGCATTGCCGGTGATGCTTATTGCATTCTTACCTCCTGTTTCTGCTGAAAGAGGCGTGCGCGGACTGTTTTCCAACAATCTGAAAGCTGTATCTGTTCCACCTGTTAAGATCACATGTTTGACTGACGGATGCGCTGTCAAGTAATTCAACGCTGCACGATCGGCAGGACAAACGACTTGAAGGGCATCTTTCGGAACTCCTGCATCCCAAAAACATTTTGCGAATTTCCAAGCAATAGGAAGCGCAACAGTAGCCGGTTTTAAAATAACCGAATTACCTCCGGCAAGAGCCGCAGCAACACCGCCTACAGGAATCGCAAGTGGAAAATTCCATGGTGGAATAACCATAATAATTCCTTTCGGTTGATAAGAAACAGTTTGTAGATCCTCAAACAACTTCATGGAAATAGGATAGTAGCGGCAAAAATCAATGGCTTCAGATACTTCCACATCACCTTCAGTAAATGTTTTACCTGTAATTGCCGACATACAGCCGATCAAATCGCCACGATTATCACTCAAATTTTCAGCTACTTTATGCAGAATGATATTACGTTTTTCTAAGGGCGTTTTCCTCCATCTATATAAATCTTTTTCAGCAACTTCTACAACTTTTTTTATTTGCTCCAAGTTAGATAGATTCGCTTCGCAAAACGCCACTTCGTCATTACGGCTTCTATCGTAATATATTTTTTTGTTATCAGATAATAATTCGCGAGTCCCTATTTGAACAGGTACAATAAAATTCTTTTCATTTACTGTGGTTTCCCATTTTTTCAAAATATCTAACGCCCATTTACGATTCTGAGCTAAGTCAAGATCAGTATCCGGTTCGTTAGCAAAAGAATTAATATCTTTTACCGGAACCGCTTTTTCATTTCTATTTTGATTCCGAATAGGAATCACTGATATAGTATCTTTCATACTATAAGCTTCAAGAAATTGTTCCGCTAAGAAATTCCATTGTGAACTATCTAATTCTAAATTAAAGGTATAGCTTAAGAAATTATCTTTTCCTGTATTTTCATCTAAACGGCGCACAAG